>Ga0210082_1000212_pt1 | contig 12177 bp, 6 predicted proteins | sample White_ThreeSqA_D_2_FD_185592 | JGI IMG/M metagenome (GOLD analysis project Ga0210082, IMG submission 185592) | Wetland microbial communities from the San Francisco Bay, California, USA, that impact long-term carbon sequestration -... | ecosystem: Environmental > Aquatic > Marine > Wetlands ... | reverse complement strand
GTCGAGGGGATGTTTAACCCGGACGAGCCCGGGGGTTCGTTGTGGAAAATCCTTCTCTCTCCTGAGACAACCATCGATCTTTTCGGTCGAAGAGACAGTGCCGTATCCTTTTTCAAGCGTCAGGCAAAAATCTATATGAAAAAATATCTGAAGAAGGGGTAAAAAAGAAGGGATTTAAATTTAATATCCCGCGACCCCTTCGATCTCTACCAGGAGACTTTCGCGGCAGATATCGGAGACCAGGTACTCGCCCGGTGCATCTTTAAAAAAGGGTGTACAGATTTCCTTGACCCGGGGTAAATCCGCTTCATTTTTAACATAGACCCTGAAATAAGCGAAGGGGAGGATTTCCTGTCCGATGAGGGCGCCGTATCTTTTTAAATTCCCCGGTGACACCAGGTTGGCGATATTCTCGATAGTCACCCTGGTTTGCTCTTCCACGTCGTTTTCCGCCATGGTTTCCTGGCCCCGGATAGCCGCCGTGCCGGAGATATAGATCAGACAGGTCCCCGTTTCTTTTTTTACCAGGAGTTTGGCCCGTTCGAATTTAGGGGGTGCTTTCGCCGGGATATCGTCGATCGCTTTTCCCACCAGCACCGAATCCGAGTAGCGGTGGGCGTCCACCTGTAAAGGATTATCGATGGGTAAGATATCCATAATGCCGGGGGCGTCCGCGGCGATAAATTCCAGGACAACACCGCCGTAATTCATGCCGATACCCGTTGCCGCCGGGTACCCGTGCGTAAAATCCGACGATTCATAATAGAGGCCCCGGACATCGTTAAAGACCTGGTAATTCTGTTTCTCACCGTCTTCGAGGTGGGTAGAGCCGGTAATATTTTCGATATAATTCCACTGCCGCACCACGTGAGAGAAATCCATATTTTCATTTCCCAGGATTTTTTTCATTTGTTCAAAGGCGATTTTCGACCGGTCCAGTGTACCCGTAATTACTTCCCCGGCCGTAAGGCCTGCGGCGTAGACCAGTTTGAAACGGGAACCACGGACCACCGTATACCTGTTATCTCCCAGGTCTTTCCGGGAAACCTCTATCTCTTTTTCCCCGTTTTCCAGTAAAATCAGTTCGATGGTAAAGAGATTTTTCTCTTCCGGCGGCTGTCCGACCACTGCCGTTGGCGGGAAATCCGATTTATAGAAATCTTTAAAAGCGTCTATGATCTGTTTTTTCTTTGCAAAGAAGTCCTTGTTATCGGCGGCTTTGAGGAATACCGTTTGTTTCAGGATATATTTAAAGGGAACGCCGTTGGGTTCCAGTGTTTTTTTGATTGAGGCGAAGCACTCGTTTAATTGGGCGTGCAGCGTAGCCCCTTTTCCGGGCTTGATGTAAACAAATTGTTTTTTGGGCATCCGTTATTTTAAACCATAAACGGGGTTCTTGTCAAATGCTTCTTGAAAGATGGTTCTTAATTTTGTATAATTGGGATACCGGGGGTATCGTCATGCTCAGTGAGATGGGAGATTCCTTCGATGAAAACGGGAAGCCGGTTCCGCTTCGATCAACTATTGGAATGTTGGAAAGATGGAAAATCGGGGAAATGGGTGTTGCATAAAAAAATTATTTGTTGTATAATAAATGGCTGATCGCTTCCGAAATTTTTTAAATATGAATTGGCGATGATCGATCGCCAATGGTGATGGTACACAGCCCTTTTGAAAGAAACAACGGAACCGACTTGTCTGTTCCAAAACTGTGAATGGAGATTGAATATGAACGTAAAAAAGATATATATTATCTTATTGATGATAGTAAATACAGTGGGCATCGGTTACGGTGCCGTTAATGTGACGGCGCCGTCGTCGGGAGAGACCGTAAATGCCGCGGAAGATTATGCCACCTCCGCCTTCCAGGACCCCTGGGACATGAACGAACAGACCGACCTGGGGTGGTTCATCTGGGACGTCGAGAGCGGTTCCAAATCCAACCTTTCGGGTATCACGTTTTCAAACGGCGTCTTTTCCGCATCGTCGTCCAGCAGCGATCCCAACATTTCCATCCTGGAGACCGGGGTCACCGGCACCTGTTTCCTCGGGAAGATCGGAACCAATTACAAGATCGACGCCGGTAAATATAAAGTGCTCGTCATTCGCATGAAATTGAATAAGAATCATGACGGCATGTTGTTTTGGAGTAAGAATACCATTTATAAAGGCATTACACGTTCAGGGATATTCAGTACCTATAATGGTTGGGCGATTTACATCATCAATATACCGAATCTGGGTGCTTACGCCGTCAGTGGGACCAAGGTCAATTGGAGCGGGAACATCGATTCCCTTCGTCTCGACCCTGCTTCCGCCAAAGTGGATATCGACATCGACTGGATCCGGCTGGTGGAAAACAACTCCTCCCTTTACCGCACCGTCCGTTGGAGCGGGAATTCCGGCAGCGTGGACATTTACCTGGACAACGATAAAAATTCCGGCAACGGTACCCTGGGGCTTGTGGCCAAAAATGTATCCGGCAGTTCGTATTCCCTTTACGTGGGCGCACTGGCCACGGGTAAGTACTACGTCGGCGTAAAAAATTCCAGCGGCGGGACCATGGCCTATGCCCCCGGTTATTACCAGGTGAACGACATCCCGTACATGACCTTTACCGCCCCGTCGGAAGAGGGCGGCGACGATTTCGCAAGCGTGGTGTTGAAAAATACCTGGAACATGAATTCCGTCAGCGACCTGGACGGCTACGCCAACCTTTCCGGCGCGCCCGTCATCACTTCCGTAAGCGCGCGTGACCGGACCGGTGACAGCCTGGGCAGTATTTCCGTATTGAAAGGAGCCAATCGAAGCGGTTCCCGCGACCCCATCCTCTACCCCCTGTGGTTCTTCGAGGGACGGGGCGCGGTCAATTATATCAACAGCGGTAAATACCGCATCCTCGTACTGGAGATGGGACTTCCCGGGAACTGGGACCTGGTGGACGGTTCCGTGGCCCGCCTCTACTGGCACGTGAAAGGCGAATTCAACGGCAACAGCATCGAACTGATGAACCAGAGCGCCGACGTTATTATCCGCCACAAAAGCGGGACCCTGGTCATGGATAAGATCATCGCCGACATGAAAGACATTCCCCTGGAGAGTTCCCAATCCAATACCGGTTGGAACGGTTCCATCGACGGTTTCCGTATCGACCCCCACGAGTTTTCATCGAGCAAAAATTTTTATATCCGCAATATCCGGCTCGCCGCCTTCGAACGGGCCGATACCTCCTATACCATCCGGTGGAAATACACCGACGGCATTGCCTCCTCTTCTTCCCTTAAGCTCTATTACGATACCAACAACAGCGGTTTCAACGGGACCCTTATCAAGAGCGGGCTCAATCCCACCGCCGGTAAATACACGTGGAATACCACCAACAGGTCCGAAGGCACCTATTATATCTATGCCGTCATGAACGACGGCCGGAACACCAACCGGGCCTATGCGCGCTGGCCCATCGTGATCAGTCATACCTCCGCCGGCACCGCCGAGCTCAAGTTGAGCCGGACTCACCTGGATTTCGGTTCCGTCGGCGGTAATGCCACCGATGCCCAGACCTTTCTCGTCGAGAACGACGGCACCGGCACCATGGAATGGAGCGCGACCGCCAACCAAACCTGGCTCACCGTCTCTCCCCACTCCGGCAGCGGTTCCGGCGTTGTGAGCGTTGGGGTCGACGGTTCCGCGTTGTCCCGGGGTACTTATACCGGCACCGTTACCGTCAGTTCCCCCAATGCGTCCAATTCGCCCAAAACCGTGAGTGTTACGTTCAACGTCTACAGAGCCGGTACCACCGACAGACCCTTCGGCGCGTTCCTGACCCCGGACAACGGGGCCAACGTCCGCAGCAGCGTGGCCGTTACCGGTTGGGTATTGGACGATATCGGCGTGGAGAGCGTAAAAATATACAATGGTCCCGATTATGTCGGGGATGCCGTATTCGTCGAGGGCGCGCGCGCCGATATCGAGGCCGCTTATCCCGGCTACCCCCAGAACTACCAGGCCGGGTGGGGATACATGCTCCTGACCTATTTCCTGCCCAACGGCGGCAACGGAACCTATACCCTCTATGCCAAAGCCACGGACAAGGACGGTCACCAGGTAACCCTGGGTTCCAAAACCATAAGGGTGGATAATGCCAATGCCGTGAAACCTTTCGGCGCCATCGATTTCCCTGCCCAGGGCGGTACCGCATCGGGCAAGAGTTATACCAATATCGGCTGGGTATTGACGCCTCAGCCCAACCGGATGCGCGCCAGCGGCTCCGGGATCGACGTTTACGTGGACGGCGTGAAGTTGGGGAACCCCACGTATAATTTATACCGTTCCGATATCGCCGGGCTGTTTTCCGGCTACGCCAACAGCGGCGGAGCCATGGCCACCTTTGATTTCGATACCACCGGCTATTCCAACGGGATTCATTCCATTTACTGGATTGCCACCGATAACGCGGGCAATGCGGACGGCATCGGCAGCCGCTTCTTTGTCGTTCAAAACACGGGAACCAACCGGGCCTCAAACCGGAAGACCGGGGACGAAGGACGGATGACGGATGACGAAAAGCTCCTCCCCGGTGTACCCGTCGATTTTACCGGTCCCGTGGAAGTGCTCGAAGGGTTTGGTAAAAGCGATGAGCCGATGGAAATCTATCCCGACGACAGCGGTATCATAAATATCGAGATCAACGAATTGGGCCGTGTCGAGGTCCGGTTAAGCCCGGATGGTTCCGTGGGGCCGCGGTGGTTCGGTTACCGGTTGGTTGAAGATCAATTAAGGCCGCTTCCCGTGGGTTCGACCTTTGACCGTGAAAGAGGGATTTTTTCATGGGCTCCCGGTCCCGGTTTCGTCGGTGGATATGAGTTCCTGTTCATGGACAACAGCGGAAACAGTTTAAAGCGGATAAACATAACCATCCTCCCCAAATACCCGTTGAAGAAATAGTGATTAGACCTGTTAGACCTTTTTTCCTGCTTTTATAAAAAAATGTAATGTGGTATACTGTTGATCTATATAGGAGTTAACATGAAAGCAGAGACATTAGGTGAAGTGATTAAATATTTCAACCAGCAGAAGCCCTTAAATCCTGCTCAAGAGGAGGAGTGGAAGAGTTTTTATATCGACACTCATCGACGAGATATCGACCGAATAATGGCTGAATTCCTCAAATCTCATCCGGGGCAAAAAGTGCTGTTCGGTGGCCATGCCGGAAATGGTAAATCCACGGAATTAAACAAATTTATCCACGATGCGGAAATACAAAAACGTTTCTCCGTTATTAAATTCGACATCCTGGAAACACTGAATCCCTACGATATCGAAATCGTGGAACTTTTGCTCACTATATGCTTTCAAATACTGGCTTTCGCCGAAGAAGAAAAAATCGAATTGGCCGATTACATTGAAGAGCGGTTTCGGAAGCTGGAAGGTTTTTTCCATGCTGAATTGAAGATCACCACCGAACAAATAGGTGCAAATGCTAAAGAGATGAAGATACAAAGTGAAGCAGGTGGAGGTTTTAAATTTCCCTTTCTTAAATTGGGAGCAACCTTTTCTGCCACAATGAGGGGTCAAAAAGAATCCAGGGAAATAGTTAGACGCGAATATCGCCCACGGTTAAACGAGTTGATTGACCTGATAAAAAACCTGCTGACAGATGTAAAATCAAAATCAGTGGGAAAGGAGCCATTAATTATTATCGACGGGCTTGACCGTATATCTGTAAAACCCGCTGAAAAACTCTTTGCAGAAGATGGCCAAAGTATTGGCTTAATCGAAAATGCAACCATGTTGCTGACTGTGCCGATTTCTATTATCCATTCCGTTAAAGCCCCAATAGTCGAAAATGCCATCGGTAAAATGCATGTGCTGAAGAATATCCGCCTGCGTACACAGGACAAAAAATCGGATGAGGAATCCCAAAAAAATCGGGAATTAATGAAAGAGGCAATACTGCGGCGGTTGGAATCGCACTTGATCGAAGAGAATGCGCTCGAAACCGCGGTCAACTATTCCGGTGGGGTGTTCCGTACCCTGATTGAATTGATCGCCGAAGCTTCAGTCGAGGCAACGGTTATCGGGGGTACAACCATTGGGGAAAAGGATGTGGCGGAAGCTGTAAAGCGGAAACGCATAAAAATGGCCCGCCCCCTCAGCCGCTCCCATTGGGAAATTCTCCTTGAAATAGATAAGCATAAAAAATTTGCCGGGGAAATGGATGAAAAACGGTTGGAACTGCTGGCAGGACTCTTTGCACTGGAATACATCAACGGAGACGAATGGTACAGTGTGAATCCACTGTTGGAAGGGAGATTGGAAGAGTACAAAAAAATATTTAAAGAAGAAAAGAAACATGCTGCTAAAAAGGGATGAATTGCAATTCCCCCTCCTTTTTAGCCATATCCGGTTAAGAAAGGATCAGGGGCTGCTGGTTTTCCTTTCCTGCCGAACCGCCGACGTTGAAAAATACCTGGTTGACAGGCTAAAATCGGAACTGTCAGGCCATTTTCCCATCAAGGAAGTCCCTTTCAATACCGGGAATTATGCCCCCCTTCAATTCACTGTCGCTTCCGATGATTTCTCAAGCGGAACACTTTATATTGTCGGCGCTTTTCCTTTCGATGACTTTTATAAAGACCCCGGGGCCATGGAAAAAGATATCGACCGTTTTGTGAGTGGGTTGAATATAAGCAGGGATTTTTTTTCAACCAGAGACTTGAAATGCGTTATGATACTCCCCCCGGAATTGGAGGACCGTATAGCGTTAAAGGCCCCTGACTTTTACCAGTTTGGGAATTATAGTGCTTCTTTTAGAGATGATGCGAAATTTCACAGTGAGATCGAAAACCTGGAGAGAGGCGGTCACGATAAAAGAAAACAAATTGCTTTCCTCCGGGAGGCGTTGGAAGCTACCCATATCACAGAGGATAAAGCCGACATTTATCATGAACTGGGGGAGCTTTACTATGAATTATCTGATTATAATGAAGCCTTACCATTGTTGGAAAAAGCGGCATCATTGTACAAAAAAACAAAAAATGAAAAGAAACTGGCGGGTGCCCTTGGAAATATTGGACTTTTATATGATGATTTGGGGGATCGGGGAAAGGCATTAAAATATCACAAGGATGCATTGGCGATGCATCGCGAGATGGGTAGTCCTCAGGGGGAGGCATCTAATCTGGGCAATATTGGACAGGTGTATGCCGACCTGGGACAGCCGGAAGAGGCGTTGAAATATCACAAAAATGCGCTGGTTATTCATCGCAATTTGGGCTATCTGCTTGGGGTGGCTTCCAACCTGGGCAATATCGGGCGGGTGTATGCCGACCAGGGGCAGCCGGAAGAAGCACTGCGATATCACAAGGATGCGTTGGTAATAGCCCGTAAAATCGGTTATCTCCTGGGAGAGGCCAGTCAACTGAACAATATCGGGCTGGTGTATCGAAGCCTGGGGCAGCCGGAAGAGGCGCTGAGATATCACAAGGATGCGCTAATGGTTTATAGAAAAATTGGAAATCTCCATGGAGAAGCTCTCGCCCTGGATTACATCGGGCGGGTGTATGCCGACCTGGGGCAGCCGGAAGAGGCGCTGAGATATCACAAGGATGCGTTAACGATTTGTAGAAAAGTTGGCAATATCGCAGGGGAGGGCAGTCTACTTACCAACATCGGCTCGGCGCATGCGTCCATTGGTCACTCGAAGAAGGCGCTGGAGTATTTTAAGGAGGCGTTAACGATAGCGCGAAGAACCGGTGATCCCAATGGAGAGGCCACTGCCATAGGAAACATTGGATTGATTTATCGAAAATTGAATAAGCCGGAAGACACCTTAACATATCTAAAAAAATCATTAGCAATTTATAGAAAAATTGGCTATCGCCGCGGGGAGGCCAATCAATTAGGAAACATAGGAACTGAGTATTTCGAGCTTGGTCAATCGAAAGAGGCGTTGAAATATTTAAGGGAGGCATTAGAGCTTCACAGAGAAGTGGGCTATATCCATGGGGAGGCCTCTGACCTTGGAAATATCGGGCTGGTGTATTTTAAGAGTGATCAGCCCCAAAAAGCGTTGAAATATTTAAAAGAGGCGTTAGAGCTGCATAGAAAAGTAGATGATCTCCACGGAGAGGCCACTTTTTTAGGAAATATTGGACAGGTGTATTCAGCGAGTGGTAAATCCGAAGAGGCGTTGAAATACTTAAGAGATTCGGAACGGATTTTTCGTGAGTTGGATATCCCCGTCCCCGAAGCTTTTTCCGCTTCAATAAAACAGCTTACCACCCCATCCCGGAAACCGGAAAGTAAATAGGATTTCACGCCTCTCGTCAAGGATGCAAGCCCTGACTACCTTTTATTATTTAAAACTCCCAGGTAATTATCGTTTTACGTGCCGAAACCCGGGGGCGGTGCGTGACCTTGTGACTTTATTTGTCTGTCTGATTCTATGCCACGGATGAACACGGAGTGAAAATAAAAAAAATCCGTGTAAGTCCGTGTAAATCCGTGGCTAAGATAAACTGGACCGGTTTTCCAAACATCCGCCCCCAATACCCGTTGAAGAAATAGCCGAAACCAAAGCCGTTCAAACTTGAGTTCCTGGCCCGGCGAGGGAGAACCCCTTGTAAAAAGAAAGGAATTCCTATATAATGGGCACGGAGAAAGCATGACGGATAAGACGATAAAGAGAATCCCTTACGGGCTGGGAAATTATGAGCTGCTGGTTCAACAAAACTGTTACTATGTCGATAAAACCCCATTTTTACCCGCCGTGGAGAAGGTCGGGAATTATTTGTTCTTTATCCGGCCCCGGCGGTTCGGTAAAACACTTTTCCTTGCCGTAATGGAAGCCTATTACGATGTTTTTTACAAAGACCGGTTCGAGGCGTTCTTCAAAGACACCTGGGTTTACCATCACCCCACCGGAGAAGAAAACTCTTACCTGGTGCTGAGCCTGAACTTCTCCGTGGTGGAGCCCCATCCGGACAAAATGGAAACCTCCTTTCACAACCATATACAAGACGCTGCCGTGAATTTCATGCAAAGGTACTCCGATCAACTCTCGGCCAACACGGACAGGGATTATTTTTCCCAAAAAATAAAAACCAGCCGGTCGGCCCCCGATATCCTGTCCACCCTGCTCCAGGCCTGTAAAGACACCCGGCAAAAATTGTACGTGTTGATCGACGAGTACGACAATTTTTCCAATACCATCCTGGCCTCCATCGGTAAGGACGCTTACCATAGCCTGACACACGGCCCGGGTTTTTTCCGGTCGTTCTTTAACGTTTTGAAACAAGGGACCTCCGGGACCGGTGCCCCCATCAGCCGCTCGTTTATAACCGGGGTATCGCCGGTGACCATGGACGATGTTACCAGCGGGTATAACATCGGGAGAAACGTATCCCTGGAACCGGAGCTCAGCCGCATGCTGGGATTCACCGAAGAGGATGTCGCCGAAATGATCGAATATTACCGGTCAAAGGAACAGATCGGTCATCCCACCGATTACCTGCTTGAACTCATGACCCAATGGTATGGAAACTATCGATTTTCCCGGAAAGACAATGTGAAATTGTTCAATTCCGACATGATACTCTATTTCCTGGATAATTATATGGGTGACCGGGAACTCCCGGACGACCTGATCGACCAAAATGTAAAAATCGATTACGGGAAACTCAGGCACCTCATTATCGTGGATAAAGGAGAAGAAAAAACATCCAACGGGAATTTCGACCGGCTAAAGGAGATCATAAAGGAGGGTGAAATTTCATCCAAACTGGCAAAGGGATTTCCCCTGGATAAATTAACGGACCGTGAGAACTTCATCTCCCTGTTATTCTATTTCGGTTTGTTGACAATACGAGAGGCCGACGCCGCGAACCTGGTCCTGGGAATTCCCAACGAAACCATTCGCCGTTTATATTACGATTATATCAAGGACGCTTACGAAGAGACGAATATATTCGCATTGGATTTTTACACCTACAACCGGTTGATCACCGGTATGGCCCTGAGGGGCGAATGGAAACCCTTCTTCGATTACATCACCGGCCGGATGCGGGAGAGTATGAGTCTGAGGGACTTAATTACCGGGGAAAAAGCCATCCAGGCGTTCCTGAATGTCTACCTGGGGTTAAACGATCTCTATATCATCCACGTGGAAAAAGAATTGAACAAAGGCTATGCCGACATTGCAATGGAACCTTTCCTGGCCCGTTATGAAGAATTAAAATACTCCTACATCCTGGAATTAAAGTATGTAAAAGCAGGCGTGAAGCCGGGGTCTCCTAAAATCCAACAATTAAAATCCGAGGCGGAAGCGCAGTTGGAAAAATACAGTATCGATGAAAAATTCAGGAAGACCATGGAGAAGACCACTCTAATCAAGTTGGTATTAATATTTTCCGGTCATGAATTGATTCATATCGGTGCGAGCAACTAGCCCAAACAACCAGCCTGTACCCATTTCTTACCTCACGGTTCCATGTCGTCTGCCCAAATACCCGTTGAAGAAGTAGACGATATTAGGTTTTTTCTCTTTTCCCGACGTTTTACTTGAATTTCCAAAGGAATTCGTTTAGAATTGTTTTGTGATTTCCTATAGAGGAACCGAATGATTAAAGAAGCAAAACGCTATTTCAATACATCAGGCCCCAATCGACCGGGGGAACACTACACCCTTAAAAGAGAACAACTCTTAAAAGTAGGGATAACCCTTGTTCAAAAGGAAAGATATTTTACCATCTGGGCCCCGAGACAAACGGGGAAAAGTACGTTTATCACATTCCTGGTGGAAAAATTGAAAACCATCGGTTACAAAACCGCTTATATTAATGTGGAAAACTTCGGAGAAGAATCCCTGCACGTCTTTATGAATCATCTCCTGGGAGTGCTTAACGAAGGATGGGGCACCACGTTTAAATCCGAAACCTTCGGCATGCTGTATGACGATATATTCAAAACCCCGGGTAAAAACAAATCCGTTCTTATTATCGACGAAATAGAAGGTCTCAATCCCGACCTCTTTAACCAATTTCTCCATACCATCCGGAACCTTCACCATTCCAGGGACAAGCATTGTTTGAAGAGTGTCGTCCTGGTAGGGGTCAGCAATATCGTCGGCATCGTCCAGGATAATGCCAGTCCGTTTAACATTGCCGATAACCTTGACGTCCCCTATTTTACAAACGACGAAACCCTCGAACTCCTCCACATGCACGAAGAAGAAACCGGGCAGCGTTTCCATGAAAAGGTCAAAACAAAGATCATCGAAATAACCGCCAGTCAACCCGGCCTTGTCAACGGCCTCGCCTTCCAACTGGTGAAACGGAACCCCCGAAAAGAGATCATCGATTACGACGATTACCTCGAGGTCGAGGATTGGTATTTGACCGAAGCCATCGATAAAAACATCTCCAATATTATAAATAAAGCAAAACAGCACCGCCGTTTCGTGGAAAAACTTCTCTTCACCGGGGATAAAGAGAAATTCAAAATCAATGATGAAAAAATAAAATTCCTTCACGCCCATGGCCTTATCAGGAAAGATAACGACGGTTACGTGGAGTTCTGGGTACCCATGTATCAAAAAGCCGTATACGATGCCTTTTATCCCTACAGCAACGGCGAGACGAACGAGCAACTGCGCGAAATAAATCTCGCCGGTTTTTTCATCCGTCCCGACGAACCGGGAGCGGCAAGCGGCAGGACACTCGATTACGACAAACTGGTGGAAGGATACAGGACCTACGTCAAGCGGCGGGGGTTCCGTTATTTCCGGGAGAAAGACGACGACGGCAACTGGAAACATATCAAGGAAGCCGCCATGGTGTACAGTTTCGAGTCCTTTATCCAGGCGCTCCTCCAGGTGCTGAACGGCAAAAGCTACCTCGAGCCCCATGCCGGTCAGGGCAACTCCGACCTGATCGTAAATATCGATGGGCGGGAGACCGTATTCGAGTTCAAAATTTACAGGGACCAGGCTCGGTTTGAAAGGGGCAAAAAGCAGGTGGCCCATTACACCAAAAACCTTTCCATCGACGAATGTATTTACCTCGTATTTGTCTCCAATGTGTATAGAACGTTGGCTCTGGAGGACGAAGTCATTGAAATAGACGGCATAACCGTCCGATGCTATATCATCTTTTTCGACGAAACAAAAGACTTTTAAAA
>Ga0210082_1000211_pt1 | contig 12191 bp, 3 predicted proteins | sample White_ThreeSqA_D_2_FD_185592 | JGI IMG/M metagenome (GOLD analysis project Ga0210082, IMG submission 185592) | Wetland microbial communities from the San Francisco Bay, California, USA, that impact long-term carbon sequestration -... | ecosystem: Environmental > Aquatic > Marine > Wetlands ... | reverse complement strand
TAAACAACCCCGAACTCACCGCCGAAAAATTCAGCCGCCCCGCCCCGCCCCTTGCCCCTTCCCCCCTTTCCCCCGCTGCCCCGCCCCTGTACCGGACCGGCGACCTGGTGCGGTGGCTCCCGGACGGAAATATCGAGTTCCTGGGACGAATCGACAACCAGGTCAAGATCAGGGGGTTCCGGATCGAGTTGGGGGAGATCGAAAATCGACTGTCGGGCCATCCCGCCGTAAAAGAAGCCGCGGTGCTTGCCGCATCCGACGAAACAGGGAACAATTACCTTTGTGCATACGTCGTCCCCGGCAACACCGACGCCTTTACACCGGATACCCCGCTTTCCGGGGAGTTAAAAGACTATTTGTCGCAGTCGCTGCCCGATTACATGATTCCCACCTATTTCGCGCAGATAGAAAAAATGCCGGTAACCGCCGCCGGGAAACTGAACAAACGGGCGTTACCGGTCCTTTCCGCACGATCGAGCGCGGGATATGCCGCGCCCCGGGACGGGAACGAAAAAAAACTGGCCCGGTTGTGGGGCGAGGTATTGGGCGTGGGGATAGAAAAAATCGGTATCGACGATAATTTCTTCGAACTCGGGGGACATTCCTTGAAAGCAACAATACTGGCGTCCAAAATACATAAGGCGTTCAACGTAAAAATACCCCTGAGGGAAATTTTCAATATTCCCACCGTAAGGGAATTCGCCGAATACATCGCCCGGTCCGTCAAAGACCGTTTCGCATCCGTAAACCCGGTGGAGAAAAAAGAGTATTACGATCTCTCCTCCGCCCAGGGCCGCCTGTACGTTTTGCAGCAGATGTATATCGATAGTATTACCTATAATGTTCCCCGGATAGTCACGGTGGAAGGCCCGGTGGATAAGAAACGGATTGAAACCGCATTTAAGACCCTGGTCCGGAGACATGAAAGTTTAAGAACGTCCTTCAGGATGATAGGGGAAGAGGCGAAACAGATCGTACACGACGACGTCGATTTTAACGTCGGTTATTCCAAAACCCCCCCGGGAAAGGCCGACGGGATGGTAAACGCTTTCGTAAGGCCCTTCGATCTCTCGCACGCCCCTTTGCTCAGGGTGGAAATCCTGGAGATCGAAGAGCGCAAACATATTTTAATGATCGACATGCACCATATCATATCCGACGGGACATCCATGAAAGTATTCGTATCGGATTTTATGAGCGTGTATGAAGGAAAGACCCCGCCCCCCATGAACATCCAGTATAAAGATTTTTCCTGTTGGCAAAACGAAATGTTCGCTTCCGAAGAGATTAAACGGCAGGAAGCGTATTGGCTGAAACAGTTTGAAGGCGAAATACCCCTGCTGAATTTACCCACGGATTTCCCCAGGCCCGCCGTCCGGGATTACAGGGGGGCCGTTGTCGATTCCCGGCTCGACAGTGCATTGACCAGGAAGGTGAAGACCCTGGCGGCCGATACGAAAACCACCCTTTACATGGTGTTGTCCGCGGTGTTTTCGATTTTAATGTCGAAATACTCCGGGCAGGAAGACGTCGTGGTGGGGTCTTCCATCAGCGGGAGGACCCATGCCGACCTCCACCATATTATCGGTATGTTTGTCAATATGCTTCCCATACGGAACCGCCCCCGGGGCGGGATGACGTTCCTGGGCTTCCTGGAAGAACTGAGAGAAAATGTCCTGGGGGCCTTCGAAAACCAGGATTACCAGTTTGAAAAATTGGTGTCGGAACTGGACTTACAGGGAAGTACCGGCAGGAACCCCCTGTTCGATGCCGCCTTTGTATTCCAGAACACGGCTTCCGAAGCGCCGGAGAGCGAGCGTACGGATGCCGGCGGCGAAACCGTATTCTATCCTTACCGCCGGGCCGGCAGGATTTCCAAGTTCGACCTGCTCCTCGTTACCTCCGAATCCGGCGATCATATACATATGATCCTGGAATATTCGGTGGAATTGTTTAAACCTTCATCCGCCGAAAAAATAATCGAACATTATCTCGAGGTATTGAACCGGGTGGTGGAGAACAGGGATATTAAATTAAAGGATATCGACATTTCGCACAATATGTCGGCCATAAAAACGGATATCGACGGAGAAGATTATAATGAATTCGAATTCTAAAGAAGAACAAACCGGCCAACAAAAAATACTGCTGGCATTGCTGCCTTTCTGGTCGCCCATGATCCCCCCCATCGGCATTGCCGCACTTAAGAGTTACCTGGTCCCCCGGGGCTTCCGGGTAAAAACCGCCGACGTCTCCATCCTCGAGGAGTTTAAAGAGTTGTACGAAAACTATTTCCAGGTGCTGAGGGAAACCGTACCCGCGGATAAAAGGGGAAACTTTTACAGTATCGGGCACGATGTGCTGCGCAATCACATGATGGCACATATGAATCGAAACGAAAAAAAAGAGTACCTGGAATTGATTAAAATACTCGTTTCCAAAACCTTTTACGTGGAGATGGAAGACATTCAAGTATCGAGACTGGCGGCCATCGTAACCGATGTTTATGCCCGGTTGGAAGACTATTTCCTGCGGCTGCTGGAAAGGGAAAAACCCTCGGTATTGGGACTCTCCGTTTACAGCGACACCCTTCCCGCCTCCTTATTCGTCTTTAAGTTGACCCGGGAGCGTTTCCCCCATATTCAAACCTACATGGGGGGGGGTGTGTTTGCCGACCAACTGGCGTTAAGGTCTCCCGACCTGAACCGTTTCCTGGAGGAGACCGCCGGTTACATCGATAAGGTCGTCATCGGGGAGGGGGAGATACTGTTTTTGAAATTGCTGCGCGGCGAGCTTCCCGCTTCCCAACGGTTGTTTACCCTCGACGATATAGATCGCCAAATCGTCGATCTCGGGACCGTCGATATTCTCGACCTCTCCGATTTCAACTTAACGGATTATCCCTATAATATCTCTTACACCTCCCGCAGTTGCCCCTTCCAGTGCAGTTTTTGTTCCGAGACCATCCAGTGGGGGAAATACCGTAAAAAGACCGCAGGAAAAATTGTCGAAGAGGTCGGGCAATTGTACGAAAAACACGGGTACCCGTTGTTCCTGTTCAGCGATTCCCTGTTGAACCCCGTTATCGAGGATGTGGCCGATAAATTTTTAACGTCCGAACCCGTGCTCTACTGGGAAGGCTGGCTGCGGGTCGATAAACACAGCCGCGACAGGGCAAAAACCCTTAAGTGGAGACGAAGCGGGTTTTATCATGCCCGGCTGGGAATCGAAAGCGCGTCCCCCCGCGTCCTGGAGCTGATGGATAAACGAATCGCCGTCGAAGATGCCAAAGAGTCCATCCGGGCCCTGGCACACGCGGGGATTAAAACCACGACCCTGTGGGTCGTCGGCCATCCCGGGGAAACCGAAGCGGATTTCCGGGAGACCCTCGATTTTCTCGAAGAATTGAAATACGATATTTACGAGGCCGAATGCCGGCCCTTTTACTATTACCTGGACGGGCAGGCCGGGGATTCCGGCGAAGGGTGGGGAAAATTCAAACCCATTCCCCTCTATCCCCGAAGTACCGAAAACATGCTGCTCTTTCAAACCTGGATACCGGACTGCGCCCCCCCCAGGGAGATCACCTACCAACGGGTCAACCGGTTCGTGGACCACTGCAATAAACTGGGAATCCCCAACCCTTATTCCATGAGCGATATCTACGAAGCCGACCAACGATGGAAAAAACTGCAGCGCAATGCCGTTCCCTCGCTGGTGGAGTTTAAGGGTAACGCCGGCGGCATCGACGAGTGCCGGAAGGTAAAAGAGCTGATGACCCTCGATGCGGGGCCCGACGTCGGGGATTTCCAATTTTAACCGTGGTCATAACATTACGAATAAAACCGTCGTGGAGAAAGAATGAAAAGTAACCGTTTTGCAGGCGAGCACACTGTTGTCGCCGGTCAGTATACCAAAGAGAGGGACTACTGGCTGCTCACGTTTTCCGGGGATTGGACCCGGGGCCGTTTTCCCGGGGACAGCGGCATTAAAGAAAGCCCCGTAAGTACCGTAACCCTTCGATTTCCCGATACCGTCCCGCCGTTGTTGACGGCGTTGAGCGGCGGTTCCGAACCCCGGCTCCATATGATACTGACCGCCGGGCTCACCGCGCTGCTCAACCGGTATACCGGCGAAACCGATATTACCGTGGGCACCGTCATCTATAAACCGGAGACCGAAGGCGAATTCGTCAATACCATACTCCCCCTGCGGAACCCCATCGAAGAGAATATGTCTTTTAAAGACCTGTTGATTCAAACGCGGAGAGTACTGCTCGAAGCCGCCCAAAATGTCAATTATCCCATGGAACGGCTGCTGTACGAATTAAATATGCCCCTGTCCGAAGATCGTTTTCCTTTATTCGATATTGCCGTCCTGCTGGAAAATATTCATGACAGGAAACACCTCATGGATATTAATATCGATATGATCTTCACTTTCCGGGGGAGCGGCGAAACCCTCGACGCCGCGATCGAATTCAAAACATCGGTATATAAACAAGAAACCGTAGAAAGTATCTTTAATCATTTCGCGCGCCTGCTTCACCACGCCCTTACACGGGTCGACACGCCCCTGGCCGAAATAGACATATTGTCCGGGGAGGAGAAAGAGCACCTCTTATTCGATTTTAATCGTACCGGCGCCACGTATCCCAAAGAGAAACCCATTCACCTGCTGTTCGAAGAACAGGTCGAGCGGACGCCGGCGCATATCGCGGTGGAAGGGACCGGGGAGGGGACACGGTTCGTATCCCCGTTGAGCTACCGGGAACTGAATGAAGCGGCCAACCGCCTGGCACGGGTACTGCGGGCCGGGACCGTAAGGCCCGGCACCCTGGCGGCCCTGATGGCGGACCATTCCGTCGAGGTCGTCATTGCAATACTGGCAATATTAAAAGCGGGGGGCGCTTATTTGCCCCTGGATCCGGAATACCCCGTGGAACGGCTCCGCTATATCGTTAAAAGCAGCGATGCCGGGCTCTTGTTGACCTTTGCGCGGAATTCCCCGGCCGAAGAGATCGCCTTTAAAGGAGAGGTCCTGGACCTGGCGGACGAAGGCCTTTATACCGGGGGCCATGGGGAAAACCTTGAAAATGTAAACGGCCCGTGCGATCCCGCTTATGTCATATTTACCTCCGGTTCCACCGGGAAGCCCAAGGGGGTAGTGGTCGAGCACCGGGGGCTTGTAAATTATATAAAATGGGCGGAAAAAGTCTATCTGACCGGGGAGAAAACAACCTTTCCCCTTTACTCTTCACTGGCCTTCGATCTGACCGTGACCTCTATTTACCTGCCGCTGATCTCCGGGAATACCATCCGGGTGTACAGCGTGGACGAAAACGAAGACGTGATTGCAAAGATCGTCGGGGAAGACCGGGTCCACATCGTCAAACTAACCCCCACCCACCTTAAGATAATCAAGGACCTGGGTATAGACCAATCCAATATCCGGGCCTTAATTGTCGGGGGGGAAGAGTTGACCACCGAATCGGCCCTGGATATACACCGGGAGTTCAAGGGCGCAGTCGCCATTTATAACGAGTACGGTCCCACCGAAACCGTCGTGGGGTGTATGAGCCACCGGTTCGATCCCCTGGAAGATCAGGGGAAATCCGTGTCCATCGGTACCCCCGCCGACAATACACAAGTATACATTCTCGATGCCTATCGAAATCCCGTTCCCCCCGGGGCCATCGGCGAGCTTTACATTGCCGGGGACGGTGTGGCACGCGGCTACCTCAACAATCCCGGGTTGACCGCGGAGCGGTTTAATAGGTCTTATAAGACCTATAAGTCCTATAGGACCGATGTTTTCTACAAAACCGGCGACCTTGCCCGGTGGCGGCTCCACGGCGGTATCGAATTTTTGGGCCGGACCGACAGGCAGGTCAAAATAAGGGGCTATCGAATCGAATTGGGCGAGATCGAGAGCAAATTGCTGACCCACCCCGACGTAAACGAAGCCGCCGCGGTTATCGAAACCGATAAAGCCGGGGACCCGTATATATGCGCTTACGTCACCCTCTCCACCGACCCCGGCACGCCCTTTGAAAAAACCGGCCTGGAAGAACATCTCGCCGGGGGCCTGCCCGATTACATGATACCTTCCTACCTGACACGACTGGATGCCATGCCCCTGACCCCCAATGGAAAACTGGACGCGAAGCGGCTGCCCGGGCCCGGGAAACAGGCCGCCGCCGAATATGTACCGCCCCGGGACGGGGTGGAAGAAAAAATGGCGGCCATATGGGCCGATATCCTCGGTGTGGAAAAAAATACCGTCGGTATAAACGATAACTTTTTTAAAATGGGCGGCCATTCGCTGCGGGCAACCCGGCTGGCCGTCAGGATACATAAAGAATTTAACGTTAAAGTTCCCCTCCTGGAGGTATTCAAAACCCCCACCGTCCGCGGACTGGCCGAATATGTAAAACAGACCGGGGAGAGCCGGTGGACATCCATACCGCCGGCTGAAAAAAAAGAGTATTATGCGCTCTCCTCCGCACAGAAACGGTTGTATCTCCTCCAGCAGGTAGACACCCGGAGCACCGCTTACAATATCCCCATGTTCATCCCCCTTCATATGGACACCCACACCGGCGGCGATAAAGGGAAACTGGAACAGACCTTCAACCGGTTGATACAGAGGCACGAAAGCCTGCGAACCTCGTTCCTGATGCGCAAGGAAGACCCCGTGCAAAAAATACACCCCGGCGTGGAATTCGAGATCGAAGATATCGCGATTCCCGGGGGACCCGTGGATAAACGCCGGCTCGCGGCCGATATTTTAAGGGCCTTTATCCGTCCCTTCGACCTGGCACGGGCACCGCTCATGCGGGTGGGACTCGTATCCCTGGAAGAAAACGAATACCTGCTTTTGGTGGACATGCACCACATCGTCACCGACGGCATCTCCCACCCCCTGATGAAATGGGAGTTTAACGAGATCTTCGGAGGGGAAGAACCACCGCCGCCGCCGCTGCAGTACAAAGATTTCGCCGAATGGCAGAACCGGGAACTGGAAGCCGGGGAATTTAAAAAACAGGAAGAGTACTGGCTGGAACGATTCAACGGACATATCCCCGTTCTAAACCTCCCCGTCGATTTTCCCAGGACCGAAGAAACCGGCCGGATGGGATGGGTTTATTTTTCCATAGATAAAGAATTAACCCTGGAAGTAAAAAAACGGGTATTGGAAACCGGGAGCACCGTGTTTATCTTCTTGCTGGCCGTATACACCCTTTTGCTCTCCAAATATACCAACCAGGAAGATATCGTCGTGGGCTGTCCCATCGCGGGCAGAACACACCAGGATTTGAACGGTATTATCGGGATGTTCGTCAACCTGCTCGCACTGAGAAACTTCCCGGAACCGGGAAAAACCGTCGACGCATTCCTCGAAGAGGTAAAGGAAAACGCCGTTAAGGGCTTCGAAAACCAGGACTACCAGTTCGAAGAACTGGTGAGCAAACTCTCCATCCCCAGGCAGTTGAACCGGAACCCCCTGAGCGATACCGTTTTCGTTATGGAACAGGAAACCGGCGGCGGCCGCCCGCACAGCCGGGAAGACGAACCGGACGAACCGGAACCGGGTAATGAAGACCGGTACCGCAATTTCAATGTGGCAAAGTTCGATATTACACTGGGGGCGGTGGAAACCGAAGCCGGCATATCTATCGATCTCGGGTATCGCGAGCGTTTGTTTAAACGGGAGACCATGGAACGGATGGGCCGGCATTTCCTGAATATCGTAAAAGAAACGGTCGAATCCCCCCATAAAGAAATTTCCCGGATAAATATGCTGGGAACGGCGAAGAAAGAGGAAATAAAGAAAACGAAAAAGAAAATGGAAGCCGCTTTCGACTTCTAAGGAGACATAACCATGAGTGCGGATATCGATTGTTTATTGATCGGACATAATGAAATGGATTTTTCCGAATACGAGAAGAGCGCCAGGGAAATGGGCGTCAATTCCGGGGCCTATCGCGATTTGAACCTGAATTTTATCCAGTACAATAATCACCCCTATACCGCTTCCGAAATATTTAACCTGTTTTACTGCAGCGATGACCGTTCGACGGGATTGAACGAACCCCTGTCGTTAACCGAAACCTTCAATGCCGCCGTTGCCTACCTGGGCACATACCTGTCCCGGCGGGGACTTACCTTCGATTACGTTAACGGGTTCCGGGAGGAGAAAGAGGAATTAAAACAAAAACTCCAAGCGGACAATATCCTGACCGTTGCCGTAATCACTACGTTATACGTTTCCGTTCTCCCCATACTTGAGATCGTGGAGTATATAAGAAAATACAACGGCAGGGTCCGTATTATCGTCGGCGGGCCGTTTATCTCCACCCAGGTCCGCACCCAAAACACCGATACCCTGGACTTCCTGTTCCGGTCCGTCGGGGCCGATTTCTATGTGAACAGCGCCCAGGGCGAGGCCGCGTTGGTAAACATCATACAGGCACTGAAAAATAATACCTCCCCCGCCGGTATAAAAAATATCTATTACAAAAACGGCGGCGGGTATTCGGGCACGCCCATCGCCGTCGAAGACAACAGGCTGTCCGAAAATATGGTCGATTGGAACCTGTTTGCCGACAGGATCGGGACATATCTCAATCTCAGGACCGCCATATCCTGCCCCTTTTGCTGCTCTTTTTGCGGGTTTCCCCAGCATGCCGGCAAGTACCAGACCGCCGGCGTCGAAGATGTGGAAAGGGAATTGGACAGTCTCCGAAAGACCGGACCGGGAAAGGTGCTGCACTTTATCGACGATACCTTTAACGTTCCCAAAAAACGGTTCCGGGAGATACTGGAAATGATGATAAAGAAAAATTACGGCTTTAAATGGTACTCCCATTACAGGTGCCAGTTCGCCGACAGGGACACCATTGCGCTCATGAAGGAAAGCGGGTGTGAAGGCGTGTTTTTAGGGATTGAATCCGGGAACGACCAAATACTTCAAAATATGAAAAAAGCCGCCGATGTCGAAAAATACGCCGAAGGAATCGCATTGTTGAAGGAAGCCGGCATCCTGACCTACGGCTCCTTTATCATCGGGTTTCCCGGGGAAACCGAAGAGACCGTCGCCGATACCCTTCAATTCATTAAAAACAGCGAATTCGATTTCTACCGGGCTCAGTTGTGGTACTGCGAACCCATTACACCCATCTGGAAGGAAAGGGAAAAATATAAACTCTCCGGCGAAAGCTTCGAATGGAGTCACGCCACCATGAATTCCCGGCAGGCATCGGACCTGATAGAGGAAATCTTTTTTGCCGTCGAAAACGCCGCATGGGTACCCCAGTACAATTTCGAATTCGATTCGTTGTTTCACCTGCTTCACCGGGGAAAATCCATGGAACAGGTCAAAGCCTTTTTAAACGCCTTTAATAACGGGATAAAGGAAAAATTAAGAAACCCCGGTCAAAAAGAAGTGGGATTCGATGTGATCAGGCAAATAAAAGATACCTGCAGGGAAACACCGGAGACCGGGACCAACGGCGATACGGGAAAGAAAACATTCAATAAGTGCGAAGCGGATTTCGATTTTTAATATTTCAACGACGAGGTTAATATGGCGAGGTTAATATGAGCAAGGGTGTAGACAGAAATTTGATGCTCACCAGTGACATTTACATTAAACAGAAGGAGTATTGGGTAAACAAATTATCCGGCGATCTCGTAAAAACAGAACTCCTCACCGGCCGCGCCCCCGGGCACGAGTGCCGCCGGGATAAAGTGGATATACATATCGACGGGGAGTTATTCGCCGCGTTGATGAAATTAAGCAAGAGAACGGAACTTTCCCTTTACCTTATCCTGTTGACCTGCCTCGACATATTGATTCATTTTTATACGGGGAATGAGGATATGATCGTTTTATCGCCCCTCTATAGGGAGAATATATCGGAAGATATGTTAAATAACTATCTTTTCCTGCGGCAGGGGAACGTGGGGAACTCGACCTTTAAAGAATTACTCCTCGAGGTCAGGCAGACGGTGTTCGACGCCTACGAAAACCAGGACTACCCTTACGACGATCTCATCGACTTCCTCTACAATTCGGGCCGGATACGGGATAACGAGTTCCGGTCCAATGTCGAGTGTATCCTGCTGAATATCCATAATTACGACGACGCGGATTACGAAGAGATCGACGATCAACTGGTCTTTTTGTTTTCCCTGGAAGAGTCCCGGCTCGACGGTTCCATCCTGTTCAGTCCCGATATTTACAACCCCTTTTACCTCGAACAACTGGCCGGGCATTTTACCGGCATACTGGGATGCGTACTGGAGAATATCGATATAAAAATCCCGGACATCGCGTTCCTGTCGCCCGCGGAAAAAGAACGGTTGATTCACCGCTTTAACAGTACGGGGGAGCGGTATGACAAAGCCGAAACCGTCCACCAACGGTTCGAGCAGCAGGTGGCGTGTACGCCGGACCGCATTGCCGCGGTTCACAAAGACCGCTGCCTCTCGTACCGCGGCCTGGACGAAAGGGCCGCCCGGATGGCCCAACTACTGCGGGAACGGGGGGTCGCGCCGGGCCGTATCGTGGGCATCATGATGCCCCCTTCCATGGACACCGTCGCCGGCATACTGGGGATATTAAAAGCCGGCGGCGCCTATCTGCCCATCGATCCCGACTACCCCCGGGACCGCATCGATTACATGTTAAAAGACAGCAGCGCAGGGCTTTTATTAAAATCCGAAACCATCCCAAACGATCAAAACAACGCGGCGGCCCCCACGGTTTCGAATTTCGAATGTCGTGCTTCGGATTTTAACCCTTCAAATCTCGCTTATATCATTTACACCTCCGGCTCCACCGGGAAACCCAAGGGCGTGGCCGTCGAACATGGAAACGTAATGGCGACCCTCCAGTGGTTCGGCGAGACTTACGGTATCGGGACCGGGCGCCGGGTGTTACAGGCGACCAACATCTCTTTCGACGTCTCCGTGGAAGAAATTCTCGGTACCTTGATTTTCGGTGCCACCCTTTTTATACCCGGGAGAGAGACCCTCCTGGATAAGGCCGAACTGCTCCCCTACATCGAGAAACAGCAGATACATATCGTTCAGTTCGTCCCCGTTTTGTTAAAGTACATGTTCGCCGAAGGCAAAAGAATCGACTGCCTGGATGTCGTTATCTGCGGTGGGGAGAAACTGGACGACGCCCTGAAGGATGCCGTCATCGCAAAAGGGTACAACCTGTACAACCATTACGGCCCCACGGAAGTGACCGTGGATGCGGCGGTGTCGCGCTGTGACGGGTCGAAGGTGGTTATCGGGAAACCCGTTTCCAACGCCTTTGCGCTTATCCTCGATAAAAACCATCGCCTGCGCCCCGTGGGAATTCCCGGCGAACTCTGTATCGGCGGGGGCGGACTGGCACGGGGTTATTTGAACAACCCCGGATTAACCGCCGAAAAATTCGTCTCCCTCCCTTTCTTCAACCACCCGCTCGGATCCACCGTCTACCGCACCGGCGACCTTGCCCGGTGGCTCCCCCGGGGGGATATCGAGTTCCTGGGGAGAATTGACCACCAGGTAAAAATAAGGGGATACCGCATCGAGCTGGAGGAAATCGAGTCCGTGTTAAAATCCTATCCACCGGTTGAGGATGCCGTCGTTGTCCTTAAAAATACCCCGGTAAGCGCCAATACCGAACTTTCCGCCATCTCTTTAAACGCGGCCGATGCATTTATCGAGAAAATAAAAAAACGCAGCCCGGGAAAGATCAAACAGTACCTCGAAGAGAATAATTACCGATTAACGCTGGAAATAACAAACGAGGGTTTCATCAAGACCCCCCGGGACAACCAGCGCAACTGGCTCATCCAGCGGTTAAAAAATGAGATCGAGGACGATCTGGCCCACCTGGATGCCCTCACCGGGCGATTCGTCGAAGGTTCCCAAAGAGAGGAAATAACCGGTGACTGGAAAACCGGGGAAGCCATCTACGACGATTCGACGCTCACCATCGAGGGACAACAGGTTATGCAGGATTGGGAACGCCCCCTGATGAAACGTATGGCCGAGATCGCGTCGGAAAGTCACGGCGACGTGCTGGAAGTCGGTTTCGGTATGGGAATTTCAGCCACTTACCTGGTGGAAATGGGGGTCCGGTCGTATACCGTGATCGAGTGTAACGACGATGTGGCCGCGAAATTC
>Ga0210082_1000210_pt1 | contig 12203 bp, 9 predicted proteins | sample White_ThreeSqA_D_2_FD_185592 | JGI IMG/M metagenome (GOLD analysis project Ga0210082, IMG submission 185592) | Wetland microbial communities from the San Francisco Bay, California, USA, that impact long-term carbon sequestration -... | ecosystem: Environmental > Aquatic > Marine > Wetlands ... | reverse complement strand
TCCAGGGATTCCAGGACCAGGGTCAGGAATTCCAATTCCCTCCATTCGTCATTGTTAGGGTTCGCATCGTTGCCTACCCTTACGATAACGATATCCCTGGACGGTAACACATATATCTGTTGGGTATAGATACCCCATGCGAGAAATGTATCGTGGGGAACTATCGAGCTTCTCAAAGCCGACCACACCGGGGCCAGCCACCATTGAAAACCGTACCAGGCGACATTGTCCCCGGCCGGACTCGTGGACGCTTCCACCCATTGCCGGGGGACCAACTGCCGGCCGTCCCACTCCCCTTTTTTCAGGTAGAGGTAACCGAATTTGGCGTAATCCCTGACCGCTGTGCGAATACCCCACCCACCGATCGTGTGCCCCGCCGGATCGCTTTCCCATGTGATCTCTTCCACACCCATGGGTTTTAAAAGGTGTTCCTGTGCGAATTGGAAAGCAGTCTTATTTACCGCCCGTTCCAGTATACCGGACAGCAGCATCGAGTCGCCGCTGGAATAATGCCACTGCGTTCCCGGTTCATGAATACACGGTTTGGCCAGCACGTATTCGATAAAATCGGGGGTGCTGTCCATTATAAACGCATCGTTCCGGCTGGTGTCGTTGTAATAATCCTGTTCATTCCATTCCAGGCCCGAGGACATCGTCAACAGGTGCCGGACGGTCATTCGCCGTTTTTCTTCCTCGTGCTCCGGGCTTGCCCATTCCGTAAGATATTTGCTTGCCTTCTCGTCGACACTCTCGATCAGCTTTTGATCGATGGCGATCCCAAACAGGGAACTGAGAAAGCTTTTCGCTATCGAATAGCTTCGGAACCTTGAGTCCGAAGAAAATCCCTGGAAATACGCTTCGCCCACGATGTACCCGTTTTTGACGATGACCAGTCCATATGTATCGATATTGGGGTTGGCCGCGTATTTGTATATCTTGTTCAGCCTTTCGGAATTCATCCCTACTTCTTCCGGCGTACAGGTTCGCCAGCCTGTGGTGGGCCAATAGTCGCCCGTATAGCTTCCCGAGCATACAAATTGTCCACTGTTACTTGTTTTGCAGCCCGGGAGAGCGGCCAGGCAATAAACGACAATGAATAGTAATACAAGAATTCTTTTTTTCATTTTCAGCTCCTTCACCCCGATTATACAAACACCCGGGTATCAATGTCAATGGACTATTGACAAATTTTTCTAAAGGGTATAATATTTTATCATGCGAAAAAAGAAATTGAATCGGGATGAAAACCTGTTGAAGATCAAAAATCTAGCAGGGTTTGTTCTTCCTGGAAGCCGTGTTATATTGTTCGGTTCCAGGAGTAGGGGAGATTTCGATCATTCTAGTGATTACGATGTACTGGTAATCAGCAATAAAAAATTGGATGTCAAAGAGAAGCGCCGGTATGCGGGAAAGATAAGAAAAGAGTTGGCCGTGATGGGGATACCGGTGGATGTCCTGGTAAAAACCGAAATGGATGTTTCTTACTATGGGGACAAAATAGGAAGTGTGGTAAGAGAAGCTGTAAGGGATGGGATAACGCTGTGACAGACGAATACATCGAGAATTGGCTTAAAAAAGCGGATAATGATTTGAAAATTGTGGATCACGAATTGGAACTGGCTGAAGAGGAAACCGTAAAAGATGGGGCGTGTTTTCATTGCCAACAAGCTGTTGAAAAGTATTTGAAGGCATTCCTGATATTTCATAAAGTTGATTTTCCAAGAACGCACAGTATTGAATACCTTATTGAGCAAGCGGCAAAAATCGATGATGATTTCGACGATATCGATGTTGATGAGTTATCGGATTTTGGCGTAGATGTCCGTTACCCGGATAGTTTTTACATCCCGGGAATTGATGAGGTCAGGTTTTATTACGATTTAGCCATAAAGATTAAAACCCTTGTCTTAGAGAGAATAAAACCTCTTGAAGATGGCCCCGATTCGCAGCAAGATTCGGGTAAATGTGATTAAAGATTTTTGCCGTTGGATGGGTTAACCATGAAACTTCGATTTTTTATTTTACCGGTAATCGTGTTTTTATTCCTGGTGGGACAGGGTCTCAACGGCCTGTACGCCAAAAAGAACAGCCAATGGCCTTACCGCGAGTATGCGTATGTAAAGGCGTACCTCTATAACCTGGATAACCGGTTATACGGGAACCATGCCATTATTAAACCGGCGGGACCCGGTGCCGAAAAGGCGGGCAAGTATAAGCTGGATGAAACCGTGATAGGGGAGGGGGTATTGCTCGATAAAAGACGGGTGGAAACCATTGTGGCCGTCACCAATAACGATATCCGCGGATTGATAGAGGGGTTATCCAAAACCTATATCCCTCATCATGGGTTTGTGTTTTACGATAAAAATCACATTCCCGTCGCATATATCACCTTATGTTTCGACTGCGAGGCCCTGAGGGTTTACCCCGAAAAACCGGTTCAACGAATTACCCGTGAATTGTCCAATGAGGAAATAGAAAAATTACTGGGTTTCCTTGACCAATACAAGCGTATCGTCGTCGAAACCGGGCTTCCTGTTTTCGATTCTCCTTTTTTATACAGGGAGTACGGGAACCGTGATCGCTAAGCGTTTTATTAGACCTCTGCAAGCTCCTTCTTAATGGTTTATTGCAAAATTGTGGTAAGTGCTATATAATAGCAGGGAATGGAGAAAGCATGAACGATAAAACGGTGAAGCAAATCCCTTACGGGCTGTCCAATTATGAACGGCTCGTTCAAAAGAACTGTTATTACGTGGATAAAACCATGTTCTTGAAGACAGTTGAGGATGCCGGGGACTATTTGTTTTTTATTCGGCCCCGGCGGTTTGGGAAATCCCTGTTTCTCTCCGTCATGGAAGCCTATTACGATGTTTACTACAAAGAGAGGTTCGATGAATTATTCAAAGGGACATGGATTTATGAAAATCCCACTGAAGAAAGAGGTATATACCTGGTGTTACCTTTTAATTTTTCAGCCGTGGACCCCGCCGAAGATAAAATGGAAACCTCCTTCCTGAATCATATACGATGGGTAGCGCTTTCATTCATGCAAAAGTATTCGGACTATTTAATAAAGGACCGGGAATACCACAGGAAAAGCATAGAGGAAAGCCGCTCCGCTTCCGATATTTTATCCGCCATTATCGACTTGTGTAAAAATTCCAATCAACGGTTGTACGCCATTATCGATGAGTATGATAATTTTACCAATACCATCCTGTCCACCGTCGGTGAGAACGCTTACAGGGAACTGACCCACGGCGAAGGTTTTTTAAAGTCCTTTTTCAATGTATTAAAGGTGGGAACCACCGGGATGGGGGCACCCATCAGGAAGTTATTCCTGACCGGCGTCTCACCCATAACACTGGATGATGTCACCAGCGGATACAATATCGGGAAAAATGTGTCCCTGGAACCCCATTTCAACCGTATGCTGGGATTTACAAAGGAAGATATCATTGAAATGATCGAATATTACAGGGCAAATGGATTCGTTAACCATGAGACCGGTTACCTGCTCTCCATCATGAACGAATGGTACGGGAATTATTGCTTCTCGGAAGACGATGACCTGAAACTGTTCAATTCCGACATGGTGTTGTACTTCATGGATAACTATCTCACAAGACGGAATCCGCCCAAAGATTTGATCGACCGGAATGTAAGGATCGATTATGAAGGGTTGAAGCATCTCATTATTCTAGATAGAGGCAAAACAAAAACAGCCAATAGAAATCTCAGCAAACTAAAGGATATTATCGAAAAAGGGGAAACGTCCGGTATATTAGCGAAAAGCCTTACGATGGAAGCCTTTGTGAAGGCAGAAAATTTTGTATCCATTTTATTCTATTTTGGATTATTAACTATTTATAAGGTTCATCGGGATAAAATCCATTTCAAAATACCAAATGAGGCAGTGAAACGATTATATTATGATTATATATAAGAGGGTTGCCGGAATTGATCCTGATATTTGCCGGTCATGACCTGATCGAAATATATTCACCTTCTTAATACTTTTTTCGTGTTTTTCGCATGTTTCGTGGGGTCCGCGATCCAAAATCACTTGAAAGATTGAGCCTTTTGGTTTATACTACTCTCTAACGGTTTTTTGCCGGCTAAGGAAGGTGATCGTATGAAAGTTTTTCCGGTCGTAATTGCTCTGACTGCATTGATGCTCGCAAGCTGCGGGAAACAAACTCCCAAAACCATACCCCCGGAACCAAAAAACGATTCCGGCACCCTCGAACGCTTTCAACAACCCCGGGAAACAGAAACACCCGAACCCACGGACAAAACCACAAAAACCACACCCGTCGAAACAACCGAAATTCCCGTGCAAACCGAAACCGTACAAAGCGAAACTCCGGCTCAAACCCCGAATCCCGAATCAATCCCCGCACTTAAACCCCAACCCGTCGCCGACCCCACCTTCGATCATATCGCCGCCGGTATTACCGGGATTTTCAAAGAATTCGGCTACTCCGGCGAACTCGACGTTCCCGAAAATTTCAAACGACGCGTCGCCTATTATATCCGCTATTTTTCCACCCATGAAAAAGGCTCCCGCTTTTACCGACGGGCCATGAACCGCGGCTTAAACTACCTCCCCATGATCCGCGAAGCCCTGAAACGAAAAAAACTGCCCCTCTCCCTCGCTTATTTACCCATGGTTGAATCCGGTTTCAACCCCAATGCCCACTCCCGCGCCGGGGCCGTCGGCATGTGGCAGTTCATGAAACGTACCGCCCGCATGTACGACCTGGAAGTCTCCCGCCGGCGGGACGACCGCAAAGACCCCATCAAATCCACCTACGCCGCCGCCGAATACCTCAACGACCTCCTCGCCATGTTCGGACTCGAAGACCCGTTCCTCGGTATCTGCGCTTACAATGCCGGGGAAGGCAAAATATTACGGGCACTGCGGGAAATCTCCTATACCGAACGCTCCTTCTGGACACTGGTAAGGAAAAACCTGTTAAGGACCGAAACCAATGACTATATCCCGCAGTTCATGGCCGTTATCCTCATGAACAACGATCCCGAAACCTATGTCGCCGCATCGAAAACCGTTCCCGTTGAACCCGATGACGAGGAAGACCGGGAGATCATCGATGCCCTTCACATCCGCCCCTACGACCCCTCCGATGACTCACCGCCGCCCTCTCCCGAAACCGTAACGTCCCCTTCCAGGCAGCGGGTCTACAAGGTAAAGGCCGGGGACACCCTGTACAGCATCGCCCGGAGATTCAATACCGGTGTCGGAAATGTCAAAAAATGGAACAACCTGAGCGGCAATCGCATCCACCCCGGACAGGCGTTAACGCTCTCCCCAGGGGGGGATGGAAGAAGCGAGAGGAGTGGGAGGAGTAAGAGCAGTGAGAAACCGTATAAATTATTGTATACCGTTAATTATAAAGATACCCTTGTCCGTATCGCGCTGTTTTTTAAAGGTGTGTCCGTTCGGGACATCATGCGGTGGAACGGGTTGAAACGGAGCCGTATCTACCCGAAGCAAAAACTGGCCGTCTACCTGGACCGGCCGCCCCAAAAAGTAATGACCCATGTGATAAAGCGCGGCGACACCGCCGGGAAGATCGCCAGGAAATACAGCCGGCCCCTCGAGTTTGTGCTTGCCCTGAACGGCCTTGTCGGCACGTCCAAACTAAAACCCGGGGACCGGTTGAAGATATATTATTTTTGAGGTGCTTTTTTTATTTTTCTACTTGAAAAATAAAATGCTTTGTACTAAAATTAGGTCAAAATATGGATAGTAGAATTGATGAAACCAGTAATTTAAAGGTGGATAAGGTACTGGATGCCGTCCTTGAAAAATTGGAAAAGAAGTATCGATGCGTGAAACATCTCGGGGGCGGTGAGTTTTCAAACGTATACCTTGTCCGGCACAAAGACTCCGGGGAGGAGTACGCCTTAAAAATAATGGATTATCATTATTTACTCCAAAAACTCAAAAAAGAGGACCTGGCCGAAAGCAAGCGCAAATTCGATGAAATTAAAAAACGCTTTTTCATCGAGGCAAAATTGTATGAAAAGATCGACCACCCCAATATCGTTAAAATACTCAGTACCGGTGTCGTCCTCGACCGGACCAATGCCATCGAGATCCCCTTCTTGCTTATGAACTATATTAAGGGCTCAAGTCTCGCCGATGTTATAAAAAAAGACGCGCCCTTCAGCCTGGAACGTCTCATAAAGATTTCCGAAAATGTACTGGGGGTCCTGGACGTGATCCATCAACGGAATATCATTCACCGGGACATTAAACCCGCCAATATCATGATCGAGAAGGAATCCGGTGAGGCCATAATCATCGATTTCGGGATAGCAAAAGATATCGTCGGCGGTACGCGGCTTACCACCACCGGCGCGCTGCTCGGGTCTCCCGGATACATGGCCCCCGAGCAATTTATCGACAGCAGTAAAGTCGGACCGGGAATCGATATCTATTCCTATGGTATCGTATTGTATGAACTGGCTACCGGCGAACTCCCGTTCCCCGCCAGTAACTTCCTCGAAGTCATGAACGCCCATCGCCAGAAATCCATACCCCATGTCAGGGAAAAGAATTCCGCCCTGCCCCCTGAAATGGATGCCGTCCTGGCAAAAGCCATGGCAAAAGACCCCGATGACCGGTTTCAAAGCGCAAAGGACTTTTTAAAAGCCCTGAAAGGCGGCAAAATAAAGGGAGCCAAACGCAGTAAGAAAAAATATCTCCTTTCGGCAGGTATACTGATTGTCGCCCTTATCGCCCTTCTCCTTATCAATCCCTTCGGCCCCGGTAAAGAAGAAGAAACACGACAATCCGAAACCCGGGACGTTACTCAAGCACAAAAGGAAACACCAACCCCGAAACCTCCCCCCGTAAAAACACCCGGAGAACGTATGGAGGAAGGCTATAAATCACTTGAAACATTCTATAACAGCGATGCCGGGAACAGTGAAAAACTTGAACGCTGCCGGGCCTTCTTAAATGACTTCCGGGATGTCCCCGGCATTGATGAGAGGAAAGTAACCGTTTCCGGGTGGATAACTCAGCTTGAAACCGAAATAAACTTCAGGGGGTTCATCGATGCCGTAAATAAACATCTTAAAAGCGAGGATTTCCCCAAAGCCGAAGACGCCTTGAAAAAGGCAATGGAATTGAAAGATAATGAGGAAACCCGCCAACTGTCCCAGATCCTTGAACAGAAAAATGAGGAGTATCAAAAAAAACACGGGGAAGAAACTTACAATGCGTTGACCGATGTCGATCTGCAAACCTACCTGGACTTTAAAACTCATTATCCTCAATCCAAATTTCTCCCGGCTTTGAAAGAGCGGTTAAAAGAAGCCGATAAGCGTTTACCCCCTGAGAAATACTGGGACAGGGCGATCAAGAAAAATATCAAAGGCTATTATGAGTTCACTTTCGGGGCGGAACATAACGGTCACCACATGATTTATATCCCGGGCAAGAAAATCTGGATCGATAAATACGAAGTGTCCTGGGGGCAGCTCAGGCGGTTTCTTGAGACCGGCGAAATACAAATGCCTGCGCGTAAAAGCAGTAAATACATCAAAGACGGTGATGAATTTCCCGCCGTCGTTACCCATGAAGAGGCCGTAACATATTGCAGGCACTATGGGTTACGGCTTCCCCGGAGCGACGAATGGGAATTTGCCGCCGGTAAGCAGACCTCCGTCTATCCCTGGGGGGACCGGGAACCCGGTGCCGACGGCATTTGGCCCGCCAATATCGACAGCCTGGAAGGTAAGGAGGAGAAAGACGGATTTAACGGGACTGCCCCCGTTAAAAGTTATGAACAATTTTCTTCGCCTTTCGGTGTTGTCAACATGGCCGGTAATGTCTGGGAATGGGTGCAGGGAAAAACATTAAAAGGGGGCGGCTTTTTCTCCACCAAAAAGGATTTAAGGATTAATGAGAGCGTCGGCAGTAGGGAAAACGACCGGGAAGGGTTCCGTTGTGTAAAAAGTGAAAGTGAAGGTGCTTAGGATGTTCCATCGGGATGGCCTTAGAAAAGCAATCGCCCTGGCGGCCGTTTTCGCACTTTTTTTTCAGATGGATATCTTGATGAATGCCCAGAGTGTAGGTGAGATCGAAAGACAGTTCCAGGTGGCCAAAAATTTGTATAATGAAGGTAAGTATGACGATTCCAGGCTGAGAATCGGGCGGTTGTTGGATGTCATCAACGAAAAAGGCATTGAGAGTAAATATATCCGGGCACAGTGTTATCTAATCCTGGGGGCCATCTGCGAACAGGAATCAAATCCCGGTTGTGCCGAAGAGAATTATCGTATTGCCGGGGAGACGGGTATTACAAAGGTCGATGGGGTAGACCTGGACTCCCTCGAATTGTATCGAAAAATAGTAAAAGGTGAAAGACCCCCCACTGATGACCGTGTCATTACGGGAGAAGGCAAAAAGAAGAAAAAGAAATTCCCCTGGCTCCTGGTGGCCGGGGGTGTCGTTGTCGTCGCCGTTGCGGCCATTCTCCTGTTGAAGAAAAAGGAGAAGAAAACCTTCACATTAAACGTTACAAAAGGCGTGGGCGTTGAAGGAAACCCGGTCACCGGCACCTATATCTATACGAAAGGGCAGCGTGTTGATTATCGCTACACCCTCGCCGATGAATACGATAAAATGACCATCACATTGGACGGCAACCCAGCCGAGTATTCCGGTCACGCTGAAGTTACCGGTACCATTATCATGGACCGGGACCATACACTGGAAGTTGAAGGAACTCAAGATACAATTAATGAATTGGTTTTTATAACAGACAGAAACGAGGTGGAAATCAATGAAGGCGATGAGGCATCATTCCTTGTCTATCTGTCGATAGATCCCGGAACCGATATCACTGTAAATATCAGCCCGCAAAATACCGACAGCCTGATCAAAGTGATCGAGGGCAATAAGCACACATTTACACTGGGTAATTGGAATCTACGTCTAACCGTTAAGTTGAAGGCCGGTACAGACACCAATAAAGACACCGAAGAGGAAATATTGAATATTTCCGATGAAAAGGGAATTGTACCTACAAAGTCGATCAATGTCAAAATAATTGATAAAGATACAGGATATAAAGGACCTGGAGTCTGGATCGACAATCCTTCCGATGGCGAAGAGGTAACGGGAGACATCGATATCCAGGCATGGGCCGAAGATACGCTTTACGGCATCGAAAAAGTCGAATTCTTTATCGACGGTACATCTGTTCAAACCGACAGGTCTTCCCCATATTCCTACCAGTGGAAAACCCGTGATTCTGGGAAAGGTCCGCATGTCATAAAAGTGGTTGCAACCAATAACAACGGTGTCGAAATCGATCACTCCATAACTGTGAATGTGGTTTATGACGACCCGCCTACCGTTCAGATCATCAGCCCGCAAAACGGTGCTACCGTGAGCGGCGTCATCACCATCAAGGTAGAACCCCAGGATGACGTGGGAATCGCGAGAGTAGAACTGCGTGTCAATGATGATCCCGTTCAAACGCTTTATGCCTCGCCTTATTACTTTGAACTGGATACAAATGCACTTAACAACGGTACGAATTTTATAAAAGTCAATGCCGTCGACACCGCGGGGCAGTCCGGCTCCCAGGAAATAGAGATTACCGTCGATAACCGGGAGTAGGAGGTAATACAATGAAAAAATCAACATTTATTTATATTATAATAACCGTCGTGGTGGGGACCGGTCTCTTCAACCCGGCCATGTATTGCGAAACCGTTCAATATGACCATGTCTCAAACCAACAACCCCGGATCGAATTGAACCGGTCCGCACTCTATTTTTCAGCCGTAAAAGCCGAAGCCGTTTCCGATCCCCAGGAGTTCGTCGTCTCCAACAGCGGCGGCGGTACCCTGAACTGGATTATTACCGCCAATTCCAACTGGGTGACCTATTCGCCCGAATTCGGGGTAAATTCCGATATCGTTACCATTACCGTGGACCCCTCCTCTTTTCCCCCCGGTTCCTACAGTGCCAAACTCGCCATATCCGACCTGGACGCCGAAAACTCGCCCCGGTATGTCAATGTCTATCTCGACGTCTATTCCCCCGGTTCCACCGCGCCCCCCACCGGCACCTTCGCCTCACCCGAGAACCCCGCCGTCGTCAGCGGCAGCGTCCCCCTGACCGGGTGGGCCATCGACGATGTCGGCGTCGAAAGTGTGAAACTCTACCGCCGGGACGGACCCGAACTCATCTATTTCGGCGACGCCGTGTTTGTCGAAGGCGCGCGCCCCGATGTCGAACTGGCATACCCCACCTATCCCGACAACTACAAAGCCGGGTGGGGATATATGCTGCTCACCAATTTCCTGCCCAACCAGGGAAACGGCACCTTTACATTTTATGCCATTGCCCTCGATAAAGAAGGATACAAGACCACCATCGGCACCCGGACCGTTACCTGCGACAATGCCAATGCCGTGGACCCCTTCGGCGCCATCGATACTCCGGCCCAGGGCGCCGTCGTCTCCGGCACCGCCTTCAGGAACCACGGATGGGTGCTGACCCCCATGCCCAATAACATCCCCAAAGACGGTTCGACCATCGAGGTCTATATCGACGGCCTGAAGGTCGGTAACCCCGTGTACAATAACTACAGGGAAGATATCGCACAACTCTTCCCCGGCTATGCCAACAGTAATGCCGCCCATGGGTATTTCGATTTCGATACCGCCGTATATGATACCGGGGTGCATACCATCGCATGGATCGCACGGGACAGTGCCGGGCATTCCGCCGGTATCGGCAGCAGGTACTTTACCGTCCGGAAGACGGAGGAAGGACGAAGGACGAAGGACGAGGGACGAGGGGACGAGGGACGGGGGACGACGGGGGATGGAAGGCCCCAACCTCTTTATCCCTGTGCCGGGGGCATTGTAAATATTGAAATCCGTGAATTGGAACCGCTGGAACTTCACTTACCCTTTAAAAAAGTGTTCCAATCCGTGGGCGATCGACTGCGGCCCCTTCCCATCGGTTCCACCGTGGACCCTGAAAGAGGGATTTTTTATTGGCTGCCGGGCGCCGGGTTTTGCGGCGATTACGAATTTGTCTTTATAAACACCGGGACCGAAGGCACCCAAAAAACCCGCCTGACCGTCCACGTCAAACATAAAGGAGTAATAAATGAATAACTACGCATGGATTCTCATATTCGTCATTTTAACCGTACTGGTTTTTCCCGCCGTCACCCTTTATGGAGAAGTCGCCGCGGCACTTCCCGAGATCATGAAACCCCGGTCCCTGGCCGTCGATGATTCCCAACTCTATATCACCGAACAATCCAAAGTGTTTATCTACTCCCTCGATGATTTCAAACCCGTCACACAATTCGGCGAAGCCGGGGAAGGCCCCCGGGAGTTCAAGACCCTTCCCCACGTTCCCGTAACCGTCGATGTCTCCACCGATCGAATTATCGTCAGCAGCATGCGCAAAATATCTTATTTTACAAAAAAAGGCGATTATATCGATGAAGTAAAAGCCGTGAACCTGGCCCTGAATCTCCGGCGATTCGGCGACCGCTTCGTGGCATGGTCACAGGCACGTACCGAAGGCGTTATTTACAACACCATGTGCCTGTTCGATTCCCGGTTGAACAAGTTAAAAGAACTCTACAGGATGAAAGACAGCTACCAGGGACAGGGCCGCGGATACCACGTACTGCACAAAGTCTTTACCTATATTCCCTATGAAGACAAACTCCTCCTCCCCGGTGAAGATGACGCCTCCATCGATATATTCGACAGCGAATTGAATAAAATCCTCTCCATACGCCTGGACCGGGAAAGACGAAAAGTAGACGCCGAATTCAAAGACAAACTCATCCGTTTCTATAAAACAAGCCCCGAAACAAGGGAACTCTACGAAACCCATTTGAAACCCCTTATTTTCCCCGACTATTTCCCCGTGATCGCCGACTTTTTCGTGGACAACGGTACCGTCTATGTCATGACATGGAAAAAAGAAAAAGGCGCCAGCGAGTTCTATATTTACGACATGAACGGGAAATTCAAGAAACGCCTGCTCATCCCCTTCCAATACGAAACCGAACTGAACCCCTATCCCGGGATCATTAAAAACGGTAAACTCTACCAGTTGGTGGAAAACGAAAATAAAGAGGCCTGGGAACTGCACGTGTCGAAGATAAAATAAAATC
>Ga0210082_1000209_pt1 | contig 12242 bp, 9 predicted proteins | sample White_ThreeSqA_D_2_FD_185592 | JGI IMG/M metagenome (GOLD analysis project Ga0210082, IMG submission 185592) | Wetland microbial communities from the San Francisco Bay, California, USA, that impact long-term carbon sequestration -... | ecosystem: Environmental > Aquatic > Marine > Wetlands ... | reverse complement strand
GCCAACTCCTCTTTAGCAATTTCATACGAATCCATCAAACTCTTCCCCGGCGCCGACGTGGAACTCACCATGGCCCGAATAATCACCCGAAGCCGCCGCTCGATGGGATAATGACCCGGCGGTACCTCTTCCCAACTGGCCTTCGGCTTATGCCCCTTCAAGGCAAAAAGCACCTCATCCAACCCGGCCTCGACAGCCATGGCTTTGGCCATAAGACCCTTTACACCACCGGGCGTATTGACCAACGCCTGCTTGATATGGGCCGTCCGCGCGATCAAATCCTCGGTCGATTTAACCGCACCCTGAAGCGTTCGGGTCAAATCCGACACCTTTGCCTGGAACGCCGTCAATGCACCGCGGTCTTCGGCAGGCAGCGTGGTATTATTCAACACCTTCACCGTAAACGGCCGGGGGCCGACCAACGGCGTAACGGTCCCATCGATCACTTTGGAAATAGAAACCGTATATTTCCCGGGCATTACCAACCAACCACCCTGATCTTTGGCAAAGGGATCAAACGTGTCTTTTACCACCTTAGCGGGGTCGGGAGACGGGTATTTCAAATCCCAGGTAATCCGGCCGATACCTTCGGACGGTTTGGTACGAAGCTCCCGGATAACATTACCCGCTTCATCGGATACGGTAACCAACAGGAAAGATGAAAGCTCCTTCCCCTCTTTCCGCAGCTCGTCCCAGGAAGGATTGGGAATCGGTTTCCCCTTCTCGAACAATTCCTTTTCCTTTTTCAAGCGGGCCTGCTTTCGGGTCATGTAAGCATCCTTTAAATAATATGTAAAGGTGGCCCCGAATTCCGGGTTTTTGGCCTGGTAATAATCACCGCCCTGACCGTATTTCTCCCGGGTTTGGATGTATATCGAGACATCCTTGATAGGGAACAGGTGGGCCTCTTTTTCCAATATTCCCGGCTCGTATTCCCGGAGCGGAGTATAATCGTCGAGGATATAAAACCCACGGCCGAATGTGGCCAGTACCAGGTCATTCTCCCGCTGCTGGATAACACTGTCCCTGACGGCAATGGTGGGAATCCCGGATTTCAATTGAATCCATTGACCACCGCCGTTATAAGTAAAAAACACCCCGAATTCCGTCCCCACGAACAAAAGATCCTTTTTCACATGGTCCTGCACGATCGTATGAACCGTCCCGTTTTTGGGCAGGTTCGACGCAATGGAATGCCAGGTCTTTCCCTTGTCCGTGCTTTCCAGGATATACGGATTGAAATCGTCTCGCTTCCGGTTGTCGAAAGCGGCGTAAACGACATTTTCGTCGTACTTGCACGCCGCCAGGTCACTGACGTACGTATATTGGGGAACACCGGGAAAGGTTTCGACTTTCCGCCACGTTTTCCCCGCATCCCCGGTGATTCGAATCAAGCCGTCATCGGTGCCGATGTAGAGCAGGTCTTCTTTTACCGGGGACTCGTCCATGGAGACAATGGTGCCGAACAGCGATGTGGAGACATCCTTTGCCACGGCATTCGCGCTCCAATACTTACCCATTACGGGCCAGGTATCGCGGTCGAGCCCGGTGGTCAGGTCATCGCTGATCACCTGCCATGAATCGCCGCGGTCGTCGCTGCGGAAGACTTTGTTTGCGGCACAGTAGAGACGGGTATTGGAATGGGGACTGATTAAAAGCGGTGTGTTCCAGTTCCATTTATAAGTATCTTCTCCCTTGCGCGGCTGGGGGGTGATATATTTATTTTCGCCGCTTTTCCGGTCGTAACGGCCGATATTACCGTACTGGGATTCGGAATAAACGATATCGGGGTTCCCGGGGTCCACCTGGGAAACGAAACCGTCGCCCCCCCGGGTAACAAACCATTCTCCGGCGGTTACGCCTGCGGCACAGGTGTTTTGCGACGGACCGCCCAGGCTGCTGTTATCCTGGGTACCGCCGTATACATAGTAAAAAGGAGTGGAATTGTCCACGGTGACACGGTAAAACTGGATGACGGGGAGGTTGGGAATATGCCGCCACTCTTTGCCCCGGTCGAAACTCTCATAGGCACCCCCGTCACCGCCGATAAGGAGATGGGCGGTATCGCAAGGATCGATCCACAACGCATGATCGTCCACGTGCCGGGCGTTGTTCCCCAGGTTTCTCCAGGTTTTTCCACCGTCTTCGGTTACCTGGGTTACGGTTTCCATGGAATACACCCGGTCCACATCTTTGGGATCGCAGGCGATCTCGTTGTAATACTGGCCGCTGCTGGAATAATCGCTCATTTTTTCCCAGGATTCGCCGCGGTCGGTGGAGCGGAAGAAACCACCCTCTTTCTCGACGGCTTCGATAATGGCATATACGACGTCCGGGTTGGCCGGGGAAATGGCCAGACCGATACCGCCCATGTGCCCTTTGGGGAGGCCGGAGGTTAATTTCCGCCAGGTTTCGCCGCCGTCGGTGGTTTTATAGATCGCCGTTTCCGGGCCGCCGCCGATCTTGGTATGGACATGGCGCCGCCGCTGCTCGGAGGATGCGATAATGACATCCGGGTCCCGGGGGTCCATCTCCATCGAATTGATACCGGTGTCCTTACTGATCTCGAGGACCTTTTTCCAGGTCTTGCCCGCATCCGCGGTTTTGTACAACCCGCGGTCACCACCGGGTCCCCAGGCGGAACCTTCGGCGGCGACATAAACGACAGCGGGATTTTTGGGATTGATAAGTATCCTTCCGATCTGGCGCGACTCTTTGAGTCCCATGTTTTCCCAGGTCTTACCGCCGTCCATGGTCCTGTACACGCCGTCACCGTATCCCAGGGCCCTCTGGTGATTGTTTTCACCCGTCCCGGCCCATACGACGTTCGGGTTGGTGGGGTCCATGGTCAGGCACCCGATGGAATAGGCGCCGTACTTATCGAATACGGGTTTCCAGGTCACCCCGGCGTTTTCGGTTTTCCAGATATTACCGGAAGCCACGGCCACGTAATATTCGCTGTTGTTGTGGGGGTTAACGGCAAAATCCGCGATCCGGCCGGACGTAAACGCGGGACCGATGGAACGGAAGGTTAACCCTTTAAAGATTTTCTCGCCGGTGTCTTCTTTCTTTTCAACTTTCTTTTCAACTTTTTTCGCCCCGGCTAAAAAAGAAAAAAGCAAGAAGAATGAAATGGAAATTATAAACGATCGTTTCATGTATTACCTCACTTTGCTTGATGTTTTGATTTTGGTTTTGTGCTGCATTTAACCTCACGGGAAATTATAATTAAAAACACAGGAACTGTCAATCGGCATTTTCTCTATTGGCGGTTAAAAAAATAAAAAAAACCTTGACTTCTTGAAAACAATACGTTATAAATGAACCTGTACGTAAACGTACGAGTTAAGGCAACCTATACGTAAGGAGTCAGGTATGACAAAAAACCTTCTGCTGCGGGACGAATTCATCGAGCGGATACGGATTTCCGAAAAGGTTCTCACGGAGTGGGAAGCATCGAAGATCATTAAACCGTCGGGAACCACCGAGGATAAGGTCCCCTATTACACACCGGAACTGGTGGAATACTGCGGGAATGTAAAAAAGTTCATCGATATGGGGTACGGCCTGGAGGAGATCCGGACGATATTGAAAAAGGTCGGCCCGCCAAAGGTCGCGGCGGAGAACGGTAACTCGGGGAACTTTAAAAACCATCTGACCATCGGCGGCCTGGCGGAAAGGGTCAATGTGAGTCCCCGGACCATCAAGCACTGGGAAGACGAGGGAATCATCGAACCGGATATGCGAAGCGAAGGCGGGTTCCGCCTTTATTCCGGTGTCTATGTCTATCTCTGTAACCTGGTGAAAGATTTGCAGCTTTTCGGTTATACGCTCAAGCAGATAAAAATGATATCGGACTATTTCCGGACTTTCCTTGCCATGGATAAGGATATCGAAACCTATTCGATTGAAGTAACGGAAGAAAAACTGGACGCAATGCTGAGCGAGATCGAGGTCCTCAACGATAAAATGGCCCTTTTAAAAGGGGGTATTCAACGTTGGGAAGACCTGATCGGCAAGAAGAAGAAAGAGATAAACAATCTTAAAAAGAAGAATCAAAAGAGAGGGAAAGAAAAAAATGGAGGAAAAAGTGAATAAACGAATCGTATTTATCGAGCCCAAACCCCCGAACATTCATATCTTTTCTAAATTCAAGTCCCCCCGGTTGGGGATTTTTATTTTAGGGAGGATGATGCTGGAGAGGGGATGGGACGTGGAGGTGTTTGTCGAAGATATGGAATCCCTTGCCTGGGACCGTATCCGGTCGGCGGACATGGTGGGAATATCGAGTATTACGTCTACGGCACCGCGGGCGTACAAGATTGCGGATAAGGTGCGGGAGATGGGGATACCGGTTATCATGGGGGGTGCGCACCCGACGTTTTTAACGGATGAAGCCCTGGACCATTCGGATTGGGTGATTCGCGGTGAAGGAGAAGACCCGCTCATGGCGTTTATGGATGCCTGGGAAACGAATGGAGATTTTTCTTCAGTGTCCAATTTGTCTTATAGGAAAAATGGTGAGATCGTGCATAATGCCGTGGGACATTTCGCGACGGACCTGGATAATATCCCGTTTCCCGACTTCTCGTTGTTCAAGGGGAAGGCGATCACGGGGAGGGGGAAGGCGATTTCGGTTCAGACGTCTCGCGGGTGTCCGTTTCACTGTAATTTTTGTTCGGTGACGACGATGTTTGGGCGGAAGTACCGGTTCCGGTCGACGGAGAATATTATTCGTGAATTGCGTGGGTACAGTGAGGAGAGGAATTTCATTTTTTTTAGCGACGATAATTTTGCCGCTAATCCGAAACAGACGAAGGATTTGTTGAACACGATGATCCGGGAAAAATTAAATTTGAAATGGTCGGCGCAGATGCGCGTGGATGTGGCGAAGGATGAGGAATTGGTCAAGTTGATGAAGAAAGCGGGGTGTTATACGGTGTTCATCGGTTTTGAAACAGTGAACCCGGAGAGTTTGGGTGAGATGAAGAAGAGTCAGGGTGTGGAGGATATCGTTAAGGCGGTCAAGGTGCTCCACAGGCATGGTATTCATATTCACGGGATGTTCATGGTGGGGTTGGACCATGATAATTGGAAGACGGTGAAGCGGACGGTCCGGTTTGCGCGGAAGTCGCATTTGACGTCGGTCCAGTTTTTGATCGTAACGCCGCTGCCGGGGAGTGAGTTGTATGAGAACATCAAGGCGGCGAACCGGCTTTTGTTCAATGATTGGAGTTTGTATGATGCGCATCATGTGGTGTTTCGGCCGGTGGGGTTTTCCATGCACCAATTGCAGAAGGCGCAGATGTATTGTCATAAGAAGTTTTATTCCTGGATTGAGCAGGTGAGGAAATTGGTACGCGGGAATATGCCGGCGTTTCTTATTAATCTCTATGCCCATCATTTGAACCGTATCTGGAAGAAGAACAACAAGGTATTTTTGAAGGTGTTGGACTTGTTGGCACCGAATAAGAATGTAGACATCAAGATCGATTATAAAGAAAGAATTGATATTGTTTAACTATGCCTCCGGCGGCCCCGCGGCGCGGGGAGCCTATATGCGGACTAATGCTGGAATTTGTTTCCCTGCATTCTGCCACACCGGACATATAATAAACAAAAGTTTTGTGGGGTCCAGGGGCGGTTTTTCAAAAGAGCCCCTGGTCGCCGAAGGCAGCTAGATCGTTCTTCTTATATTTCTCTTTTTTAATATTTCCAGTACTTTGGCCGGGTCCTTGAAACGGTTATTGACTATCATCGAGGCAATAATATAGGGCTTGAAACCCGCCTCGATGTACGTTGCAATCCGGTACTTCTCAAACGTCTCCACCGATACCTCTCCCTCTTTACACGACACACCCGAAATATCCGCCGGTAAACAATGCATGTAAAGCGCCTCACCTTCCTTCGTCAACTTCATGTTCTCCGACGTGCACTCCCAATCCTTGAACCCCGCATTCTGCGCCAAACATTCCTTCTCCAACTCCCCAAGCCCATCATGATCGTTGTTCCGCAGCAAAACCGTCCGCCTCTCCATCACCGAATACGGCGCCCAACTCTTCGGATAAACCACTTCCGCACCCTCGAACGCCTCTTCCATCGAATTCACCACCTCGAATTTCCCGCCGCTCTCACCCGCATTCTTCCTCGCGATTTCCATCACCTCCGGCAGTAAGGAGTAACCCTCCGGGTGAGCCAGCGTTACCTCCATCCCGAAACGGGTCATCAACCCGATAATCCCTTGTGGAACCGATAACGGTTTCCCGTAACTCGGCGAATATGCCCACGTCATCGCGATCTTCTTTCCCTGTAACCGCTCCAGCGAACCGAAATGCCGCTTCAAATGAAGCAAATCCGCCATGGTTTGCGTCGGGTGATCGATATCGCATTGGAGATTCACTATCCCCGGCCGCTGCGGTAAAACCCTCCTTTCAAAACCATTGTCCAACGCTTCCGCCACTTCGCGCATGTAAGCATTACCCGCTCCCAGGTACATATCGTCCCGTATCCCGATAATGTCCGTCAAAAACGAGACCATATTCGAGGTCTCACGCACCGTCTCACCATGGGATATTTGCGACTTACCCTCATCCAGGTCCTGGACCGTCAATCCCAACATGTTACACGCCGACGCAAAGGAAAACCGCGTCCGCGTCGACTTGTCCCGGAACTGCGATACCGCCAACCCCGAATCGAAACACCGGGCCGATATATTATTGTCGCGAAGATACTTCAATCCCTCCGCCACAAACACTACCTGCTTCAACTCATATGGGTCCTTCTCCCACGTCAGGAGAAAATCCTTCCCATACATCTCCGCATTCAACCACTTTACTTCTTTTACTATTTTCTTAAATACGTCATCACTCATTTTGACCTCTTTTTTTCCGTGTTTTTCGTGTCAATCCGTGTGTTCCGTGTGTCTCCCTATTCACCCGTGAGGTACGTTCTTAATCCTTCTTTCCAGTGGCGCATCACATTGATGCCCTGGTCTTCCAGGAATTTGTTTTCCAAAACCGAGTATTCCGGCCGGTTGACCTTTACCGCGAATTCGCCCGGTGCCGCCTTATTAAGCGTAACATTCGGCTTTGTGATCTCGAAAATCTCTCTGGCAAATTCATACCAGGAACAACTCCCCTCCGCCGTCACGTGGTACAACCCGTACTTTGCATCGCTTGAGATCATCTTTACCGCCTGGTTGGCGATCTCCGCCGTGGATGTCGGCGTCAGGAATTCATTATCCACCACCCGTACCTCTTCCCTCTCCCGGGAGAGCTTGACCATCAACTCCACGAAATTCATGCCGCCTTTCCCGATACATGGGGCTTTCCCGTAAATACCCGATACCCGGAGAACATAATATTTCTTCGCAATGGCTTCCACGAAATGTTCACCCGAAAGTTTCGTATTGGCATAAACGTTCAGGGGCATGGGTTTATCCGTTTCAACATAAGGCGCCCTCTTCTTACCGTCGAAAACATAATCCGTACTGATGTGCATCAGTGCCGCATCCACGTCGTTACACACCAGGGCCAGGTTCCGGGCGCCCTTTGCGTTGACCTCGAAGGCTTTCACCGGGTTGTCTTCACACTGCTCCACGTGGTGATACGCCGCCGTATTGATCACCAGTTGAGGATTTATCTCTTTCAATACCGTCGATACGGATTCCATTTTCGATACGTCGATATGCTCGATGGTCAGGCGTACCAATTCAAAACCGGCGTTATCCACCGCCGCGCAAATATCCGTCCCCAATTGACCGTCCGCGCCGATAACCGCTATCTTCATAAAAACCTCCTCTTCATTTTTTAGCCACTAAGGCACGAAGACACAAAGGTTTTATGAAAAAGATATTCCCCTTTGTGTCTTTGTGCCTTAGTGGCTATTTTAATTTATTTTTTAGATATCTTTTTGAAAACCTGGATGTTGTAGTATACGGGGTTGTTGAAATCCTGGAACTTCTCGCGGTTCTCTACCAGGTCTTCGATGATCGTTTCAACATCGTGCTTGGGATGGAAGCTCAATACCTTTTTCGCTTTCTCGATACTTACTTTATAGTTCCTGTAATCCTGGATATGCTTGATATTGAGCTTGACATCCTTATCAAGGTATTTTTTCACGCCGCTGTGAACCAGGTCCCCGATCTCGCCCACCGTATAGTTACCCGAAGCGATATTAAAGATGCCCGAGATTTCCTCGTTGGACTCGATGGCGCGGATATAGGCCGTGGCCGCATCCTGGATGGCTAAAACAGGACGCCAGATCGCCGGGTTGTTGACCGTGATCGCACCGTCGGTCAGGGCAAACTTGAACATCGTATTTACCACCAGGTCCAGGCGCATGCGGGGGCTGTACCCCGATACCGTGCCCTGCCGGAAGGCGATGACCGAGAAATTTTTGTCCATCATCTGGAGCACAGCGGTTTCACCTTGCAGTTTCGAGATGCCGTAGGGGTAACTCGATACCGCCGGGCAGGTCTCGTCGTAGAGTTCGTTTACCGTGTACCCGTAAACCGAACAGGAACCCGCATAAATAAACCGCCGGACCCCGGCTTTTTTCGCGATATACGCCAGGTAAGGCGGGGCCGAACCGTTGGAGACAAAGTTTTCCGCCGGTGAATATTCCGCCATGGGGTCGTTGGATAACCCCGCCAGGAAGATGACCTGGTCATACCCTTTGACATCGTTCTCTTCCAGGTGAAAAATATCTTTATTAATGATCCCGACTTTTCCCGGTAAATTATTGCCGAACCAGAATAGATCGATAACATCCACTTCGTATCCCCGTTCCAGGAGTTTGGGGATCAGTACCGACCCGATATATCCAGCGCCGCCTGCAACTAATATCTTCATAATTATCTCCTTAATGTTTTTAGCCACAGACTGACACAGACTGACACAGACTATAAAAAAATTGTTTTTTGTCTGTGTTTGTCTGTGTAAGTCTGTGGCTCATCTTTTTAATATTTAAAATTATCCGATTCCGGTGTTTCCAGCCATTGGGCGAAAGTCCGGGCGTTTTTGTCTTTTTCCGAGAGGGAGGGGTTTTTATTCGGCCATTGGATACCGATTTCCGGGTCGTTCCACAGGAACCCCGATTCGCCTTGTTTATTGTAGACGCCCGTGCATTTGTACTGGATTTCCGCAAAGTCCGAGATGGTATAGAATCCGCGGGCGAAACCGGCGGGGGCCCATACTTGTTTCTTATTTTGCGCCGACACTTCGATGCCGAACCATTTCCCCAGGGTAGGGGAGCCTTTCCGGATGTCCACCGCTGCCAGGTAGGCGCTTCCATAGGTCACGCGCATGAGTTTGCCCATGGGTGGGGGGCCCCATTGGAAATGGAGGCCGCGTAAGACGCCTTTTTGGGAGCGGGAGTGGTTGTCCTGTACAAATTCGTGGGGCAGGCCCAGTTCTTTGAATTGATCGGCCCTGTAGGTTTCCATGAAGAACCCTCTTTCGTCTTCGAACACTTCGGGAACCAGTACCACGAGACCGTTCAGGTGCTCCGATTCGATCTTCATCTGCATAGCAATCTCCTTTTAACCGTAATTAAGAATCAAAGTTAAATTGTATACATTTATCACCTAATGTCAACCCCCCTGGCACGGGAGCTTTCCTTGCACGCCCGGGTATGATTTTTAATTTAGAGTGTCCACGGAACACACGGGATACACAGAGTTTTTTTTGTTTTTCTTCTGTGTTTTCCGTGTGTTCTGTGGGCTCTGTTTTTATTTTCATGGCAGGCCGGGATGCCCGCGCCGCGGAGAAAAAAAAACGTCTCTATTGTTTTCTGTCTGGATTTGTGGTAAAATTATATATGTGTTAGATGTTTTCATTTCCAGGCACATAAAAATTTTCTTTATAATATATGGAGACCAAATAAAATGAAAAACCAAAAATTCAACAAAAAACTTTCCCTTAACAAACAAACCGTTGCCGCCCTGGATCAAAACCAGATGAGTGGCGTTTATGGTGGAACACTTCCCACGGAAATGTACTGTAAAACCACCAGGGACTATCCATGCGCCACCGACACGTGTCGGTGCTCATTTCTTGATTGTGAGTTATAAACCGGCACTTGCGCAGAATCGTTTTCCTGTATTTCCCCTGTTCATTTGTGACTAATAGACGTCTTTACGTTCATTTCGAATTCATCACTTTTTTTTGTCCTAAACTTGCCCCTTACCATTTACCACTTACCCGGAGATGACCGGGGCGACCAAATAATGTCTTGATTGCTGTTCCGAGCAGCTCAGGGGATAGAACCAAACTGGCCTGCCCCCTAAATCCCGTGGCACGGGGACCCTCCTTGCACGCCCCGGGGTGCACAACTGGCGTGCACAACTGGCTTGACCCCTAAATCGTCCGCCCGTTGTACACATGCGTCGTACCGGGACGCACACGTTTCTCCCGGGAACGTACACGCACTTCCCCGAGGCGTACACGCGCTCCCCGGGAACGCATGCGTTCTTTGCCGAAACGTATACGTACTTCCCCGTGAACGCACACGTTTCTCCCGTGAACGCACACGTTTCCCCCGGGAACGCATACGTTTCCCCCGTGAACGCAAACGTCTTTCTCGGGAACGCATACGTTTCTCCCGTGAACGCATACGTCTTCCCCGGGAACGCACACGTTTCTCCTGTGAACGCATACGTCTTCCCCGGGAACGCATACGTTTCTCCCGTGAACGCATACGTCTTCCCCGGGAACGCACACGTTTCTCCCGTGAACGCATACGTTTCTCTCGGGAACGCATACGTTTCTCCCGTGAACGCGTGCGTTTTCATTGGGAACGCACACGTTTCTTTCGGGAACGCATACGTTTCTCTCATGAACACATACGTCTCCCTCGGGAACGCATACGTTTCTCACGCAACCGCATGCGTTTTCATCAGGAGCGCACACGTCTTCCCCGGGAACGCATGCGTTCTTCCTCGATGTAAATAAGGGTTCAGGCGAGTTTCTCACCTCTTCCGGTCCGGCCCCTTTTGCTCCTTCCGCTCTTTCACTTTTTTTCACTTGACAAAAAAGACCGCATGCAATAAGATAAAAATATGGCGATTAAAACGAGCTATCGAAAACCAAAGCGGATATTTGAAAAATCGGGGGCCGTAAACCCCGAAGCCTCTTACTATGTCCCCCTTGAAAATGTCGGCAACACCGATAACCTGGATATCAAAACCATGGTCGACCAGGGCCGTTACTTCTCTATTTTTGCCCCCAGACAAAGCGGCAAAACCACATTCTTTAAAAGAATCTGCGACCAATTGCACAAGGACCCCGTGTATGTCGCCATAGTACTGAGCTTCCAGGACAGTTCAAACCTTGAAAAAAGCAGGTTCTACGAATTGATCGAAATGGAACTCTATGACCAATTGATACATCGACTCACGGAAATCAACTGCGAAAAGACCGGAGCGGTAGACGAGTTTCTAAAGACCCACCGCCTCGTGGATCATATTTCTTTCAGGCTGCTGTTTCTAAAGTTGAACAAGATCATTCAACACAAAAAGATCGTGATCTTTATAGACGAATTCGACGGTATCCCCTTAAGCGAATTGGAGAGCTTTCTTACCGCCTTACGGGAATTGTACCAGAAATACAAAGAAGTGAAACAAAAGGCCCTCTATTCCATCGGACTCGTGGGCATACGAAATGTCACCAAACTTATCGTGGGTGGGGTGTCGCCCTTTAATATCGCCGACCGCGTGGAGTTGCCGCCCTTCTCTCTAAAAAATATCCGTGACCTCTACGGGCAATATACAGAGGAAACCAATCAACCCTTTTCCGAAGAAGCGGTAAGAAAGGTCTATGAGGAAACCGCCGGTCAGACCTGGCTGGTCAACCGTATCGCCACTATCCTGACCGTGGATATTAAACCGGGGACCACGGCGCCTATCGATGCACAAGATGTGGAGATGGCGATTGATCGGCTGCTTAATGAAAAAAACGATCATTTCGACAACCTCTACGAGAAAGCCAAACTGTACAAAGAAACTTTTGTGGAGATCGTATTCGATCATATGGAGTACAACTCTTACGGCGAAGACCAGGGCTGGTTAGAGCAATACGGCCTGATAAAAAACAAAGAGAACCGTGCCGTTGTCGCCAATAACATATATAAGAGTTTTTTTGTTAAAATCTTTTTTAAAGAGGGGAAACAGAGTGTCAGACAAATAGCAATCCTGGCGGAAGCGGTATAAAAGGAGGTGATACTCGTCTGGCCCCTATTCTACT
>Ga0210082_1000208_pt1 | contig 12243 bp, 10 predicted proteins | sample White_ThreeSqA_D_2_FD_185592 | JGI IMG/M metagenome (GOLD analysis project Ga0210082, IMG submission 185592) | Wetland microbial communities from the San Francisco Bay, California, USA, that impact long-term carbon sequestration -... | ecosystem: Environmental > Aquatic > Marine > Wetlands ... | reverse complement strand
ATGGATACCTTTAGAGAACAGACAAAAACAAATAAACAGCTCTTCCTTACCCTGATAACAACCCACGGCCTGATCCAAAACGATTACGCAAAAGAACTGGTCAACAACAACATCACACTACAGGACCTGTTTAAATAGGCTCCCCGCGCCGCGGGGCCTTCGGCGACCAGGAACCTTTTTGAAAAAAGGTTCCTGGACCTCCAAAAACTTTTGTTTAAAAAGATTCGACGCGGGGTTATTCAAATACGATTTGATGGGCTTTTACGACGACTTCACCGGATTTGATGATGGTGTGTATGGGGTTAATGCCTAAATGATATGCCAGATAACTGTAATCGGGGATGTCCATTAATAATACATCCATCCGCTTCCCCAACGCAATGGAACCCACCCGGTCCTGGCGGTCGATCGCATACGCGGCATTAATGGTAACGGTATTGACGGCCTCCTCGATGGTCAACCCCATATTGAAAATTCCCAGGTGAAAAATAAACAACTGCGACGATACCATGGAACTACCGGGATTGAAATCGGAACCCAACGCCACAATCCCGCCTCGCTCGATCACGGGCCGAATGGGCGCATATTTTCCCAGCTTCAAAAAAAACGATACCCCGGGTAAGAACACACAGGCGGTATCGGAAGCCGCTATGGCCTCGATCTCCTCGTCGGTCATGGCAATCAAATGCTCGGCGGATACGGCGTTTTTCTTCACCGCCAATAACGCGGCATTGTTGGAAGTGAACTCGTCGGCGTGAAGCTTTATTTTAAATCCATAAGGCCCCAGCTTATCAATGTAATACTCGGCCTCGTCGTAAGAAAAAACACCGTTCTCACAAAAAATATCCGCAAACTCGGCCAACTCCCGCTCTTTAACCACGGGAACGACATTATCGATCAAATAATCCAAAAACTCCTTATTCCTCCCCTTGTAATCCTCCGGTATCTCATGGGCCCCCATAAAGGTCGGAACAAGATGGATGGGATGAAACGAATTCAACGCCTGGATGACCTCGAGCTGCTTGATCTCGGTTTCCAAATCCAACCCGTAACCGCTCTTGGCCTCCAGGGTGGTGGTCCCGGAGAGCAGCATATGCGCCAACCGTTTCTCACACTGGGCAATGAGATCGTTGGGACTGGTCTCGCGGGTCTTCCTGACAGTCCCCTTGATTCCCCCGCCCCGGGCGGCGATCTCCCGGTAATCCACGCCCTGTAATTTCAACCGGAACTCATCCTGCCGCGTATCGGCAAAAGGCAGATGGGTATGGGGATCGACGAAACCGGGAAAAGCGACAAAATTCGAACCGTCGATGACCACGGCCTCCCCGTTCAGTTCACAATTCTTATTAAAATCTTCCTCGTACCCGATAAACGCGATATTCTCACCCGACGCCCCCAGCCAGGCACCGCGGGAAACTTTGACGGCATTTAACTCGCCGCCCCTGACAACGGTATCGCCGGCGGGGTTCACCAATTCCTTGATATCCTTGATGAGTAAATCTATCGGTATCATCGTTTATCTCTCCCGGCTATCCTGGGCCTCTGGAAAGACGGGACATCGAGGAGGTCGTCCACATCCTCGGGGTTGTGCAGCATACTGGGCACACTGCTCTCATTAACATAACCGGTGATATTGGCGGCAGTGGAGGGTTTATACTTGGAACCCAGGTAATAACCGTTGGCGCCGTTGTCGAACGGATTTTCAATGGTCTTGATCTTTTCCTGCGCCGGGGGCGGCGGCGGAGAGGACGGGACCGGGGTAATGGGGGTCACCACCCGGTGCATGGGCTTCGTGCTCGCCCGGTGGCTGGCCTGCCCTTCTTTTAAACCGGTGGCAATGACGGTCACTCTCAATACATCGGCCATGGTCTCATCATCCACGATACCGAATTTGATCCTGGCGTCCGAAGAAGCATTGGATTTAACGATTTCCGCCACACGGCCGATCTCTTTTAAAGTAAGACTGGATGCGGCCGTGATATTGTAAAGAATACCGGTGGCGCCGTTGATGGAAATATTGTCCAGCAGCGGTGAAGTCAGTGCTTTACGGGCGGCTTCCTCTGCCCGGTTGTCCCCTCTTGCCTCCCCGGTCCCCATGAGGGTCACGCCCTTTTCCTGCATAACGGCTTTTACGTCGGCGAAATCGACGTTCTGGTACCCGGGATTGTTGATGATATCGGAAATTCCCCTGACGGCCTTGAGTAGAATCTCATCGACTTTTTTATAAGCCTCTTTATAAGAGATATCGGCATCCTCCAACTCGAAGAGCTTTTGATTGGGAATCACGATAATGGCATCGACACTTTCCTTTAATGCTTTTATGCCGTCTTCGGCCACTTTCATCCGGCTCGCGCCTTCAAAATCGAAGGGCTTGGTAACGATGGCAACGGTCAATATTCCCATGGACGAGGAATGGTTGGCAATGACCTGCGACGCCCCGGTACCGGTGCCGCCGCCCATACCGGCGGTGATGAAAGCCATATTGGCGCCTTCGAGCATTTCGATGATGGACTCGGTATTTTCCAGGGCGGCCTGCATACCCATTTCGGCATTGGAACCCACTCCCAGACCCTTGGTGATCTTTTCGCCGATCTGCAGGGTCATGCCCGGTTCCTTGATATCCGACAGGTCCTGGATATCGGTGTTGACCGCGACAAACTCGACTCCCTGGAGTCCCTCCTCGATCATGCGGTTAATGGCATTCCCGCCGCCGCCGCCAACGCCCACGACTTTCAAAACAGCGCCCCTTTTTTTCTCCTTAGCATAGGTAATTTTAATATTTTCACTCATCGTACGTTTACCTCCCAATAGGAACAAAAGAAAATCCGAATATCGAATTTCCAATACACAAATTTCCAAAACACACAATGTTCATTTTTAAGTACTCAAAATCCTACATAATCTTTTATTTTTTGTAAAAAACCGGTGGGTTGATGCTTGATCATCCCACGGTCCCTCATATCGATGAGGCCGAACTTCAGCAGCCCGACGGAAGTAGAAAATTCGGGACTGCTAACCTTATCGATCAACCCGCCGATACCGAAGGGTTTTCCAATACGGACGGGGGCCGAGAAAATATCGTCGGCCACATCCAGTAACCCACCCAGGTAAGCGGAGCCACCGGTAATCACAATCCCGGCATTGATCTTGTTTTCAAACCCTTCCTCTTCGATCTTCCGCTTGACCATTTCAAAGATTTCCTCTGCCCGGGGTTTTAATATTTCGGACAGTAACGAAGCGGAGATCAAACGCACTTTTTTGCCGCCGACACTGGGAACCTCGATGTTCTGGTCCTTGAGGTTGGGATCGGTACCGCAGCCGTATTTCCGTTTTATCATTTCGGCTTTATCGATGGGGGTGCGGGTCCCGATGGCCAGGTCGTTGGTAAAATTGTATCCGCCCACACCGATGGTGGAGGCAAAAAGAAGGGCGCCCTTTTCGTATACGGCAATATCGGTGGTACCTCCACCGATATCGATCAGGGCTACTCCCAACTCTTTCTCATCCCTGGTCAACACGGCCTCGGCGGTGGCGATCTGCGACAACACCATCTCGATGACATCGATCCTGGCCTTTTTCAAACAGGTCAACAGGTTCTTGGTCGAAGCCTTGGCAGCGGTAACGATAAGGATGTAAATATCCAGATTGGAACCGATCATACCGATGGGATTCTTGATCTCATCCTGGTTATCGACGACGAATTCCTGCATCAACACGTGTATGATGTCCCGGTCGGTGGGCAGCATGATACTGCTGCCGTGGGTAACGGCGCGGTCCACGTCATCCCTGGTGATCTCCCGGTTCTTACCCGTAATATTAATGCTCCCCTTGGCCCGGATGGTTTGAATATGACTCCCGGCAATATTGACATAGGCGGACTCCACTTCCACCCCGGCGGTCAACTCGGCCTCTTTAACGGATTTCCTTATATCTTCGATAGTGGTTTTCATATCGACGATCACGCCTTTACGCATCCCGGTGGAATCGGCTTTCCCATAACCGATGATCTCCAATTCCTCCCGTTCCCCATCCGACTTCACCTGGCCGATGGTGGTGGATACTTTCTTGCTGCCGATGTCGATGCCCACCAGGTAATTATCTTTCATTTTTACGATTTACCTCCTGCTTGATTCGTACTGACTTCATATTCAAGGTAAAATCGATCCTTAAATCTAAGGTCAACATTTACGATTTTATTTTTGTCTAAAGATAATTTCTTCCTTAGCCTTAAATAATAATCGATTTTTCCGTCAAAATCAATCTCCCCGGGATAAAAAGTTTCATCGATTCGCTTTAGTTTCAACCGGATACCGTAAGGCTCGTTGTAACTCACATACTCGATATAATCCCTGATGCTCTCCAACTGGGACAGGTAAGGAAGTATCTTATCCCTCCGGCTGAAGTCCATATTCTTTACGGCGATCAACCCTTCTCTCCGCTCAACCTCCCGGTACAGGACAATACCTTCCTTATCGATGACATTGTATTTACCGCCGGTCTTGTCGATCTCCACCTGGAACACGGGCTGTCTCATGATAAACCCGATGTACACGGTGGACGGAAGGGAACGGCTGACGGCGACATCCTTGACTTCGGGAATCCCGGCCAGATCGGCCCTTAAATCGTCGAGACCGAGGCTCAGTATGTTGCCGTGATACCGGCCCAAAATGGTCCTGACCTCCTTTAGTTTGGAATCGGGACAGTTGGTTATTTTATAGGACCGGATATCCAGTTTCTCCCAGGTCAATACGAAATGACCGGTCTTGTAGATTGCAAAGGCGATGAAAGACAGGAGGGTCAAGATGAACAACAGGTGGATGCCTTTCAGTTTTATGGTCCTGAGCTTTTTCTGCTTGTGAATGAGGCGGTTGTTCTGCCGGCGTAAGTAATCGGCTTCCCTGCTCAGCCCGATACGACTCGCCGCGGTCCCGACGCTCCCGGCAGTCCCGGCGGCACTCAAGGTTTTCATTTGTAACGCTCCTCCATACGTTTTGCAAAGCGGTGGGCCGTGTGGGTCAAATTCCCCGCGGAGAGGAAAATAACGGCATCACCTTTTTTCACGGTCTTCTCCAGGTACTCGACAATACCGTCGAAGGTCCGGATATAGTTCACCTGTTTAAACCCGGAGGCGCTGATCTTCTCGGCCAGCACCCGGCTGTTGACATTCTCGATGACCGTCTGGTTGGCGCCGTAGATTTCGGAGATCACCAGCAAATCGGCCTTCTCAAAACACAAGGTAAAACGGTCCATTAATATCTCCAGGCGCGTGAACCGGTGCGGTTGGAATACGGCAATAATGCGTTTAAAATCACCGGCGGCCAGGGTGTCGAGGGCCGCGGCGATCTCGGTGGGATGGTGCGCATAATCATCCACCACGAGGTGGTCCCCGGTGTAAAACAACACCTGGAAACGCCGCTCGGGCAAATAGAAACGACTGAACCCTTCCCGGATCACGGGGATATCGATACCGATCTCCACGGCGGCGGTAACGGCGGCAAGGGCATTGGATACATTGTGAAGGCCGCCGACATTTAATTGCAGCCGCCCCTTTTGCTCCCCTTTCACCACCAGGTCGAAGGCCGCGCCGAATACGGAGGTTTCGATGTTTTCGGCCCGGACATCGGTCTCACGGGAGGGATCGGTCCCATAGGTCAATACCCGCTTGTTTAAACGGGAAACGATACCCCGGGAATTGGGACAATCGCAATTCATAATAACGGCACCGTAAAAAGGCACTTTGTTACCGAAATCGTTGAATGCCTCCAGGAGGTTATCCATGGTTTTATAGTGGTCCAGGTGGTCATCCTCGATATTTGTGATAACGGCCAGGGTAGAAAATAATTTAAGAAAACTGCCGTCGGATTCGTCGGCTTCGGCCACCAGGTAATCGGATTTCCCCAGTTTGGCACCGCTCTCCTCGATCTTCAGTCTCCCGCCCACCACGAAAGTGGGGTCTTTGCCGGCGGCGGTCAGTATGGTGGCGATCATGGAAGTGGTGGTGGTTTTCCCGTGGGTCCCGGCCACGGCAACGGCAAACTTCATGCGCATCAATTCGGCCAGCATCTCGGCCCTCGGGATGACGGGAATTTTGCGGTTCAGGGCCTCGGCGACCTCTTCGTTCTCCCGGGTGACGGCACTGGAATAAACCAGGGTCTCGGCGTCTCCCACGTGGTCCCGGGCATGTCCCAGGCGGACGGTTATCCCCATGCTCTTCAGCCGTTTTACCGTCTCGCCTTCGCCGATATCGGAGCCGGAAACGATGAAACCCATATTGTGCATAACTTCGGCGATGCCGGACATCCCGGCGCCGCCGATACCGACAAAGTGTATTCGTTTGATCCGGCTGTAATTAATCATTTAATAATACCGTTTTCCTGAGCCGGGACACATTCAATATGATCCCGGTAATAATAAGTGAGGTGATCAACGAACTGCCGCCGTTGGAAATAAAGGGCAGCGGTATCCCCTTGGTGGGGAATATCCCGATGGTGACGGAAATGTTGATCATGGCCTGCATGACGATGAGGAAGGTCAGCCCGGTGACCAACAGGTAGGTGTGCCGGTTCCCGGAATACTTGGCGATATTGATGCCGCGGATAAGGAAGAGCATAAAAAGGGTGATCACGATAACGGCGCCGAACAGGCCGATTTCTTCTCCCACGACGGCGTAAATAAAATCGGAATAGGCATAGGGCAGGAAATACAGTTTCTGGGTGGAATTGCCCAGTCCTTTGCCGAAAATCCCGCCGGAACCGATGGCATACACGGACTGAAGGGACTGGAAACCGTAAGTGCTGACGTACTCCTCGGGATTTAAGAACGCAAGTATCCGTTTCAGTTTTTCGGGGTTCAGGCGAACGATCAGGTATACGGCGGGCGCCAAAAACAGGGAACTGTATAAAAAATACCTCAGTTTTAGACCGGACACGAAGAGCATTGCCATGGCGATGATCAGGAGCAGGAAGAAACTCCCCAGGTCGGGTTCCCTGAGGATGAGTATCTCGACGACGAAGAAGGGAATGAGCAGCACGGTTAACTTTTTAATATCGTTGATGTCGTTGGATTCCCTGTTCAGGATGAAAGCCAGGTACAATACAACGGCGATCTTGGCAAATTCGGAGGGCTGTACGGAAAAACCGGCCAATTTGATCCACCGGTAGGTATTGTTGATCTTCCCGGTAAAAAACACCGTAACCAGTGCGGCGACGGCAATGGCGATCACGGTGAATACCACCCGCTTATCGAGGTAATAGGGGTGCTTCATGGAGGCGATAAGAACGGCGATGAACAACCCCACCACCAACCAGAGAACCTGTTTTTTCAAGAAGTAAAAACTGTCGTTGAACCTCTCTTTGGCCAGGATGGAAGTGGAACTGTAAATCATGATGAGTCCGAAAACCACCAGCAGGACGGTCACCAGGATCAGCACCTTATCGATCTTGCTGTGCTTAACCATGGGTGCCCCCCATGAGTGCCGCGCGTTCCGCCATTTTTGCGGTCAGCGCCGCGACTTCTTCTTTAAACACCAAACCCCGGTGTTCGAAATTTTTGAACATATCGAAACTGGCACAGGCGGGGGCCAGCAGTACCACGCCGCCGCTCTCTTTCATCAGCCGGTACCCCCGGGTGACGGCATCGTGGAAATCCGAGACAAACAAGATTTTTTCCTTAATGTCGTTCAACTGCCGGAAAATGACGGGGGCGGAATACCCCACCAACAAGACGCGGTGTACTTTTTCCTTTATCACCTCCTTTAGTTTCGTAAAATCGCCGTCTTTGTCTTTGCCGCCCAATATCAATACCATGCGCGATTCGATACTGTTAACGGACTTCAAAGCGGCATCCACGTTGGTGGCCTTGGAATCGTTGATAAATTCCACGCCGCCGATCTTTCCCACGTGTTCCATGCGGTGGGGCAGTCCTTCGAAGTCCTCGATCCCGTCCTCGATACCCGGTACGGCCGCCCCCATTAAACGGGCGGCGGTAACCGCTGCCAGGAGGTTTTCCAGGTTGTGTACGCCCTGTAACGGGTTCTTTTTAAGCGATATCATATCGTCGAAGGTATCCAGGACGATGTGAACCCACGGTGTCCGGTCCCGTCCCTGGAAACGGACGACGGATTCCAGGCCCCCGGGCACAGCTTGAGTACGGGAAAACCACACCTTCCGGGCGGTGCCCATGTATCCCGCGCGGTCATGCTCCTTCAGCAGGGGATCGTCAGCGTTAAGGATCAGGTAGTCACCGGGTCCCTGGTTTTTGGCGATATTCAATTTCGCGGCGAAATAATTTTCCATGGTTCCATACCGGTCCAGGTGATCCGGGGTAACGTTCAATATCAGGGCGATGCGGGGTTTGAAACCGTCGATCTCTTCCAGTTGAAAACTGGACACCTCGACCACCACCACGGCATTAGCGGGAAGATTATCGACTTCGGCGATCAGGGGGGTGCCGATATTCCCGGCAAGGACGCTGTGAAATCCGCTTTTAACCAACAGGTGGTGGATAAGACTGGCGGTGGTGGATTTCCCGTTGGTCCCGGTAACGGCGATGATGGGCGCCTGGATAAAGCGGGAGGCAAATTCGATCTCGGAAACGATCTCAATCCCTTTTTCACGAAGCCGGTGGAACCGTTCGGTCCGGCCGTCGACCCCGGGACTCAGGACGATGAGTTCCACCTCTTCCAGGCGGGAGAAATCATCATCGCCGATAATAAAGACCACGCCCCTGCTTTCATACTCTCTTCGGGTGTCCTGGTCTCCAGGTACGTCGATGGGCGTATCGTTAAAAAGGTAAAGGGCTTTATGTTCCTTTTTTTCCAGGAGGAAATCCAGCAGGGCACGCCCGGTTCTCCCGAACCCGGCCACGGCAATACGGTTGTTAGTCATCGTCACAGAGCACCTCCACAGCTTTCTCCAGTTGAACTCCCCTGGAGGCTTTAAACAGGATCACACTGCCCGGTTCGGCCACCTGTTTAAGGAACAGACCGGCATCGGCAGAGTTATCAAAATGTTTGATCCTTGCGGAATCATACCCATTCTTTTCTGCCCCTTCGGCAATTTTTAATGCGCGTTGTCCCACCACGATCAGCCGGTCAAATCTTAAGGAGGCCAAATGTGTTCCCATTTCCCGGTGGAACCGGTCTTCTTTGGGACCCAGTTCCAGCATATCGCCCACCACGGCGATCTTTTTTCCCCGGTACTCTTTGTTCACCCAGTCCAGGGTTTTCTTCAGGGCCTCGGGATTGGAATTGTACGTTTCATCGATAATGGTAAAGGAGCCGTGCCTGCGGATATCTCCCCTCCCGGAGAGGGGTTTGATGTTAAGTAGTGCGTCACGGATCTCCACGTGTTTCATGCCCAGGTGCTGGGCGACGAAAATCGAGATGAACAGGTTCTCCAGGTGAACCCGGTGGATGATGGGGGTATCGAAACGGGCCTCGATCCCGAAAAAATCCACCACCAGGGTGGTCCCGTGTTCCCGGCGCACGATTTTCTTCAAAACGATGTCGTTGGTCTTTTCATTTCCGAAATAGACTTTCCGTCCTTTTTTGGACCGGGTTCGTTTGAGGACATGTTCCAGGTCCCCGTTAATGAATGCAATATCGTCGGCGGCCAGGTAATTGAGTATCTCGGCCTTTGCCCGCGCCACGTTGTCCAGGTTTTTCAAAAATTCCAGGTGTACGGGAAAGGCATTGAGTAAAACGGCGACATCGGGTCTCAGGATTTCCGCCAATAGATCGATCTCGCCGATACCGGGATAACTCATGGCCAGTTCAAAAACGGCCGCCTCTTCATCCCCTTTCATGTTGAGGATAGAAAAAGGCATACCGATCCAGTTGTTCCAATTTTTAAAGGACCGGTATGCTTTATGTTTATGTGAGAGCAAATGGTAAACAAATTCTTTGGTGGTGGTTTTCCCCGCGCTGCCTGTAATGCCCACATACTTGATATGCCGGTACGTGTTCCTTACATGGGCGGCCAATTGCTGGACCGCGGTCAGGGGGTCCTCCACCCGGATGAGTGGAATGGTTGTCCCGGAGGGGTCGAATTCCTTTGAAACCACCGCGGCCACGCCTTTACGGCTGTTTAGACCACCGATAAATTCATGACCGTCACGATTTTCGGATTTTAAAGCGAAAAAGAGACTGTGTTCCGATTCCATGGACCGGGTATCGAAATCATAATGGACAAACCGAAGGTTTTCCCCGGTTTCCTCCATGTCCAGGATTTCTCCGTTTACGGCATCGGCAATTTCATTAATCGTTAATTCAGGCATGCTGCTCCTCTTTTTTTTTCTAAAACCCTTACAGGGTACACGCGCCGCGTGTCCAGCCACGAAGGCACAAAGACACGAAGGTGCCTGTTGTGTCTTTGTGCCCCTGTGGTTGATTCTATTTTCATTTAAGTTTTGCCTCGTTTTTCACCAGTTTTTCGACCACTTCGTAATCGTCGAAATGAATGGTCCTGTCTTTAAAAATCTGGTAGTTTTCATGGCCTTTCCCGGCCACCACCACCATGTCTCCTTTTCCCGCCATGTTCAGGGCTTTCCCGATGGCGGTTTCCCTGTCCGGTTCGGTGATGTAATTCTTGAAACCGGGTTGGAATCCTTCCAGGATGTCCTTTATAATGGCGCCGGGGTCCTCCTGCCTGGGGTTGTCGCTGGTGACCACGACAAAATCGGCGTTTTCCGAGGCCGCTTTTCCCATGCGGGGCCGCTTTGTTTTGTCCCTGTTTCCGCCGGCCCCGAAGACCACGATCAATTGGCCGGTCACGATTTCCCGCAGCGATTTGAGCAGCGATTCCAGGGCGTTGTCGGTATGGGCGTAATCGATGAGCACGGAAAAATCACCGGTATAAGCAAAATCCAACCGTCCCTTCACGGGTTTGAACGCGGCCACGGCGGCGGCAATGTCATCGAAAGGGACGCCTTTAATGACCGCGGATGTAACGGCAGCCATTATATTCAGCAGGTTCAATCGTCCCAGCAGTGGGCTTTTGATGTCGATCGCGCCCCTGGGGGTTCTGATTCTTGCCTCTATAGCGGCGGTACGGCTGATGGAAAATTTATAGGTCAGGGGCCGGACATCGGCATCCTCGGAAAACCCGTAGGTTAAATATTTGCAGTGCAATTCATGGATGATCTTGACGGCACTGGGGTCGTCGATGTTGATAATGGCCCAGTCGTTTTCCGCCAATTTTCGGAAGAGGAGCATTTTGGAAGCCAGGTACTCCTCCATGGTTTTATGGAAATCCAGGTGGTCGCCGGAGAAGGTGGTAAATATTGCCTGTGAAAATGTAATGTCTTCCACGCGGAAGAGACGAAGCGCCACGGAAGAGACTTCCATAACGAGGTTTTTTGCCCCCTGTCCGGATACGTCGGAGAGGAATTTAAATATATCGGCGGATTCGGGGGTGGTGAGGCCGGTGGGGCGGTAGGTCTTACCGCACCGCATGCCCAGGGTACCGATGCGGACGGTTTCGGCTTCACGTTCCAGGATGGCGCCCACGAGTTCCGTGACTGTTGTTTTGGCATTGGTTCCGGTAACGCCGACGGTATAAAACCGGTCCGAAATATTATCGTAAAAACGGGCCGCTATTTTGCTGAAGGCCGCGCGGTCGTTTTTCACCTGCACCCAGGTGACCCCCGGGTAATCTTTCTGGGCTTTTTGCCGGGCGACAATGGAACCGGCCCCCTTCTCCACGGCATCCCCGACATATTTCAATCCGTCCTCGTTATATCCCTTGACGGCCACGAAACAGTTGCCTTTTTCGACCTTTCGGGAATCGTTGGTGATGCCGGTGATCTCTTTTTCAAGCGTACCGGCGGCGGCAATCACATCCACATGGCTCAACAATTCCGTTAAGGTTTTCGTTTTCATAATCTTATCTCTGTATTATCATCCAACTCGGGAAATATTCGCAGGTAAATCGATAATTTTTCCGCGATGGATTTGAAGAGGGGGGCGGCCACATCCCCGCCGTAATACGCCCCTTTGGGTTCATCGATCACGACGAAGACGGTAATCCTGGGGTTTCCCACGGGAAAGAAGCCCCCAAAGGAAGGCACATATTTTTTGTTTCTACTGATTTTCTTGGAAGTTCCTGTTTTACCGGCGATCTTGATACCGGCGATCCGCGTTTTCTTCCCGGTCCCGGAATCGACCACTTCCGTCATGATGGAGACCATCCGTTGAACGGTACCGGGACTTAATATATTGGTCTTGCGTTTCGGTTTCAAAAATAC
>Ga0210082_1000207_pt1 | contig 12260 bp, 15 predicted proteins | sample White_ThreeSqA_D_2_FD_185592 | JGI IMG/M metagenome (GOLD analysis project Ga0210082, IMG submission 185592) | Wetland microbial communities from the San Francisco Bay, California, USA, that impact long-term carbon sequestration -... | ecosystem: Environmental > Aquatic > Marine > Wetlands ... | reverse complement strand
GGGACGGTGCGTATAAACGTATAAACGATGAAGGAAAAGGGGACAAGCGGGTAAAGCTGCCCCGTGGTTATTAGGTCCCCCACGCCGTGGGGCCGTCCGAAAGTAAAAAATCGATGATGTTCATCCGTTTGATGCCTTCGTAATCACTGCCCAAAATCGTATCCATGCTTAATACATACTTGGGATAATTATCCCTGATCTGGCGTAAGGGCGAAAACTCCCTCTCCATGGTTTTCTCCGAAGACAGGAGGTAACATACCTGGATATATAACCGCTGCCCGTCTTTCTCCGCGACAAAATCAATCTCTTTTTCGTCCAGTTTCCCGATATAGACCGTGTAACCTCTCCGTTTTAATTCCAGGAAAACAAGGTTTTCCAACAACCCGCCGATATCTCCCTCCCGGTAAGATAAAACCGCATGACGCATGCCGATATCCCCGGCAAAATACTTTTCGTGAATCTCCAATATCCGTTTGCCCTTTATGTCGTACCTCTGAACCTTGTACGCCGCAAATGTCGCCAACAGGTGAGAAATGTAATTCTGTACAGTCAATACCCCGACATTCAACTTCTGGGATTTGAGGAAATCCGATACCTTCTTGGCGGAAAAAATATTCCCCACGTTATCGAAAACATATTTATTGATACTCTCCAACAAATGAACATTGCGAATACTATGCCGCTTGATAATGTCTTTTAACAAAATGGTGTCGTAAACCGAATGAATGTATTGATAAACAACATCTTCCACAAGATCGAAATGATGAAGCGCCGGTAAACCCCCGAACCGGAGATAGTTTCGAAATTCGCTGTCCCGGTCTCCCCGCTTCTCTCCCCTGAAAAAGAGATATTCGTCGAAACTAAGCGTATAAATAGGGAATTCGACATATCTCCCCGAGATGAACGTGGCCAGCTCCGATGATAACAGGTGGGCGTTTGAACCTGTGATGTAAATATCCGTATCCCCTTTTTTAAGTATTGAATTAATGGTCTTTTCCCACTGCGCGATCTCCTGGATTTCATCGACAAAAAGATATTTATCCCCCCCTACCCCCGCGAAATTTTCGTTGATATATTTGTCCAGGTCCCGGTAATCCCGGATAAAATCGAAATCCAATAACTCTTTATCAATGTAAAGAATATTTTTCCCATCGATGCCCTCATCCTCGAGTCCCCGGATGATCTGCCTGAGAAAATAACTCTTGCCCACGCGCCGCATTCCCGTTATGACTTTTATCACCGGTTTTCCCATGAAAGGCTTTATCTTATCCATGTAAAAGTTTCTTGTATACATTAAAAAACCTCCTGCTTTTCACAAAAGTTTTTTGTATAGGAAAAACTTTACCAGAAAACGGGAAAAATTGCAAGAAGAGAAAATTCAAACCTCTTTATAGATCAATTCTTCGAGGCTGCGTTTGGGGACGTGGTGGACCCGGTTCTCATCGCGCCAGTATTTAATATCGCCGTCTTCTGCCGTATCGATGACCACTTCCTCTTTTGGCTTTCCCAGGGCAATGACCACAGAGAGTTCCAATTCTTCAGGGATATCCAGCAACTGCCGGACTTTCTCTTTGTCGTATGAGGCGATCAGGCAGCCGCCGTACCCTTTTTCCACCGCACTTAGAAGAATCGTCTGCATGGCGATACCGTAATCGCCGTCGATGTAAGGGCTGGCTTTCCGGTTTCCCAGCATAACGATATACGCCGAGGGCCGTTCGCCCGGTCCCGGTCCGTCCCAATCTTTCAGGTAAGCCGCCCATTTGAGGAGGGCGAATATTTTTCCCCCCATGGACGCATCGGTAACTATGACGAATTTCAGCGGTTGTTTATTGGCCGCCGAGGGAGTAAAACGGACGTTTTCCACTATTTCCTTTAAATCACCGGCACCGATGGTTTCGTCCTGGTAAAAGCGCCGGTAACTGCGGGTTTTTAATAGCAATTCTCTTAATGTCATAAAAGACCTCCATTTGAAAGGAAAATTATACCACGAGAGCGGCCGGTTGAAAAGGGGCCGGCTCGTCCGGGTTGTGAACAAAAAAGTTTAAACTCCTTGACTCTTGATTTTTCACCCCTTGATTTTTTCCACGTTTTGGTTTATAATATCTTTCAATCGTTAGAAATTAACATTAAATGTTACCGTTATAGGTTTTAATTACATAAGACAATTATTAAGAATACCAAGATAATTGGAGGTGAAAATGAACGCAGCCCCGGAATTTACGGTGGCGATAGATAAACGCTACAGCGAGCTGGCCGAAAGCACCTGCTGCCTCTCATGCGGCGGCGCAAGGAACTACAGCCAACCCCAACCCGGGGAAGTCTGCCTCGACCTCGGCAGCGGACGCGGAAACGATGTCCTCAGGATGGCGGTGGAAGTCGGCCCGGAAGGGTTCGTCTACGGTATCGATATTTCCCGGGGCATGATCGAAAAAGCACGGAAAAATATGAAAAAAATGGAAGTCCAAAACGTGGAATTCATCCAATCTCAACTGCACGAACTGAAACTGCCGGACGAAAAAATCGACCTGGTCATCTCGAACTGCACGATCAATCATGCCCCGGATAAAGACGCGGTGTGGAAAGAAGTCTTTCGCGTCCTGAAAAACGGGGGCCGCTTCGTGGTAAGCGATATCTATTCATCGGAAAAAGTACCGGAAGAATACGCAAACGATCCCCTGGCTATCGCGGAATGCTGGGCCGGGGCGGTGACACGCGAGGAGTATTTGGAAACCCTGGAAAGCACGGGGTTTAAAGATATTAAAATCCTGGAAGAGAGCGCGCCATACTCGAAAGGAAAGATCGACGTTTCCAGTTTCACGATTATGGGCTGGAAAAAAAACGAATGTTGTAGTAAAATATGAACATGGAGTTAGGAGAATAGAATGAAATCTCTGATCAAAAAGAAAAAAAGTGGCAAAAAGCCCGTGGCACAGTGCTGCGCAAAGACCGCAACCCCCGTTGCCGGCTGTCACGACTAAAGAACGGGCCGCAGGTTAAGACCTCGGCCCGTTTTTTTTCTTAGATCAGCCACAAAACCCCCCGGCGGAGGGAGGTGACGTTATGGAGAACTTAACATTTTCGAAATACAATATTTTTTCAAAGCTTAAAGATTCGCCCTACTACTTTATCGTCAATATCCTTTCCGGGAACGCCGATATACTGACCCCGGAAAAAGCAAACGAAATCATTACCAAAACATACACCGATGTGGACGAATACGTTGAAAAAGGCTACCTGGTTTATGAAATAGAAGAAGAAAAGCGATACAAATTGAAATACCTGGATTTTCTACAACAGGTGGAAACAGATGAGATCCAGGTCTTTTTCGCCCCCCGTTACGCCTGTAATTTTGCCTGTTCCTACTGTTACCAGACAGACTACTATGCCCCGAAAAATACGCTGACCAGGGAGGTGGTGGATGCGTTTTACAATTACGTGGACCTGGAATTCGGCGGCCGGAGGAAATACATTACCCTTTTCGGCGGCGAACCCCTGATGGACGGTCCACGGGCCAAAAAGGAAATCCAATGGCTGATCGACGGCGCCAACCGGCGAAAACTGGAAGTGGCGGTGGTCACCAACGGGTATCACCTGGCCGATTATATGGACATCTTCGCCGGGGCAGCCATACGGGAAATCCAGGTAACACTGGACGGCATACGTGAAAGCCACGATAAACGGCGCCCCCTTATAAACGGCGGCCCTACTTTCGAGAAAATCGTGGACGGCATCGATAAGGCATTGGAAAACCGGATGCCCGTCAACCTGCGCGTGGTGGTGGATAAGGAAAATATCGGCGACCTTATGGAACTGGCACGATTCTCCGGACAAAAAGGATGGACAACCCACCCGCTGTTCAAAACGCAGTTGGGCCGGAATTACGAACTCCACACCTGCCGACCGGACGGTGAAAAACTGTTTTCCCGGGTCAGCCTGTATGAGAAGGTCTATGAAATCGTAAAGGAATTCCCCGAATTCCTGGAATTTCACAGGCCCGCGTTTTCCGTTTCGCGGTTCTTGTTCGAGAACGGCGAACTGCCGGACCCGCTGTTCGATTCCTGTCCCGGCACCAAGACCGAATGGGCGTTTGACTATACGGGGCATATCTATTCATGCACGGCAACGGTGGGAAAAAGGAGCGAATCCCTGGGCAGGTTTTACCCGGGGATAATCAAAAAGCAAGAGATGATCGAGATGTGGGAAGACAGGGACGTGCGCGCGATTCCCGCGTGCAAGGAGTGTACGCTGCAATTGGCCTGCGGCGGCGGGTGCGCATCGGTGGCCAAAAATAAAACCGGCGAACTTCATGCTCCCGACTGTAGACCGGTAAAAGAATTACTGGAAATGGGAATGACTTTATATTTTAGCGATGAAATTCAAAAGGAGGTCTAAGATTAAAAATGAGTGAAAAGATCACATACATATCCGCTAATGAATATGAAAAGAAAGTGTTACAGGGTGGCTTGACGGTATTGGATTTCTATTCCACCGAATGTCCCCCTTGCGAGGCCCTGGCATCGAAATTCGAGAGCCTGAGCCTTATTTATGGAGACGACATCAGGTTTATTAAGATTTTCAGACAGGAAAACAGGGAACTGGCGGAAACGCTGGGTGTTAAGAGTTCCCCTACCCTGATCTTCTATAAAGACGGCGAGATCGTGGGCGATATGTTGAGCGGAGGTATTCGCCGGTCGGATATCGTCAAGAACCTTGACGCCATGTTAACGGTAGAGAGGGCCGATCAATTAAGAAAAAAAATAACGCCGGTGACCACCACCTGCGATCTTCTTATCCTGGGCGGCGGGCCCGCCGGGCTGACGGCCGGGATTTACGCGGGACAGGCCAAAGTAGACACCATTGTGGTGGACATCGCCGCACCGGGCGGGCAGGTGACCACGTCTCACATGGTAAGCAATTACCCGGGGTTCAGCAAACCCATCGAAGGATTTATGCTGATGCACCACATGGGCGAACAGGCAAAAGCCGCCGGGGTCGAAACCCGTTTCTCCGTCGATGTAACGAACGTTGACCTTTACAAGAAAAAAATACGGGTTGACGATTATGAGACCATTAAGGCCAAAAAGATCATCATTGCCAGCGGTTCGACTCCCCGTCCCCTGGGAATACCCGGTGAAAAGGAGTTCAAAGGCCGGGGTATCTCGTACTGCGCCACCTGTGACGCGAAATACTACGACGGCAAAGAGGTCATCGTGGTCGGCGGCGGGAACTCGGCCATCGAAGAGGCGATGTTCATTTCAAAGTTTGCAAAAAAGGTCACCATCGTTCACCAGTTCGCGGAACTACAGGCCAACCGCGTGGCACAGGAACAGGCCTTTGCCAATGATAAATTCGAATTTATCCTGGAACACGAACCGAGACGATTCGAGAAAACGGAAAGAGGAATGGACGTAACGGTGGAAGACCTGAAAACGAAGGAATACAAAACACTGTCCTCGGACGGCGTGTTTGTCTTCGTGGGTATGAAAGCCAACCTGGAACTCTTTAAAGGGAACGACCTGGAATTGGATGAATGGGGATATATCAAGGTGGACCCGACGATGCACACGAATATCCCGGATGTATTCGCAGTGGGTGACGTGGCATCGAAAATCTACCGCCAAATCACTATTGCCGTTGCCGACGCCACTATCGCGGGCATCACGGCAGCCAGGGAACTGGACGAAGAAGCAACCGCCCTCGAAGTACAGGCGGCGTAAACGGTATGAAAAATTAGTCTTTTTTCCAGTTTACTTCGATTTTTTGATCGCCGATGTTCTTTTTGGCTATTTTGGCGAGATTGACGATCTCTTCTTTACAGCACTCGATATCTTTGGATGCCTCGACCCGCCGAATCAATTCATCGGCAAACTCACTGATGGTAATATTCTTTTTCATGGCAGTGCTCCTTACCTTTTTTTAGCTTGAATGGCCTTCGCCCTCGAGCATTTTTTTGCCGTGCTCCAGGACGGGTAGAATTAAATTCGCACACAATGTTGCCGCTTTAACGGATCCCGGGAAATTAATAATAATGCAATCGTTCCGAATACCCGCGAATCCCCTGCTGAAAACCGCGTTAGGCGTCTCTTTGAAGGACTCCCTCCGCAGCATCTCGGAAATACCGGGCAACTCGATCTCACAAATCTCTTTGGTTATCTCGGGAGTAAAATCCTTCGGAGAAATACCCGTACCTCCATTGGTAATAATATAATCTTTTCCCAGGTTGTCCTGGATGGCTTTCCGGATTTGAATTTTATCATCCGGTACGATTGTGAGCGTTACATCCGCACCCACGTCGCTGTCCGTAAGTATCTCAACGATAGAGGGGCCCGAGATATCCTGGTAAACCCCGTGGAATGCGCGATCAGATACTGTAATAACCGCTATCTCCAGCATGAATGATTCCTCCTTTTAAGACTTTTGCAAAAATACCCATCCGGGGCATGATACAATCACCCACGGCATCGTAAATGGCACACCGGGAATGGCACTCTTTACCGATTTGAGTAACCTCCAGTTCCGCACCGTTGATAACGATTTTCTCCCCGATGCGAACCCCGGTCCAATCGATGCCGCGGGTCACTACATTTTCACCGAAATCGCCGTTTTTGATCTCGATCTCGCCCGCGGCCCGGGTTCTCATCGTATCCACGGCTTCACCAGCCAGGAAAGAGACCTGGCGGTGCCGGCTACCGGCATGGGCATCTCCTTTGATGCCGTGGTTTGTTATTAATTCGACCGCCTCTACCGGGCATTTTTGTACGCCCTTTTTATCCGAGATATTGACCGATTCGATTTTAAATTTCACGTTTCAGTTTCTCCTCGAGTTTGATGTCGGTGATGACCATGGTCCTGTCCACGGCCTTGCACATATCGTAGATAGTCAGGGCCGCGATAGAGACCGCGGTAAGGGCTTCCATCTCGATACCGGTCTTGGCGTCGCAGACCGCCCGCGATCCGATACGGATACGGTCTTCCCCGATGTCGAAAGAGACATCGATTTTATTAATGGGAATGTTATGGCACAGGGGGATGAGGTCGAAGGTTTTTTTAGCGCCGCCGACAGCGGCGATACGGGCCACCGACAATACATCCCCTTTTTTCAAAAGGTTATTCTTAATGGAGGCGACGGTTTCTTTTTGCAGTAAAATAGTGCCCGAAGCCGCGGCTTCGCGATGCATGACCGGTTTATCGCTGACATCTACCATGTTGGCTTCACCCGACGCGTTTACATGAGTTAAAGGCATTTTCACCTCGCCGTCCGATGTTAAAAATAATAACCATTTTTAAAAAACCACTATATTATAACACCATTATCAAAAATAGAAAAGGGGATTCGCCTGTAATTCTAAAAATTTCACTAACCACCGATCTGCCAGTTTTGACGGTTGGAATTGCAGGTGCCGGATTCGGGCTTCGCTTGAATCGCCTCGATCAGACTTCCCCTTAAATTGCTGAAATCCAACGGGACCTCTAGGTTTGAAAAGAGACAGGGTTTCAATTTACCGTCGGAGGTGAGACGGATACGGTTACACAAATCACATTTCAACGGCCGCTCCGCGGCATAATCCCGGTCGATACTCCCGATATCGAAAAGGGAATAGTGATTGATACGCTGCAGCGAAAACCCCTTCTCCCGGCAAAAGGCACGCATGGTTTCGACATCCTCTTCGTTGAAACCGGGAATAACCACCATATTGATCTTGGTACGCTCGAATCCCGCCGCGTTGGCGGCATCGATGCCCCGCAGCACCCGCCGGATATCCCCGCCGCGGGTAAGTGTCGTGTACTTTCCGGGCTCCAGGGTATCCAGCGAAATATTGAGGCGGTCGATTCCCGCTTCTTTCAACGGACGGGCCATGGTATCCAATAAGACGCCGTTGGTGGTCAGGGTTAATTCATTAAGGCCCGGGAGCTTCTTTAACTGTTCGACAAGAAACAATACACCTTTTCTCACCAGGGGTTCGCCCCCGGTAAGACGGATTTTCCTGACTCCCAGCGCCGTGGCCTCACGGGCCACGGCGACTATTTTTTCATAGGAAAGAATGTCGGAATGACTTTTGGGCGCCACGCCCTCCTCGGGCATGCAATACGTGCATCTTAGATTACAGCGGTCGGTGACTGAAATCCGCAAATAATCGATTTTACGGTTAAATTTGTCTAACATGGACGACACTTCCTTCCAATACGTCGTTAACACCGGCGGGAACTTTTAATAATGCGTTTGCCGAAGAGAGAGCATCGAGGTGTGCGGAACCGTGATACTCCAACGGTTCGACGGTACCGTCATTACAATATTTAACGGGAACGTAAGCGGTACGTTCGATGCGTTTCCGCCTGAAATCCGTTTTCATCACGCCTTTGAGCAGCAGGGGGGTGTATTCATGCCCCATCATCCGGTACAGCACTTTCCTTACAAAGACCTCGAAAATGGTAAAGGTAGAAACGGGGTTTCCCGGCAGGCCGAAGACCGGGGTCTCGCCGCGGGTGCCGAATACGGTGGGCTTGCCCGGCTGAACGGCAACTTTATCGAAATACAACCTAACCCCCAGGTCTTTTAATATCCCGGGCACAAAATCATAATCGCCCATGGATACGCCGCCGGAAATCAAAACCATGTGACAGGTCTCCAAAAGATTCGATATCTTTTCTTTTATACTCTCTTTATCGTCGTCCACAATCCCGGCAAGGGTGACCCCGGCCCCGGTCCGAAGCACCTGGGCGGATATGGAATAAGCGTTGCTGTTGTATATCTGCCCCTTACGCAGCGGTTTACCGGGGGGGACGATCTCGGAACCGGTGGTGACAACCCCTACTTCGGGTTTCTTATAAACGGTAACGGTGTCGAATCCCATGGAAGCGATAATTCCCACTTCGGGCGGGCGCACCAGGTGCCCGGCGTTCAGTACGACATCCCCGGGTTTAACATCCTCCCCGAGGCGGCAAATATTCACATTATCATCTTCACCGGTAAGGACCATAACCCCGTCTTTTTCTTCGGTGATCTCGACTTTGAACACCCAATCCGCGCCGGGGGGCAGCATGGCGCCGGTCATGATCTTTGCACATTGTCCTTTGCCGATCGTTTTCTTCGGAACGTCACCGGCGGCGATGATTTCGACGACCTCGAACCTCTCGGAATCGTCGCCCGCGATAACGGCATAACCGTCCATGGCGGATTTATCGAAAGGGGGCATACTTATTTTCGAGACTATGTCCCGGCCCAATACCCGGCCCAGCGAATCCATTAACGAAACCTCCTCGGTCCCGGGCCGGTATGTTATTTTATCCAATATCTTCTCAGCTTCCTCGATAGGAATCATTTCTACTCCTTATTTATGCTCGAATACTTTCAGGGATGAGACTTTGAAGGTGGCCCACAAGGGGTCGCCGGGTTTTATGTTCATCTCTTCACAGGATTTTCGCGTGATGTCCACGGCCAACGGGATACCGATATCCACGACCACTTCCGCCACGGACGATTTCTTCAATACATTGGACACGGTCCCCTTGAACGCGTTCCTGGCGGAAGACTCGAACTTTTCAGTCGAGATAATGATATCATCCGACTTTATGGCGATATACGCAAATTCGGCGGTCTCTTTCGGGACCATGAGTTCGATGCCGTCGACGGTCATCCGAAAATCGTTGATCTCACCGCCGAAGACGTTCCGGTAACCCAGGAAATCGGCGATCTCTTTGGTTTTGGGATGATTAAAAATATCGTCGGGTTTCCCGCACTGCAGGATTCTCCCTTCTTTTAGAACGGCGATCCGGTCGGCCAGGGCCAGGGCTTCTTCAAAGTCATGGGTGACATGAACGAAAATGGCACCGGTCTCTTTGTGAAGTTTGACGAACAACTCCTGGGTCCTGACGCGGGCGTTCCGGTCCAGGGCGGCGGTGGGTTCGTCGAAAAGGTAAATGTCCGGCGAGATGATCATGGCGCGGGCAATGGCCACCCGCTGTTTTTCTCCGCCGGAAAGGGTTAATACATCGCGCGTCAACAGGTGCTCGATCTCCAGTTTCACGGCAGTGGCTTCGACGTGTCGTTTAATTTCGTTTTTTTCTTTTTTCCTTATTTTTAATCCGTAGGCGATATTGTTAAATACATTAAGGTGGGGAAAGAGCATGTAATCCTGGTAAATAAAGCCTTTGTTCCGGTTCTCGGTTCCGTGGATTTTGCCGGAATCCGGTTCCAGGAGACCGGCGATCATTTCGAGGATAAGGGTTTTCCCCGCGCCGCTGGGGCCTAATATGACGAAGTATTCTCCTTCCCGGATATCGAGATCGATATCCCTGACCTGGAACGCCTCGAAGTGCTTATTTACATTTTCTAATCTTAAACTCATTTGTCCTCGAATATCCTTACAACAATAAAAATCACCAGGCTGATGACAATCAACAGCGCCGTCACGGGCACGGCATATTTCAACCCGAAATTCTGGAACCGCTCAAAAATCAAAACCGGCGCCACCATGGGGTGATACGCCAGGATAACCACTGCCCCGAACTCCGAAATACCCCGGCCCCACATCATAAGAGAACCGGAAACGATCGATTTCTTCACCATGGGAAGACTCACCGTCAAAAACGCTTTCCACGGCGTCGCTCCAAGCGTGACCGCGGTCTTCTCATACCGCTCGTCGATCAGTTTAAACCCCTCCTTTACCGCATTCACAAGAAACGGCACCGAAACAAAAAACATGCCCATGGAGATCGCAATCTCCGTACCGATGACATTCAACCCCGTGGCTTTCGACAGCAGCGAATGCCTCCCCCATACCGTGAGCAGCGCAATACCGGCGGCCGTATGGGGAATAATGACCGGAAGATCGACGATACCTTCCACCAGCTTTTTGCCCCTGAACCGTTTCCGTGCCAGCAAGTAAGCCAGGGGGACGCCGGAGATCAGCGCGGCGATGGTGGACCACAACGACGCCCGCAAAGTCAAAAAGATCGACGAATAGACTTCCGCATCCCCGGCCGTCCCGGCCAACGTGCCCGGATCGGCCGACACCAGCATCCTGAGAATCGGCACACCGATAAATAAAACAAGCAGCAGGCCGAGGAAGGAGAATATAATCTTAAATTTCATTTTTTAATATTTTTCAAAATATTTCCTCAATGCTTCCGGGAGTTTTTCTTTATTATCCACGCGGGGGGGAATGATCTCCGGTTGACCGTTCTTTTTCATGATCTCCCGGCCTTCTTCGCCCAGGACAAAGGCAATAAATTGAATACCTCCCTCCGGGTTGGGCGCGTTTTTGGGCAACGTAATCCCGTAGACCATGGGTTCGCCTTTTTTTTCAATCCATTCACCGGGTTCTTTCCCCGTGATCTTTATACTTGCGGTTTCATAAAATTCCGCCAGACCGGCGGATTTCAAATTGATCTCATCCGGCAGTACCACGTACTTTCCGTGGTGTTGTTCCGCCACGCTGCGGTAAATGAAGATATAATCCAGTTCCCCGGCCTCCGACAACGCCAGCAGGTCCGTTTCCTTGGGGCGGATATTCTTTTGGGGCATTTTCTCCGATAAGCGTTTAAAGAGATTTTCCTTTTGATAGTGTTTTTCCGCCAATTTCCAGGTCAGCACCGAGCGGTAACCGCAGGGGTCGGCATTGGGGTCCGAATGGCCGTACTGTACCCCCGGTTTCAGCAGGATATCGAACCAGTTTTCCGCATTAATAGAATCGGCGAATTGGCTTTTTTCCGAATACATGATCACCATTTCATTGGTGGAGAAATCGATACAGAAATCCGCATGATCGGGTATCAGGAGATTGCGGATGACCGCCGAATCGGCCGAGGCCATTACATCCGTTTCCCGGTGCAAATCCGTGATCTGGCGGGCACAGGTCCTGCTGCCGTGGGCTTCCAGCAGTACCGTTACGCCGGGGTGTTTTTTCATGAAGGCATCGGCCATCTCTTTAAACGGGATGGAGAGCGACCCGGCATGGAGTACCCGGATTTCCGACGGCTCCATCGTTTTAGCCGGGGTATCGTGTTTCGCCGCGTCCCCGCAGGAAGAAAGCAATAAAACCGACATCGTCAGAACAAAAACAGCAATCACTCGTGTCATGATACGCTCCTTATCTTTCTCCCGTGTTCTTTTTTCTCCTTTCCAAACACGGGAGGCAAACCTGTTTCCGGGTTTACCCTGGCGGCCCGGGAGGCATGGTTTTCACGTTAGCGTCCGGGGCTTCGGAGAAGACATATCTTATCAAAAAAGCCTCATAAGGTCAAATAGGATTTGAATTTTG
>Ga0210082_1000206_pt1 | contig 12352 bp, 9 predicted proteins | sample White_ThreeSqA_D_2_FD_185592 | JGI IMG/M metagenome (GOLD analysis project Ga0210082, IMG submission 185592) | Wetland microbial communities from the San Francisco Bay, California, USA, that impact long-term carbon sequestration -... | ecosystem: Environmental > Aquatic > Marine > Wetlands ... | reverse complement strand
CCGCCCCCGCCGTACAATCTCCATCAAACCCACAGTCTCCTCTACCTGTACCGTCAACGCCAGGTGGGACTCCCGCTCCGATGGGGTTACCATTATAAAACCATGACCCTTTCCACTGCGAATCGACCGGCAGTAACAATTGTTATCGATGACCTCCACACCCCTGGTCTCCCTTCCTTTTAAATAATTTAATAAGGTTTCCCAATCCAATGGCGGACGATAGGGCAAATGGAGTCTCATCCGGTTTTTATTACCGTTTCCCTTTCGAGTTTTCCGGGCCGAATATCTCAAATCCGACGGGCTTTCTTCGAACCGTTTTTTCACTGCATCGTTGAACCGGCGTATGGACTCGAAACCCGAGGCAAATGCAATATCCGTCATAGAGAGTGTCGTTTCGTCGATCAGTTTCCGGGCGAAATCCAGGCGGCGAGTCAGGGCGACAGCATGGGGTGAGGCGCCCAGGTGGGTTTTGAACAGCCGGCGCAATTGACGGTCGCCCATGCCCAGGGTGTTTCCCAGTTGGGCGACGTTATGCTCATCCAGGTACCCGTTATCGATCAATTGGAGGGCGTGGGAGACGGTGGCCGAGGTGCCGGACCATGTGGGGGTATTGGGAGAAGTGTCCGGGCGGCAGCGTTTACAGGGGCGGAAACCGCCTATTTCCGCGCCCGCCGCGGTGTGGTAGAATTCCACATTTTTAAATTTCGGTTTAGGTGCGGGGCAGATGGGGCGGCAGTAGACGCCCGTGGTTTTAACCCCGATGAAGAAACGTCCGTCGAACCGCCGGTCGCGGCTCAGCATGGCATTATAAAATATTTCCCGGTCTTTATCATTTATCATACCCCTATTTTAGACATAGGATGAGATCGAGTCAAGCCATTTTCGGACATGTATTTATTATAAAAAAAATAAATTTTTTCCTAGCGAAGCCATGGTGATAGATCGCGGTTTAATATCTCCTGGAGACGAAGAATATCTTCACGGTAAATGTCAACCGACATTTTCCTGTCACCCGGCGACATTACCGTCCTCTTGAAAATAAACCGGCTGATCCCCGTCTTTATACGATAACGCAAACCTTCCGGGATTAACGGGACAAACAACCGTTTCAACCCATAGGGCCGGTAAACCATCCGGCCCACCACCGCCGCCAACCGCGACTTCGGCGCTCCCGATACGTTCAACCGCTTCCCCACACTCAACTCCACCCCCGGATCCACCCCCAAAAAATTGAAGATCTCCCTCACCACACCATCCGTATCCCTACTAAATTCCTCGTACAAAATCACCTTTACATTATCAAAAGCCCCCAAAAACGCCTCCACCTGCCGGGAATACATCCCGAAACCGACATAATCATACCCCGGGTAATACCCCCCACCGGATGCCAACTTCTCCCGGAAAACACCGGGACTGACCGCCTCACGAAACGGAATGTCGATCAACCCATGCCCCAGGTGCATCGAATAATGAGACCAGGCCCGCTCGACAGGATTACGAAGCACCATGATGATCTTCGCCTCCCGCGCCTTATCCCCGTAAAGCGCCCGCATGTTCCGGATCACCGCGTCATGATAATACAGGTACCAGGACGACGTATCCCCCGCCAGGCAATCCGGCGGACTGTTTCTATACATTGCAAAATACTCGTCTTTCGTACACCCCACTTCCTTGCGAAACGTCCCGTCCGCCAACCTGAACCGCGGCGTCTCCCCATTATAAGCAAAAAAATACAGCTCCTTTCGTTCCGGCAAAAAGACCTTCGGGTGCTGTTTCAAATACGAATATAACGTCGTCGTCGCACCCTTGGCCGCACCCGCCACAAAAAAATCCGGCAAACACACATTCTCGTTATCGATACGTGTAATCATATCCTTCTCTTAGTTTAGCCGCGAAGACACGCGAAGATACGCGAAGAAAAAAATAAAAAACTTAGCGTCCCTTCGCGTGTCTTCGCGGCTATTTTTTTTCATAATAATTTAACGGTTAATTTAACGGTTCAAAAAAGGAATATAAAGCGTTAACACACCCATTTTCTTCTTAACATAAAATACCGATGCCAGGTTCCAGGCCGTCATGCTCACCGAAGCCGCAATTGCCGCCCCGTGAATACCCAACCCGGGAATCAACACCACACACAACACCACGTTCAGCACCGCCGCACCCAACAGGATGTTCTGGTATATCACCTGGTGGCGGGTCATGTTTAAAATCGTACCCACCGGTCCCGATACCGCGTTAACAAAATATCCCAATACCATGATCGTCAACGCGCCCGGTCCTCCCCCCACATCCCGGATACTCTCCCCGAAAAAACCGATGACCGGCGTCGGAAATAACAATATCACCAGGCCCACCGGGAACGTCGTCCAGAAAATAAGCCGTTTCGAATACGCCGCCACCTTACGGAACCCCTCCATATCGCCCGACGCATAACTCTCCGAAAACTTCGCCGCCGCGATACTGTTGATCGATGTCAACGTAAACGTGATCAACGCCGACACCTTGATCACCACTTCATATACCCCCACCTCCTCCACGGGACGAAAAATACCCAACAATATCGTGCCCGCCCAGGCCAGGAATAAACTATACGAACCCGACAACAACATGGGAAAGGCCACTTTCATCAACGGACCCGTTTTGATTCCCTCTTTCGCCGGTTTTTCCTTTTTAAGCCGCCACTGGCGGGCACCCAGCCAAAAACTGATCGCCGCCGCCGCGCCCGTACCCAGCGCAAATGCCGTTACCGGCGCATAACCGGCCGCCAAAAGGGATTTCGCCAAAAATACACATAACAGCGCGAAAAGGAATTGGGCCACATTCAAAAGGAACGAATACTCCTTGATTCGCTTCAACCCCCGGAGCGCCGCCGCGTTCAAGTGCATGAGAATCGCCGGTAAAACGGAAACCGCAATAATTCGCAGCGTAACCGCCAGTTCCTCCTTCTTGAATACATTCCGGGCCAGCGTCGGGGAAAGTAGAAAAAGAACCAGTGAAACCGCCAGACCACAGGGAATGACCACCCGGATTGCCAGGACGTAGACCCGTTTTACCTGGTCCCACCGGTTTTCCGCGGCGTATTGGGCGATAAATTTAACCAGCGCATTGTCCAGGCCCGCCCGGCCCACCAGCATGGCGATGCGCAGCGATGCGATCGAGAGCGAATAAATCCCCACCACCCCCGCGCCGTACCACCGGGAGACCAGGAGGATAAAGACGTACTGTGCCGCCATTCCCATGACCCGGAGGTTAAAAAATCCCAGGGAACCCCTCAACAGTTCTTCCAGGTGTTTATCTTTCACTTTTGCAAACAGGCGGTTCATTCGGTTCCCCCGGGAATCAGGAATCTTATCCGCGCCAAACTGGTTTCACGTTCTTTTTCGGACATACCCCATTATATCGGAAATTCCGCTATATTTCAATATCCCGTTTTTTTCATAAATCACCATCAACATTTTAACTTTTTTTCAAAATGGGAACAGTTACGATTTCATCAAAGAACAAAAAGTGGGTAGGTAAGAGAATCACCAGTGGAAAAATAGCTACCAATAACTCAGCGAACAGGAAACGATTCTTTTTATTGACAAGGCGAAGGATTTATACTATAGTTTTACACTCGCTGTAAGCGAGAGATTAGAATGAATTTACCCTCGGCATCTGCCGTTAAATGAATACGAGAGGAAATAAAAACAAACCTGTGGGAAACAGTATCGAGGATATCCTCGATATGGTCCGGGTTAACCGGGCAAAAAGGAGAAATCTATTAGAAGGAGTTAAAAATGGAGATCAAAAAAAACGGGGTGGTTAAGCAGGAACAATCTGCTTTTGAAGAGATCAAGCAAGTAAATGGATTTGGGCAGGATTTCTGGTCTGCACGGCAATTGGCAAAAGTTCTCGATTACCTGGATTTCAGGAACTTTTTGAAGGTTATCGAAAAAGCGAAAGATGCATGTAGGAAGAGTGGTAATGACACTTCCGACCATTTCGTTGACATCACCGAAATGGTCTTGTTGGGTTCCGGGGCCAAACGGGAGATTCAATCCCTGGCACTTTCCCGCTACGCATGTTACCTGATTGTTCAAAACGCCGACCCATCGAAAGAGATCGTGGCTCTCGGGCAAACCTATTTCGCCGTCCAGACGCGAAAACAGGAACTGGCGGAACTGGACGAATACAAAAACCTCGACACCGAAGATGAGCGCCGCCTGTTCCTGAGAAATGAATTAAAAACCCATAATCGCCATTTGGCCGCCGCTGCCAAAGGGGCTGGCGTTATTAAACCACTGGATTATGCCATTTTTCAGGACCACGGTTACAAAGGGCTTTACGACGGGTTGGGGGCCAAAGATATCCACAAAAGAAAAAAACTAAAAAAAAGTCAGAAAATTCTCGATCATATGGGCAGTACCGAACTGGCCGCCAACCTCTTTCGTGCCACCCAGACCGAAGAAAAGATCAGGAGGGAAAATATCAAGGGGAAGAATGAAGCAAATCAAACCCATCATGAAGTGGGAAGGAAGGTGAGGCAGACCATTAAAGAGTTGGGTGGTACCATGCCGGAGGAGTTACCCACAGTAGAAAACGTCAAGGCCCTTGAAAAGAAAAAACAAAAGCAATTGAAAGAGACCACATCGAATGAACAAGTCTAAAACTCCATTTGAATCGAAGATCAAGCAAATTCAAACACTTTCGAGGGAGTCGAATAGATAGACCGGCAGGAATGTAAAAAGAAGCTGGAAAAAGTTTTTATTTTTTTACAGACACGCTATTGACTTTTCGTTTTTCCTGGGTTATATATGTCACTATCTCTAAAAAGGAGAGAAATATGGATGAGAGATATGAAATAATAACGCAAATGGGACGGGGGCGTTTCTACATATCTCCGAATATCCGAAAACAAAAAATTCAGGAGGACAAAAATGTCGAATCGAGAACAATTCATTAAAAATAACGAGGGATATAAATGGTTCAACGGCAGCACGAACGTTACGGGGAGAAGCTTCAATATCGACGCGCAGCGCGTGGCTTACGGGGACGGTCAGTTTATCGCCGTGTGCAAAAATCGTGCAATATATCGAAGCCCCGACGGGATCAACTGGGAAGATGTTTCACCTTCGAATTTTAAAAGCGAACAACACTTTTTCGGGATCGCTTACGACCCCGGGAACAAAGTATGGATTGCCGCCGGCCGCGACGGATTGATCGCTAAAAGTACCGACAACGGGAAAACCTGGGAGAAAGCCTTATCCACCGGAAGCAGCGACGATCTACTCCTTGCCGCTTTCGGCAGCGGCGTACTGCTGGTGGTCAGCGAAGGTGGACAGGTTTTTCGGAGTACCAACGGCGGCAAGAATTGGAACAAATATAATTTTATACCCACGAGTCAGCGCCCACGGGCCATCACCTTTGCCCGGGGATTCTTCGCCGTCGGCGGGTATAACGGCGCCATATCTTACTCCCCCGACGGCTCGGAATCCAGTTGGAAACAGGCACCCTCCGGCAGCGGGATGCGTATACGGGGAATTGCCTACAGCCCCGGCCTGGACCTGTGGGTGGCCGGCGGATACGATATCTGCACCAGTAAAGATCTGAAACATTGGACCTATCAACTCAAAATATCGGAGACCTTCGGACTGCCCGACCAGGTCTACTGTGCCGTGGGCGGGGAAAACTACGCCCTGATGGCCGGCGAACACGGCATGTTACTGAGCACCGCAGACCCTTACGGTAACTCCTGGGCACTCCGGGACTCGGGATCGGGAGGTTATATCCTGGACATCGCAAACGACCCCAACGGCGAACTGGCGGTGAATGTGGGAAATACCGTTTATAAACGGTCGCCCGGTACCCTCTGGCATTTTCCCTTTCGCTATAACTATACAAGGTGCATCAACCCGAATACCTCGCCCATTTATATCGAAAAAGGCAATACTTTCGTTAACCAGGTAGATGCGGAATATATCCCCCTGGAAGGTATTTCCGACCTGAGGGCCGAATGTCATTTGCGAAAAAACTCGAAAGGTCACCTCTGGGCAAGTATTCATTACTTCGGCCTTTACTTCTCCAAGGATTCAGGCAAAACCTGGTCCTTCAAACCCAACGAACTGGTCATGAAAGACCCCAATGCGTACAGCTATTTTACCATATTGAACGACGACACCTTTTTGCTGGGAAAAGTTGTCGATGGCTGGGGGGCCAGGAAAGAACGCACACCCATTGTGTTTTACCGTTCCGAAGACGAAGGCGACACATGGAAAGAGGCGGGAAAGATCAATGCCGCCCCTTTTGAAGGTATTTCCGAAGGAACGCAGAACCTCACCCAATTGTCCGATGGGACCATCCTCTACCCCGTCACCCGGTACAATTGGGAACCGGACCCGGAAGAACCCGACGCCGTAAGGGAAAATAATATTTTCCGGTCTACCGACGGCGGCCGTACCTGGGGCGATAAGAGCAATACCTATACGACGGGGACCGATAAATATGTATGGGAACCGCATATTATCCAACTGCAGTCGGGAAAATTGCTGGGAGTTTTTCGTTACCAGCGGCGGTTGCAGACCGGCGACACCAATTCCGATGTCACTGAAAAAGGCGGCAATTGGTCTTGCGGCGTCCAGAACAGGTCGATATTTAACCAACTTTACATCGGCGAGTCCCACGACAACGGTTATACCTGGGAAAACCTCCACGATATCCGCGACGCCAGGGGCAATCTCCTGCTCTCCTGGGGCGAGCCCCACGGGACACTGCTCCAGGTGCCGGACGGACGGGTGGTCCTGGTATATGACCACCGTTACGAACCCGGACCCGGGTGTACCCAGAAAAACCAGTGGAGCGTGTGCAACCGGGCGGTAGTGAGCGAGGACGAAGGAAACACCTGGGGACCGGAAATCTATCACCTTTCCTATGGAAAGGGTTACCCCTCCAGCGTGGCCCTGGATGACGGTACCATTGTCACCGTTACCGGCAATGACCTGGACAACAAAAAACCGTACAGCGCCATGGCCGTGAAGTGGCAACTGGCGGGAACTCTCCAGGCGAGGAAGGTCATTGGCGTAACATCGCCCGGCGGGGGTGAAATTTGGAAAAAGGGCTCGGCGCAGGATATCACATGGACCAGCACCGGTGACGTGGGAAATGTAAGTATCGAATATTCCATCGACAACGGTTCATCGTGGATGGAAATTGTTTCCCCCGCCAAAAATGACGGACACCATCGCTGGACCGTTCCCGACACGCCTTCGGAACAATGTTTTGTACGGGTCAGGGAAGTTGAAAGCGGGGTCTCGGGTAAGAGCAATGCGGTATTTTCAATCGGGGAACCGCCGTCCATTACAATCACGTCACCCGACGGCGGGGAACGGTGGGAAACCGGGTCAAAGCAAGACATCACGTGGGCATCTACCCCTGGAGTCGGAAATGTCGGCATTGAATATTCCATCAACAATGGAGAATCGTGGATGGGAATTGTCTCTCCCACCGGGAATGACGGGCACCATCGCTGGATTGTCCCCGAAACGCCTTCCGGGAATTGCCGTGTGCGGGTCACCGAGATTGACGGCGGGCTTTCGGATGTAAGTAATAACATATTCTTTATAGAATCGTCCCCGCAGCCGGTTACCATTATATCACCCAACGGCGGCGAGACCTGGGAAACGGGTCAACGAAAAAACATTATCTGGGAAGCCCCGGGAATTACCGGGAACGTGAAGATCACCCTGTGGAAAGATGGAGTACGGGTGGGGACGGTCGCCGACAGTGCGGCGCCGTTTCCCGGGGTCTTCGAATGGACCGTGGGGAAATGCGCCGGTGAGACCGCGGCGGCCGGGAGCGGGTACCGTATCCGGATCAAGGGGACAAAACGCGGCGAAAGAAGTTTTGACGACAGTAATGCGGTATTCTCCATCGTTCCACCGGCGGTGGCACCGGTCACGGTAACGTCACCCAACGGCGGTGAGACCTGGGAGCTTAACAGGAGTAAAACCATTACCTGGCATGCCCCGGGAATTTCCGGGAACGTCCGTATCACCTTGTGGGAAAACGGCGAAAGACTCGGTACCATTGCGGACAAGATTCCCGCCTCCCGGGGTATCTTCGAATGGACGGTCGGCCGGTACAGGGACGGATTTGCCGTCCCAGGGACCGGGTTCCGTGTCCGGGTCAAGGGAGTGAGAAGAGGCGAAAGAAGCTTTGACGACAGTGATGCCGTGTTTGCAATCGTCGCATCGGGGGGGGCGCCGGTTACATTGACCTCACCCGACGGCGGCGAGGTACTGGAACTGGACAGGAGTAAAACCATCACCTGGAATGCCCCGGGAATTTCCGGGAGCGTTATTATCACCCTGTGGAAGGACGGTAAAAGGATTGGAACCATTGCGGAAAATGTCGCGTCTTCCCCGGGCGTTTTCGACTGGACCGTGGGTCAACACAGCGGAGGGCGTGCCGCCCCCGGGACCGGTTATACCATCCGGGTGAAGGGTGTAAAAAAAGGTGAAAGAGGCTTTGACGACAGCGATACCCCGTTTACATTGGTTGATTAACTATAAAACAAATCGCCGAACCTGGAGCACGAAGGGTGCCGGTTTCGGAGAGTAACGGGACGCTATGGCGCGGCGTAACTTTCCATATCCCTATTGAAGACTTTTTTAAATAGTTCATTCACGATCTTGTAATTGGGGTGATTTTTGAAAAAACCGTAATCGATGGGGGTAAAGTGCCGTGCCAACCGTTCGATACCGGGGATTCCCGGGACCTGGACACATGCCACGAATAGAGATATCACGTTAACCGATTGGCGCGGGTTGTCCGGGTAGGGTTCCTTTTTGTTTATATCGAGTCGTACCAATCGGCTATCTTGAATACATTGAATGAATTTCCGGTGAGTCATACCGGTATCCGGTCGGCGTGTTACGAATTCCCGGAGGTCCACTTTATCGAAGCGGAACCAGCTTCCGGGGATTTCCGTTTCGAAGAGGGCGGTCATGAATTGCTTGATCTTCACCGTGGGTTCTCTTTGGATATCGAGCCAGACGGGGCCGGTTTCTACAATTTCGTAGTCATCGGTATCGACAATTTCTTCTTCCGTTATCTGGGTGAAAAACCGGTTATAGCGTCCGGCTTTTTCTTCATCGAGGACGGCGTAATAGTGGTTGAGTTCCTTGAATTCCTCCTCACCAAAGCCCCAGTGGAGGTAATCCAGGAGAATGTCCAGGGTCCGTTCGATACGCTGCTCGGAATTCGACTTATCATTTTTGATCGCGCGTATTTCCTGGCGGATCGTCGGCATCATCCCGTCGATTGCCTGTAATGTACTCTCGATCTTTCTTTTTAGCTTATCATCGAACACCTGGCTCATTTTAAACCTTGTAGGGAAGAATAAAATCTGCTTATCTTTTTTAATTATACCACATTTTACGTTTTTCACAAGGGGGGTTGAAAAATACTTCATTCCCGTGTAAAGTTTAATCTTAAAATTATATGGAGCATTTTATGAAACATTCGTTATTAGACTTTATCTGTTGTTCCTATTGTAACGGCGAATTGACCGTGATGATCGAGCACCCGGAAGAATCGGCGGGGGAAGAATCGGCGGGATCGAGGGAGATCGAAGAGGGGCTGCTTGTTTGTAAAGAGTGCGGCCATTGGTTTCCGATCCATGGATTTATACCGGAACTGCTCCCGGATCATTTGCGGGATTGGGAGCGTGACGTCGAATTTTTCAAAACCCTGGAATCGAAACTCCCACCGGGTATTTTTAAGGATTTGTCGGAAAAATCGCGGGTATTTGCCGGTCAGGCGATCAACGTGGAGGACGGTGGTGTAAATCACAAAAAGTCGGAGATTTCGATAAAGTCTAAAGTTACGGATGACGGTTTTTTCGGACCGGGGTTTTCGTCTCCTTTCAACCCGGGGAACCCGGAGTATACCATGCACCTGATCAGGCGGTTGGGTAATGTATTGCCGTTATTGGAGTTGAAGGCGGGGGATGTGGTTTTGGATATCGGCGTCGGGTATGCCTGGACCACGGAGTGGTTGAAAAAGATGGGTATCGAGCCGGTGGGTGTCGATATATGCCGGACTTATGTGGACATCGGTGTGAAGCGGATGGGGGGGAATCGGCCGCATTTGGTGATCGGAGACATTGAAAATTTACCGCTGCGGGACAACGTTTTGAATGGCGTTTTGTGTTATGATGCGTTTCATCATATTCCCGACCGTGTGAAGGCCATGGGACATTTTTTCAGGGCGCTTCGCGATTACGGTAATATCGTATTGGCGGAGCCGGGGGGAGCGCATGAGTTTGCGGATGTGCCGAAGGCGGTGATGCGGAAGTATGGTATTTTAGAGAAGGGGATGGATTTGGAGGATGTGGCGGAATATTGTGGTGGATTGGGGTTCAATCCGCCGGAGCAGCATTATGTGTTGAAGGTTGACAGGGATGAGGGGGGTAAGGTATTATCCCCGGAGTTCATCGGTACGCATGCCTATGTGGATTGTAATATATATATAGTGAAGAAGCGGTTGGGTGAGTCCGAGCCGGGTATGCGCATTGTGCAAGGTTCGACGTTCAAGCGAAGAGTCAAGCGAAAGTTAAAACGCTTACTAAAACGAGTATTTGTAAAATTATTACATTAAATTAATCAGAAGTTTTGTGGGGGTCCAGCCAGCATGCTGCTGGACCCGCTTTGCACGGCCCTGGAGATTTGCTATGTGCAAGAAGCATCTCAAAGCCTAAGAGGGTGGATGCGCCGCGTGCCCGCCGGAGGCCAGCATGCTGCTGGACCCTCTTAAAAAGAGTTCTTAATGAAATTGGAAAAAGTGTTAAAGATTGTCTTGTTTGCCTTGTTTATTTTGGTGCAAGTGTACCTGTTATTCGTGAAGGATTTCCAGGTATTGGATTATCCGCGGTACGTCAATGAGTTTCCCCAACCGTTATTGGATGGAGAAGAGAAATTGTACAAAGTAAGTCAGACGTTTCGCACGCCCGGTCCGTTGACGCGTATCGACATCATGTTGGGTAATTACAAAGTGAAGCCCGGGGGGGGTATGCTTCAATTGGGAATATTCGAAAGGGAGCGGTGTCTTTTTTTAAAGCAGTATCCGGCCGATGCGGTTGAGGACAATCAATTTTACAAATTTGCCGTCGAGTCTCAAAAGATCGCCGCCGGGAATTATACCTTGCAGTTGAAGTATCTACCCGGGGACAGGACGGAGCGGTTGGCCGTATGGACCGACCGTGTGGGCATGTATCCTTACGGTGATTTTTTTGTCGATGGAAAGCGGGGAGAAGGCGATATGACGTTCCGGGTATATTATCTTTCCACCTTATGGCATCAGGGTGGGCGGTTGTTGGAGGGGGTACCGTCGTTTTGGGGTGGCCGTTCCTGGTTGGTGGCGGGTTTCATCTTGTTGATATTGGCGATAAATTTTCTTCTTTATTATATTTTAATATCCCTTAAACGAGTAACGGTTTGACGATCTTCAACATCTTACTTTTGCCCAATCCTTCGATAGGCGGCTTTTTACACCCCACCTCGGTCTCCCAGAAACCGTCGTCGCTAAACACATCGATAACCAGGGGGAAATCACCGTCCTGGGAATAAAGCAGGCCGCCGGGGACGATTCTCGGGTATAAATACTTCAAACAGGTCCTGGTGGAAGATGCCAGGTCCACATCCAGGTACACGGCACACAATTTCCCCTCGAATCCCGGCATCGTGTCGTCGAACCAGCCCTTAACAAATTCACAGGGCCCGATCTCGCCGTATTTGGAAATATTGGTTTTTACCTCTTCCAGGCCCCCGCAAAATTCTTTACCCTTGAACCACCCGTCGATGGAATGTCCCAATATACTTTTATCATGTTCCTCCTCATTCTCGGGTAATCCCTCGAAGGAATCGAAAACCAATAATTTCCGTTCGAGGCGGTCGGCGATAATACTTAATTTTGCCGTACTTCCGCCTTTGAAAGCACCGGCTTCCAGGATATCTCCCTCCATCTCCCGGGGAAGCGAGAGCAGGTCTTTTACAAAGGCAAGCACATGACTTTCATTGTGCGGGCACTCGACGTTTTGAGAAATGGTTTTGAACCGGTTGATCAGCGCGATTCTCTCCGAGAGAGAAGGTATAAGGGTGAACAGTTCTTTCTGGATTCGCGATACCGCAAAAAATTCGTGGACCCGGTGTTTTAGTTTCGCCATTTTATGGTCTCCATAGTCTTAATAGATAACACAATGGGGAAAAAAATTCAAGCGTGCTATGAAAATAGATGAGTGGGACGAGTGGGTTGAGTGAGTTGAGTGAAGAACGCTCGGTGTCCTCTGTGGTCTCTGTGGCAGAATTTTCAT
>Ga0210082_1000205_pt1 | contig 12395 bp, 1 predicted proteins | sample White_ThreeSqA_D_2_FD_185592 | JGI IMG/M metagenome (GOLD analysis project Ga0210082, IMG submission 185592) | Wetland microbial communities from the San Francisco Bay, California, USA, that impact long-term carbon sequestration -... | ecosystem: Environmental > Aquatic > Marine > Wetlands ... | reverse complement strand
TTATAAAATTGACCATGGAGACGCCGTCGGAGACGATATGGTGCATATTCACCAAAAGGATATGGTTTTCTTCTCCCGTTTTTACCAATCCCACCCGCAGCAGCGGCGGCCGGGCCAGGTCGAAGGGACACGAAAATCCCTCGACAATCTCCATGGTCTCCCCCCGGTTCCCCGGGAGATCGAAATGCTCAACTTTGAGTTCCAGGTCACGGTGGATCCGCTGCGCCGGTTCCCCGCCGATCAAGTGGAAAGAGGTCCTGAAACTCTCATGCCGCCTCACCAGGATTCGAAAGGTCTCTTCAAGCAGTTCCACATCGAGGGGACCGTCGATGTTCACGGAACTAAAAATATTGTAAGCGGTACCGGTATCTCCCAGGTGCTCCAGCAGGAATAGTCGTTTCTGGGCGGAAGAGAGCGCATAATACTCTTTTTCATCCGCAATGGGAATCAGGGGATGGGTTCCCTTTTCCGCACCGGTAACATACTCGGAAAGCCGCCGGATGGTGGGATCTTCGAAAAATTCGGTTAACGGCACCGCGGCGTTCAATTCCTTTTGGACCCTGCCGATCATGGTAATGGCCTTTAAGGAATCGCCGCCCAATTCGATGAAATCATCGTAAATGCCAAGGGGCCCCATACCGAAAAGGCTCTGCCAGATATCGGCCAGGTCCTGTTCGGATTGGTTCCGTGGGGGGCTGTAGGGATTCGATAAAGGGGGTCTCGGTTGAAGGGGCCGGGATTGCGACGATGTCTCGCCGGTTTTACCGGTTTTATTCTTTTCTTCGGGGAGGACCGGGTTGATCCATTGGGCAATGCGGTCCGGGAGATTCCCGATGTTGGAGACGGCCACCTGGTCGATACGGTCCAGGGACAGGATACGGTGGAAAGCGGTCCGGGTTTCCCATACCCCCATTCCATCCCAGTCCACGCTGATCCACCGGTTCGGATCGAGACGGTTATGTTTTTTGACATAAGCATCCATAAAACTGTTGGCGGCGGCATATGCAGCGAACTCCAACCCACCCAAAACGGTAGAGATGGAAGATACGAGGCAGCAAAAATCCAGTTCCCTGTCACGGAAAAGCTCTTCCAGCACCATGACCCCGTCGGCTTTTGCCCGGAATTGGGCCCGGCACTCTTCCTTTCCAATTTCCCGGATACCGCGGAATGTTTTCCCGGAAACGATACCGGCGGCATGGAACACGCCGTTAACAGGACCGAATTGCTTCTCTGCCCGGACGATCGCCTCCCGCATCCGTTCGCGATCGGCGGCATCGGCGCTGAAAACCAGGACCCCGGCCCCGGTTTCCTCGATCTCTTTTATCTCTTTTATTTTCACCGATACGGCATCGTCTTCACCATGCGCGGCCCGCCATTTATCCCAATCCCGCCGGGGGGGAAACGGCGAGCGGCCGGTCAGGATCACTTTCGCCCGTACCTCTTCGGCCAGGTACCGGGCCAATATAAGCCCGATAACCCCGGTCCCGCCGGTAACCAGGTACACCCCACCCTCTCTCAACGGCGGGGCGGCGTTTTTTTCGACGGCCTCATCCAATCGAAGCGGCTTAAAGGTCTGTACCCAACGAAAATTTCCACGAATAGCCACAACGGAATCGACGGCATCGGTGGAAAACTCTTCCAACAAGCGACCCACCAACTGTTCCTCTTCCCGGCTCCCGCTTTCGGCCGGGACAATATCGATATTTCTACACCGGGTCCCCGGGAACTCCTGGGGCAAAACCTTGACGGGGCCGATTACCGATGCTTTTCCCGGGGATAAGGGCTCGTCTCCCGTGACCTCCTGTACCCCGTCGGTAATGACAAAAATATGCGGGTTTTCCCCCAGGTTTGCTTTACCAACGGCCTTTGCAAGATAGAGAAAGTGGTAAAACCCGGAGCCCGGAAACTCTTCAAGCCGGTCCCGCCCCGTTTCCCCGGGGTCTTTCCCCGTAACTCCCCACAAATGAACGATCCATTGGGGGCGCACCCCGGTGGAGTGCAGTTCATGGAACAGGGCATGGTAATCGGCGGGACCGTCGGGATCGATCGCATAGCCCCGGTGGTTTTTACTAAACCGGGTCCCCGGGGTCACTTCGACGACTTCGCGGCCGGACTGTTTCAGCGCTGAAACGAGGAGGGGACCGATGGTTTCTTTTTCATTTAGAAACACCAGGCAGTGCTCCTGTCCCGCGGGACCATGATCGCGGCGGGTCCGGGTCCACGGGGTTACACTGCGCTCCCAGGTGGGAATATAGAACCGGTCGGCAAAACCGGGTTCCCGGTCAAGTCCCGCCTTCATGTTGTCGAGACCGCCATCGATCCAGTACCGCTGCTTTTCAAAAGGATAAGTGGGCAGTGGGATACGCCGTCTTTCTTCCCCGGGATACAATTCGGGCCAATTGATTTTTTGCCCGTAAAGCCACAGCCGGCCGATTCGTTCCAGTAAAAAAGAGACATCCGGGATTTCCCGGCGGGGGTGTCTTACCAGGTTCATTACACTGGGTGTGCTGTCGGACCGGTCTCCATCGTTCCCGGCCCCCTCGAGGTGACGCAGTGCCAAAGTACTAATATCGCGGCCGGGGCCGATCTCGATAAATATGGAGTTGTTCTCCCCCGACAATACCTTCATTCCCTGGGCAAACCGGGCGGTTTGTTTCAAATGGTTCGACCAGTACCGCGGATTCGAGGCTTCTTCACCGGTTATCCAATCACCGGTTACATTCGATATGTATGGAATTTGCGGTTCGTTCAATGTTAAGGTACTGAAAAACGCCTCAAATTCATTCAAAATGGGAGACATCATTTCAGTATGGATGGCATGGAAAACGGGCACCCGCATGCACAGCAATTTTTTTTCTTTCATTTGCGCTTCAAAAGCATCGACGGCTTCCCCGGGACCGGCGACAATACACGACGGTCCGTTATCGATGGCCGCCGATACGTCACGGTTCGACTGAAGCAGCGGGATGATCTCTTTCATCGAAAGGGGGACGCTCAACATGACTCCAGGGGGCACCTTCCGGATCAATTTTCCCCTGAAAACCACAAGCTTCAGGGCATCCTCTAAGGAGAACACACCGGATACGCAGGCAGCGGCATACTCGCCGAAGCTGTAGCCGATCATACCGTGGGGCCTGATGCCCCATGAGAGCAATAGTTCGGCCAGGGCATACTCGATAATGAAGATCGCCAACTGGGAGATTTCGGGTTGGTTTAGTTTTTCCGAATAAGACTTATCGGTCTTATCGGACCTATTATCCCCCGGGGGGGGATAAAGAATCTCTTTAAGATTTTCATCCAGGAGGGGTTCCAGTAATTTAAAACAGCGATCCATACGGTCACGGAACAGGGGTTCTTCTTCGTAGAGGCCGCGTCCCATGTTTACGTACTGGGCGCCCTGGCCGGGGAACATGAATACGACGGATGGATTGTCCTCCCGGGAGCAGTGGGACACGATCTTCCCTGAACCGGGATTCGACAGCAGGGCGGCGGCCCCCCCGGCACCGGAACACACCAGCACCCGGCGGTATGGATGGACTTTCCGTCCCACCTGCAGGGTGTAAGCCGCATCGGCCATATCGATGCCGGGATTCTCTTTTAAATAGCCGCCCAGGTTTTGGGTCATTTTATCCAACGCGGTTTCGGTTTTGGCGGAGAGCACGATCAAATGATGCTTCCGTCCCTCGTCCCTCGTCCCTCGTCCTTCCCCGGGCCATTCCTCCAGCACCACGTGGGCGTTGGTGCCGCCGATGCCGAAGGAACTGACGCCGGCCCGCAGCGGGCGGCCGTTGGCCGGTTCCCACGGGGTCAGTTTATTATTGACTATGAAAGGACTGTTTTCGAAATCGATCTTGGGGTTGGGCTTTTCAAAAAACAGGTTGGGGGGAATCAACCGGTGCTTCAAAGTGAGTACGGTTTTAATGAAACCGGTAACGCCGGCGGCCATTTCCAGGTGGCCCACATTGGTCTTTACGGAACCGATCCGGCAGAAATGTTTTTTCCCGTTATTAAACGCGCTTTTAAGACTTTCGATCTCGACGGGGTCGCCCAGGGGGGTACCGGTGCCGTGGGTTTCGACGTAACCGACGGTTTCGGGTTCCACTTCCGCCATTTTTTGGGCGTTTCGAATAACGGCCGACTGACCCTCGATACTGGGGGCAGTATAAGCGGCTTTGCGATCACCGTCGTTATTGACGGCGGAACCTTTGACCACGGCATGAACGGTATCCCCATCGGCCAGGGCATCCTCGAGCCGTTTTAACACCACCAGGACAGAGGCATTTCCAAAATTGGTGCCCTTTGCACGGGCATCGAAAGCCCGGCAGTGGCCGTCCGGGGAATTGAGCATCCCCTCCTGGTACGGATATCCGGCTTTAACCAATGTGACCAAACTCACACCCCCGGCCAACGCCATATCGCAATCGCCGCTCAACAATCCCTGGCAGGCCATGTGAATGGCAACCAACGAGGTGGAACAGGCCGTATCCAATGTAATGGCGGGACCTTTTAAATTTAACCGGTGCGCAATTCGAGTGGCCAGGAAATCTTTATCGGTGAGCTGCTTTGAAGCGAACCACCCCAACGCCGCACCCTTCCCGGACAACTCCACCCGGGCCTGCCAATCGAGATTGGCCGACGCCCCGGCATAAATCCCGATCAGCTTTCTATAAGAATACGGATCATAGCCGGCGTTCTCCAACGCCCCGAGGACGCATTCATGGAAAATACGGACCTGGGGGTCCATGATCTCGGCTTCCACCGGGGTATACCCGAAAAAGGAAGCATCGAAGCACTCGATGCCCTCCATCCACCCGCATGCCTTCACATACAGGGGATTTTTTACAATTTCACTGCGAACACCCGCTTCCTTTAACTCATCATCGGATAAAAAAGCGATGCCCTCTCTTCCCTCCACCAGGTTCTTCCAGAAATCATCGATATTCCCGGCGCCGGGGAACCTCCCGGTCATGCCGATAACAGCGATCTCCAGGCCCGTCAAACTATCTTCAAATCCCTTTTGGTTCATTATTATCTCTCATTTTGCACTTCCAGACTTATCGCCGTTTCATTCTTGCTTTCAATCGATCTTTACTTTTCTTAAGTTCTTCGCTGCGGTCCTCTTCTTCGACCAGGGAGTCATCGCCTTTCTCTTCCAGTTTCAAATACAGCGTAAAGGCATGTATGGTTTGATACCGGAACATCACGGCCACGGGAATATCTTTATCGAATATTTTTTTCAATTCATTATTCAACTGGACTATATTTAACGAATCGCCGCCCAGTTCGAAGAAATCGTCGTGAATACCCACTTGCTCGATACCCAGGAGTCCCTGCCAGACTTCGGCGATCTTCCGTTCCATCTCGGTTTTGGGTGCAACGTACACGGAACTGATCTTCGGCCGGGGCTGCGTGGGAACGGGAAGTGCCGTTTCACCCGGGCCTTCTTCCCTCAATAATGGCGAACCCGCGGCGGTTGTCTCGATCCGTGTCGAGAGATCGGTGGTCGATACGACGACCTGCGGCAGGGTCCCGGCCATAATCCGATCGAAGATTTCGATACCTTCGGGGGGAAGGATTCCATTCTTCAGGAGTTCATTCTGCTTTCTTTTGTCTTCATCCTCCCTTGAATCGACCGTTGAATCGATATCGGAGGAGAACCGCTCCGGCGCGGCGGAGGTTTCTTTTTCCCTGATCTTCCCTTCCACTGCCTCGGATACTCGCAGCATGGTAAACTCTTTAATATCGACAAGCTCCAATCCCTGTTCATCTATTATTGAAACGTCGAACTTCAGGAACTCTTCCCCGGAACTACCGTCCCTGTCTTCCACCAGCTTGCAGTGGCTAAAAAATGTTGACGGCAGCGCTGCCTTTATGGTTAACCTCTTATAAGAAAAGGGGATATAAGCGTTCTTTTCCAAATCGGGGAAAAAGAAGGCAACGGCGGAATCCAATAACGCCGGATGTAATTTATAGAAATCCAACTCCGGGTGAAAGGTTTCAGGAAGCTTGATGGTGGCCAATGCCTCCTTTTCACCAAACTGCACTCGCCTGATATTCAACCACCTGGGTCCCAAAACCAGCAGGTCTTCCGGGGAGACGTCTCTAAAACCGGTAACGGTGATGTCCTTTTTGGAGCAGGCCGCCGCAATTTTTTGAATGTCATGTTTAACTTCCTTTGCATCCTCACCGGGATCTTTTTTCCTGATTTTACCGATGGCGTGTGTCTGCCAATTATCGACGACGGCGGTGTCACCGGCGGCGTTCTCCCCGGACCGGCTCCGGACCAGGAAATCATAACTGCCGTTTCCGGCTTGTTTTTTCAAGGTAAAACGGGCCTCCCTGGTCTCGCCGACTCCCACCATCATGGGTCTGAAGAAATAGACATCGCTGATCTCAACCTCCCCGTCGTTCCTGTGTTTTTCAAAAGCCTCCCTGGCCATTTCCAGGTATGTGACACCGGGCGCAAGCCCTTTCCCGGATTCGGCAACTTTATGTTCACTCAACACCCAGTGCCTGTCGAAGGCAAAGCGGGTCAGGTATATCTCCTGTCCGTCATCTTCATGGACGCAGCGATCGAAGAGGGGGTGGTTCACTTCTTTAACGGCGGATTTACGACTCCACTGTTTGGCTGCTTCCACGGCGATCCCCACCTCCTGCCAGGTATCCCAATTAATACTAACGCTGAACGTACCGTCACGCCTTTTGGCAAAGGCAAAGGCATCGAGAAACGCATTGGCGGCAAAGTAATCCACCTGCCCCAACATGGGCAAAACGGAATTGATGGAGGAACAGAGGATGAAGAAATCCAATTGATGATCCTTCAAAAGGGACTCCAGGACAAGGGTCCCGTTAACTTTGGGCAGCAGCACCTCATCGGCCTTTTCACGGGTTTTCAACTGGATCATTCCCCCACCGGGCACTCCGGCGGCATGGAAGACACCGTTTATTTTTCCCAATTGTTCTTCGGCATCCGTAAGGGCTTTCTGCATCTGTGTAAGATGGGAAACATCGGCACCGACGATTACGACCCGGGAGCCCATCTCTTCCAATTCCATTACTTTACGTATTTTAACGGACAGGTTATCTTCCGGTCCGTGGGTATCCAGCCACTGCCGCCACTCTTCTTTTTGGGGGAAAGAAGACCGGCCGGTAAGGATCAACCCGGCCCCCACACGCTGAGACAGATGGCGTGCAATTTCCAGGCCGATACCGCCGAGTCCCCCGGTGATAAGATAGACACCGTCTTTTTTCAGGTGGGGCACTTCTTTGGGCGCGGGGACCGTGGGCAGCGGCTCATAGGTCCGGACCAGCCGGTAATGATTCCGATAGGCCACGACTTTGTCGGTAGAACCGGCGTTCAACTCTGCTTCCAATTGACCGACGAGCACCTGTTCTTTATTGCTCCCGGCGGGGGGAACAACGATGTCGACGCAGCGGCACCAAATATTGGGGTACTCCATGGGAATTACCATGGCGGGCCCCAGGACAGTGGCTTTCCGGGGCGCCAGGTCCTCATCCCCGGTGACCTCCTGCATCTTATCGGTTATAACCGTTACCTGGATTTTTTCCCCGAGACCCTCGGCCCCGATGGCCTGTACCAGGTGGATCAGGCTGTAAAATCCTTTGTCTTCGAACCTGTTTTCGCCGGTTTCGACGGCACCGCCGTTATGCGGGCCGACATTCCACATATGAACCACCCGGTGGGGAATTTTCCCCTGTTTTTTCAGGTCGGCGATCAATTGGTTGTAGTGACCGGCCTGACCGGGATCGATCAAGTATAAAAAACCACCGGCACTTTCAAAGGCCTCACCGGGCCGTACCACGGTTACGGTGCCCTGTCGGCCGGTTTGCCGCCACTCCTGTTCAATCCGTTCGGACAATTGAGATCCAATGCTCCCGTCATCCATGAAGAACAACCAGTTAAGAGGCGCCTCCCCCGGGTCCCCGCCGGGGAGAGAGACGATGGAGCGTTTCCAGGAAGGGGTGTAGAGCCATTGGCCGATATCCGGATTTTTTCCCGGGGGGGCTTTTTGCGCGGCCAGGTCCTTATCGAATTTGGACGTATCGCCTTCCACGCGGTAAATATGACGTTCAAAAGGATACGTGGGCAGCGGTATTCGCTGTCTTTTTTCATCAGAATAAAAACCATTCCAATCAACGGCCGCCCCGTACAACCATAATTGACCAAGCTTGCTCAACAGGTAAACATCGTCGGGGCTTTCTTCCTTCGGGTGCCGGACAAGATTTGTATAGATATGACCGGAACTTCCATTTTCGGGTCCGGCATGGTTCTTGACAAAGGTGGTTAAACTTCTTCCGGGTCCCAATTCGACAAAGAGGGAGGCGGGGTCCTTTTCCAGTTGGGCAATTCCGTCGGAGAAACGCACCCCCCTGCGTAAATGGGTGGCCCAGTAAGCGGGAGAAACGGCTTCTTCAACGGAAATCCAGGTCCCGGATACATTTGATATATAAGGAATCTTCGGTTTATTCAAGGTTATTTTAGCCAGGGCGCTTTCAAATTCCCCCACCACGGGGTCCATCATGGCGGAATGATAAGCATGGGACGTGTGAAGTCGCCGGTGCTCAATACCCTCACCCTGCAATTGGCTTTCAAAGGCATCGACATCCTCATGGGGGCCGGATACCACGCAGAGGGAGGGGGCATTCACGGCGGCCAGGGATAATTTCTTGTGCGGTTCCAACAGTTGTTTCAACCGGTCTTCGGGGAGTGTCACGCTCAACATGGAGCCGGTTGGCATTTGCTGCATTAATTTCCCCCGCAGCGAGACGACCTTTAAAGCATCTTCCAGGGAAAAGACTCCGGATAGACAGGCAGCCACATACTCGCCGATGCTGTGACCGATCATGGCGTGAGGTTCGAGCCCCCAGTGCATTAACAATTTTGCCAGGGCGTACTCGAAGATAAACAGTGCGGGCTGGGTGGTCTCGGTCCGGTTGAGTTCTTCGGTATAGGTCCTATTGGTCTTATAAGTCCCATCGGACCTATTAAAAACGATCTCCTTGAGATCGCCCCCCAGGAGATTGAAACAGCGGTCCATTTCCTCGCGAAAGACGCGTTGGGAGTCGTAGAGGCCGATACCCATGTTTACGTATTGGGCGCCCTGGCCGGAAAACATAAAAATAAGCCGGACCTTCTCTCTTTGGTCAGCGGCGCGGCCCTGGCTGAAATCGGGTGAAACCGGGTCCACCACCCACATCTTCCTGTGCTTGAAGGCTTTCCTCCCCACCGACAAGGTATAGGCGGCATCCGGGATATCCACATGGGGATTTTCTTTAAAATGGTTTAGAAGATTCTCTTCGGCCTTTTCCAATGCGGATTCGGTTCTGGCGGAAAGGGCGATAATCTGCCAATCCCTTTTGGAAGTGATTTCTTCAGGTTGGGGTGCTTCCTCGAGGATAACGTGTGCATTGGTACCGCCGATTCCGAAAGAACTGACGCCGGCCCGGAGCGGGTGCCCGTTACTTTCCCACGGCGTGAGCCGGGTATTTACATAAAACGGACTGTCCTGGAAATCGATCCTGGGATTCGGCTTTTTATAGTGCAAGCTGGGAGGGATAAGCCGGTGTTTCAATGCCAATACGGTCTTGATAAAACCGGCAATACCGGCGGCGGTATCCAGGTGACCGAAATTGGTTTTCACGGAACCGATGGAACAAAAACCTTTTTTATCCGAATCAAATCCTTTTTTCAGTCCTTCGAATTCGATGGGGTCTCCGATGGTTGTCCCGGTACCGTGGGTCTCCACGTAGGTAATGGATTCGGGGGGTACCTCCGCCATATGAATGGCGGCCCGGATAACTTCCGCCTGTCCTTCGACACAGGGGGCTTCATACGCCCCTTTACGTTCACCGTCGTTATTGACGGCGGAGCCCTTAACGACGGCATGGATGGTATCCCTGTCTTCGACGGCATCCACCAGGCGTTTGAGCACGACAACCCCCGAGCCCTCCGAAAAAAAGATGCCCCGGGCATCGGCATCGAAGGCCCGGCAGTGACCGTCTACGGAGAGAATCAGCCCGTCCCTGTAAAGATAACCGGGTACATTGCCGGACATCACGGTGACGGCACCGGCAAGGGCAATGTCGCACTGACCGGTCAATAAACCGCGGCACGCCATGTCCACTGCCACGAGGCCGGTGGAACAGGCGGTTTTCAGGGTAACGGCGGGACCGGTCAAATTCAATTTATAGGCCAGCCGGGTACTTAAAAAATCCCGGTCGGTCAAATGGTTCATTGCAAATCCACCCATCAGGCTGCTCTTATCGTTGAGCAGGGCCTTCATCTCCCATTCGCGGTTATTGTTGGCACCGGCATACAACCCAACTGTGCCGTCCCAGTTCCCGGGGTCGTAACCGGCATTTTCCAATGCCTCCCAGCAGGACTCGCTGAATACCCGCATCTGTGGGTCCATTAATTCGGCTTCCAGCGGTTTGTAACCGAAAAACGCCGGGTCAAAGGCTTCGGCATCCTCGAGCCGGCCCTTTGCTTTTACATAAGCGGGGTTCTCCGATATATCCCTCCCGGCACCTGCCGCCGTTAACTCTTCATCTGAAAAAAAGGTGGTGGATTCGATGCCGTTTTTTAAGTTTTCCCAGAATTGTTCTATGTTTACGGCACCGGGAAATCGACAACTCATCCCTATAACAGCGATTTCCAGGCCGGTCCAATCATCTCTTTCGTGATATCGATTCATAAATTCCTCCTGTTTCCTGCCAGTTTTGCAATGGTATTTTTATAGGTTTTTTTGGCTTTATCCAATGCCTCGGTACGTTTTATCTCTTCCATGGGTTCCTGTCCTGTTCCCTCACCCCTCAAAATTTCGTCCAAATAGCTGATGGAGAGGTTGCGGAACATCAGGGCAACGGGTATTTCCTTGCCGAAGGTTTCTTTCAATTTCCAATTCAGCCGGATGGCATTCATGGAGTTGCCGCCCAGGTCGAAGAAATTGTCGTGGATACCTACTTCGTCCATTTGAAGGACTTCCTTCCAGATCCCCGCAATAATACGTTCGTTATCGGTTCCCGGGGCCACATAGGTTGCACCTAAATTGGAACGGGATGTCCCGGGATCGGGTAATGCTTTTCGGTCTACTTTCCCGTTCGGCGTCAACGGGATGGACTCCAACGGCACAAAATAGGAAGGGATCATGTAAGGGGGCAATTTGGAGGAGAGCCGGTTCCGCAATTCCTCCACGCTGCCACCGTTACCGGCTTCCGTTCCCCCATCGCGAGGTACGAAGTATGCGCTGAGATATTTATCGCCTCTCTCATTTGTTTTTGTCACCACAACCGCCTCCTTGATATGTTCCTGCTTCAGCAGTTGTTCTTCGATCTCCTCCAATTCAACCCGGAATCCCCTGATCTTGACCTGGTGGTCGAGGCGTCCCAGGAATTCAATTTCACCGTTGGAAAGCCACCGGGCCAGGTCACCGGTCCTGTAGAGTGTTTCGCCATCGACAAAGGGACTCCTGATGAATTTATCGGCGGTCAATTCCACATTGTTCAGGTAGCCGGCGGCAACGCCGTCCCCGCCGATCAACAACTCCCCGGCGATCCCCACGGGCCGCGGTCGAAGCTCCCGGTCAACAATGTATATCCGGGTATTGGCTATGGGTCCCCCTATGGTCAGCTCCCCGGGAACACTATGAGAGAGGTCCTTTACTGTCGACCAGATAGTGGTTTCGGTGGGACCGTATACATTGTAGATATGCCCGCGGAAGCTCTCCCTGGCCGACTCGAATAGATGCGGGGGGAACGCTTCCCCACCCACCAACAACCGGGACACCCCTTCCAGACCGGTCATCCCCCCGGGCATATTCAACAGCAAATGAAGCCTGGAAGGAGTCACCTGGAGCATATCCACACCGTTCTCCATGATAATCGCTTCCAATGACGACGGGTCTTTTTGCCGGTCCTCGTCGGCGATAACGACCTTCATACCGCGGGTCACCGGCAGCAAGGTCTCGAGGAAAAAGATATCGAAGGATATGGTGGTTAAGGCCAATATGGTCTTGCCCGCGGAAAAATCGATTTTCGCGGCCATGCCCTCTATAAAATTAACGGCATTCCGGTGCCGGATCATAACGCCCTTGGGATTGCCGGTGGAACCGGAGGTATAGATGACATATGCGGGATCGTCGCCGGTTAAACGGCTTCCCGGTCCGGTCCCGGGTTTTCCAACGGGGAACTCCGGGTAGGACTGTTCATCGAAGATGTCGACGACCTCACCTTCAAATCCGGCAAAAGCGTTTCCAGCGGTTAAATTACGTTGGGTCAATAATAGACGGGCCCCGCTTTTTTCAAGGATGTATTTTATCCGTTCCGCGGGATATTCGGGGTCCAACGGCAAATAGGCGCCGCCTGCTTTCAGTATG
>Ga0210082_1000204_pt1 | contig 12403 bp, 7 predicted proteins | sample White_ThreeSqA_D_2_FD_185592 | JGI IMG/M metagenome (GOLD analysis project Ga0210082, IMG submission 185592) | Wetland microbial communities from the San Francisco Bay, California, USA, that impact long-term carbon sequestration -... | ecosystem: Environmental > Aquatic > Marine > Wetlands ... | reverse complement strand
CCCCCTGGTCGCCGAAGGCATTTTTTTAATTCTTCATCAGGCGTAAGGCCCATTCGGCCTTGTCTACCTTCGGCGGTTCATAGGTTTCAAATTTCGCCAGTAATTCCACCGGGTCCCGGTCCACCAACAAGATGGAACGGTGCGCCGCCTCGATAAAATGCTCCTCGACGGCATGATCGACGAATTCCACCAACCGGTCGAAATATCCATATACATCCAACAAACCGATGGGCTTTTGATGTAACCCAAGCTGCGCCCACGTGAGCACCTCGAAAAACTCCTCGGTGGTCCCCAGTCCCCCGGGCAGGGCGATAAACGCATCGGACAACTCGACCATCAACGCCTTCCGCTCATGCATGGAATCCACCACCCGCAAATCGTCCAACGCCTCGTAACCGACCTCCTTATCGAAAAGCCCCCGCGGGATAACGCCGGTGACCTTTCCCTTCCGTTCCAGCGCGGCGGTGGCGATCTCACCCATCATACCCACTTTTCCACCGCCGAAAACCAGGCCGATATTTCGATCCGCCAACAGGTGCCCCAATTCCCGCGCCGCCCGGAGATACCCGGGCCTCCCACCGGGACTGGCCCCACAAAACACACAAATTCGTTTCATTTTCATATTCATGCCTTTTTATTCCTTGCAAGAATGGAACAGGCTCACGGTTTGAGACGACCCCTCGAACACAGGAAAGCCCCAGGGCCGTGTAAGAGGGTCCACGCGCCGCGTGGCCGGGCCGTGCAAAAAGGGTCCACGCGCCGCGTGGTGCCGGTTAATCCCATAGGTTCTTTTCTATTAACGTTCGTTTCATGTTATCCGCTTTGCCCAGGTACGAACGGGATTTGCCCGGCTCGCCCCTGGCGGTATAAATATCGGCTAAGATCAAATAACCGAATACCGTGTATTTATTGTACGGCTTGATCGCGATGCCTTTTTCACAGAGTTCCACCGCTTCGTCGATATTGGATTGGGTGTCGTAATAATACTTGGCGATCATAAAGTAAGGGATATTGAATTTGGGATTCGCATCGACGGCCATTTTGTAATAATCCACCGCTTCCAGGGCCTGACCACGCTTCCTCAACTCTTCCGCCAGGTTGTAAGCGGCTTTATACTCTTCGGGGTAGCTGTCCAACTCCTTTTTGTAATACTCGATGGCCTTATCCATATTTCCCCGGGCCTCCTCCACCTGGGCAAGGTTAAAAAAGAGCCGCCGCAGGGTGGGATTAATGGCTTTTGCCCTGTCCAGATAAGATTCCGCCGTTTTCAAATCCTTCTCGATCACTTTTATCCCGCCGATCATGTTAAATGCCTGGGCGTTAACGCTCTCCAACTCCACCGACTTGTTGAAGACCGCCAGGGCCTTATCGTATTCCTTCTTGAGAAAATAGATGGTCCCCTTCTCGTTGTAAAGAGTGTGATCGCCGGGAAAGATCTTCAAAAAACGGTCCGCCTCTTCCAGGCCCTCATCGAAACGCATCAGCTTGGTAAGGGAATTGAGCACATTGATCATTGCCGCCTGGTAATCGGGCTTTTGTTCAAGGACGCGGTAGAAACATTCCAGCGCTTTTTCGTGCATATTCTTCTTCGAGTAGGCGTTTCCCAATTGGAGTATACCGTCCACGATCTGGGGATTTTCCGCGATGATCTTTTCCAGCGTCCGGATGGCATCGTCGTTCCTCCCATCGCTCATGTAGTCCTTTGCTTGTGCGAGGTCGTTGAATACATGGACTTTTCCCTTGGGGTCGGGCAGGTCGGTTTTGCCCGTGGTATTGACAAAGGTAGTAATGTAACCCAGGGCGGCCAACTTTTGCAGATCGTCTTTGCCCAGTTTCGCCGCGTCTCCCGGGTTCCGCGCATCCTGGGACTCTTTTTTAATGAACGTCTCGAGCCGCGTTTTAGCCCTCCTGGCCTGGGCCGACCGTTTTAACGCCAGGTTGTCTTTCTCCCGGTGATCCTCCCGGAGATCGTACAATTCATCCCGGGGGGCCAGGATATATTTCCATTTTTTATTGTGATACAACGCTTTTAATTCGGACCATCCATAGTGGAGACGCGGGTAATAGCTCTCCGTATAGGCGGTGTTTTTTCCCCTTTCTTTGGCGCCGAACATAAGCCCCAGCAGCGATTCCCCCTGGTAAGAAGGGGGAATGGGGATATCCAGTGCATCCAGGATGGTGGGCGCCAGGTCGATCAATTCGGCAAAGTTGCCCACCTTTTTCTCCGGGAACTCAAAGGGGGCGCGGATTATAAGGGGGACCCGAACCGTGGCTTCGTAAATAAAAAAACCGTGGGTATTTTCGCCGTGCTGCCCCAGGCTTTCGCCATGGTCCCCGGCCATAAGAATAAGGCATTTATCGTAGAGGCCCTGTTCTTTGAGAAAATCGAAAAACAGGCCCAATTGATAGTCCATGTACTCGACTTCTCCCCGGTACGGACGTTTCGGGTATTTTTCCTTGAAGGGAGAGGGGGGATCGTAAGGGGTGTGGGGATCGTAGAGGTGAATCCAGGTGAAAAATTTCTTACCTTTGTTTTCCAACAGCCATTTCCGGGCATCTCCCAGTACGACATCCGCCCGTTTCTGGACGTTTCCCAGTGAAATCCGTTTGTATTTGGAGAGATCGAAACCGTCGGAATAGGTATCGAACCCCTGGTTGATACCCCACTTGGAATGGAGGACGTAAGAGGCGATAAAGGCGGCGGTGGTAAACCCGTGTTTTTGCAGGACTTCGCCGATCATTTCCAGGCTGTCGGGCACGAGGAAACCGCCGTTGTCCCGGACCTGGTGGTACAGGGGATAGGTGCCGGACAGTATGGAGGTATGAGAGGGAAGGGTAAGGGGTGTCTGGGAAATACAGGTCTCGAAGAGGACGCCTTCGTCGGCCACTTCATCGATATTGGGGGTTTCGGCCCTGCCTTTTTCATAGGCGCTGATGAAATCCGCCCGCTGGGTATCCAGGGTGAAAAGTATCACGTTGAGGTCTTTCAACCGGTTCCGTTTGATGGCGGTGCCGACTTTCGGGCCGAACAGGACGTAGAGAATGACGGCGACTGCCAGGACCGCGCCGGTAACCGGAAGATACCGTTTTATATGCTCAAAATCGAAGGATTTTTTCTTTTCGGGCGGTTGACTTTCCGGTGGTTGCCTATCGATCTTTGCCGAACTATTTTCTACAGGTCTTTTTCTCTTTTTTTTTTGCTGTGCCATGAATAAATATTATTATAAATAGGGGTAGTTGTCAATGGCGGATTAGTTTGCGGTAGCTGGATTTGGAGGCCGGGTCTTCCACGACGATGTCGAAAGACAATTTACCCTTTAAAGCAGTGGTATAAGGAACGTTAATTTCGATAAAGTCTTTTTTCAAAATGGTCTCTTTGGCTTCGACTACTTCCCGGGTGACGTCCACCTGATCCGTTTTTTTGTCGTCTCGATAGACGGAAATGCTTACTTTGAACGTGACGTTCATTTTCCCGTCTTTTTCATCAAAGGTAATTTCTTTTACGGGTAGTTGTATATAAATGGAACCGTTTTTATATTTTGCCTTGAATTTTAAAGCTCCCGTCTCTTTTTTCTCCGTGTAAACAGGAAATTTGTCCTGTTTGATCGCCGTCAGGAGCTGTGGAGTCCAATAGGTCAGGCGAAACTCCCCGAAATCCTTGTTGTCGACGAACTCCAGGAACAAGCGGTGGCGATGATACACCCAGGTTTCAACGGGAATGGTTATAGGAATCCCGGACCGGTAAGTGATCCGCTGATCGACAGACCGTTCATCGGGGGGTCCCAGGAACAGGAACACTTTTCCCCGGTCCGAGTCCACGCCGCGGCTTTTACCGGTTTTTTCCGAGAACCACCGGTCGATCACCTCGATCCGATTTTCAAACTCGATCCTGGCTTCGTTTTCGGACGTTTCGGGATTGGGGTCACGTTTGGCCCAGAACTCTTCGATAAAGGCTTTCCTGGCTTCATCATCCGGCAGGTGCTTGTACGTTTTGATCTCGCGTCTCGACATGATGAGCCGTGTGTCCTGGAAGAACTCGTCGTTTCCGAGATTAAAGGAGCCGTCCGTATTGACCGCGTTTTTACCTGCGCAGGAAACCAAAAGGAGTACCGACGTTAAGGTAACCGCGGTTTTAAATCCATATATGATATGTTTCGCTTTTCGTTTCACGTTTCGTTTCACGTTTGCCTCCGGTATCGTTTGTATTAAATATAACTATTGTAAATAAATAACCCTAAATTCGATTTCTGTCAACAAGAAATTCAAAATAAAATTCAATCCAATAATTTGGAGAAAAAATCATTTTTTTGGACGACCATGGCAATCCACCCGGAAGCCCCGGGGAGTTCTCCGCGGTTCGTTATAATTGCCTTTATGGAAACACCGATGGAATCAATGTCCCGGTTGTAGAAACATATTAAGATTTCCTTACATGGGGTTGACGCCGGGTGGGTAAGAAGTGGTATCCATATTGCTACTTTTCAGCGAGGAGGTATAAATGAAAACATTTATCAAAGTTTCTGTAATTCTAGTCGCAGCTTTATTGCTTCTTAGCGTGCCCGCTCATTCTCAATCCAAAGAAAACGGCGCGATCGACGGTAGGGTATTCTCAGAGGATCAAGCACTACCGGGCGTTGAGATCATTTTAACGTCTCCCAAATTAATGGGTAACCGCGTAACCATTACCAACGCCCAGGGCAAGTATCGTTTCGTAGCGCTTCCTTATGGAGAATACGCCATTGAAGCGAGGCTCGAAGGATTTACAACCGTTAAAAAAACCGGCATCGATGTCGCCGTCGGTAGAACCGTTTCCGTAGACTTTGCCATGACGCTGGGTAAGATCACTGAAAAGATCGAAGTCACGGGTTCGGCACTGATCGATGTCAAGGATTCGCAAACAGCGGTGGCAACCATCTCTAAAGAGTTGATCGAGTACATGCCCAACTCTCAAACGGTATCCGATATCGTCAACCTGGCGCCCGGTGTTACACAGGACTCCGCTTTCGGGGGTCACGATTACGGCGTTCAGTACCAGATCGACGGTGTGGACGTATCCGACCCCGGTTTGGGTTCGGCGTACGTGTTCATCGACTACGGTGTTGTTGAAGAATCCCAGATCATGGGTATCGGCGCGCCGGCGGAGTACGGTGGATTTACGGGAATCGTATTCAACACGATTACGAAAACCGGTTCCAATGACCTGCAGGGAAAATTCGATTCTTACGTGCAGTTGAAAGATTGGAACGGCGAAAATTCCAGCGATCCGGATCTTGCACCTCCGGCCATCGGTTATTACAACGCCCACCTGAGTTTGGGCGGTCCCTTTATCAAAGACAAGCTGTGGTTCTTTACCGCGGCCCAGTATTTACAGCGGAGACGAGTAATAACGGGTTACCCGGCAGAGAGTGTGTACGACCAGCCGAGGTTGTTTTTCAAATTGACATGGCAGCCGAACGTGGACAACCGTTTCTCCATGTTCCTCCACGGCGACCTGTACAATGGGAACAACCGGGGAGCCAGTCCGTATACCACCACGGATGCCGTGTTGGACCAGAAATCCCCGGAACTTGCATTTAATGGAAGTTACCTGCGCATCTTCTCCGACACCACGTTCTTTGAAGCCAAGTTCGCCGGCTTTTTGAGCTATTACAAATTGATACCGGTCAACGGTTATGACATATCCGGTCATATCGATCTGCTGACACAAATGCAAACCGTCAATAAGTATTGGTATTATCATTCCTACAGGAACCACATCCAGGTGAACACATCCGTCAGTCATCACGCGGAAGATTTTATCGTCGGGAACCACGACTTCAAATTCGGTATCGAAGCCGAGTATAACCCCAATAAAGACGAATACGGTCTTTCCGGCGGCAGGTATTTTTACGACTACGGCGGTGAAAACTATTTGATGTATTCCTATGACGGATATTCCACACCTTCCAAGAGTGTCAGGGTGTCCGGTTTTCTCCAGGATTCATGGGAAGTCAGCGAACGGTTGAAAATCAATGCCGGTGTCCGTCTCAACTACTTCAGGGGAAGCCTGGAACAGCCTATCGGGACCATCTTTAAACCGGATGTTGCGATCGCTCCCCGGGTCGGTATCACCTTCGATCTTTTTGGCGATCATACCACGGCCATTAAAGCCCATTACGGAAAATATTATGAAAATATCGTTACTTCTAAATTTTCCGGGTTGGCGGTTTTACCCGATTGGGTGGGTTTCTTCTGGGACGGCGCGGATTGGGTGGAATTCTGGAGAGGCAATTTCGGTGCAACCACCACCGCTATGGACGACAACCTGAGTATGCCTTACATGAACCAGTTTACCGTGGGTATTGAGAGGGAATTATTTAAAGACCTCTCGGTCGGCGTAAATTACATCTCCAGGATCAACAGGAACTTCATCGACCGTGTATTGCTCAACGGTGTATTCGAGCCGGTTTCCTTCACCTCTGAAGGTCGAACCTATACGGTCTTTAACCAGGTCAACGACCCCGGCGATAACCAGTATTTGATCACCAACGTCCACAAGGGCGATTACCCGATCATCGGGTTCGAACCGGAACGGAAATACTGGGGCCTCGAATTCCTGTTAAACAAAAAATTCTCGAACAATTGGACCCTGATGGCCTCCTATGTCTACAGCAAGTCCACCGGTAACATGGACAACTGGTCGGGCGGCCGCGGCTTTAATGCCCAGGGAAACTCCAGTATGTTCACCGATCCCAACAACCAGATCAACGCCCAGGGCAGGCTCTCCATCGACCCCACTCACATGGTCAAGGTCCAGGGTTCCATAGTCCTTCCGTTAGACATCAATGTCGGGTTCAACCTGACTTACATAACCGGGAACGTTTATAACAAGTTGATCCGGGTGGATATTGTCGATCAACGGGCCCCGAACATCCTGGCGGACGAAGCCGGGTCGGCTTACCGTTACGATGCCCAGACCAACCTCGACCTGAGAGTGCAAAAAGACTTCAGGTTCGGGAAAGTCAGGGTCGGCGTATTGGCCGATGTATTCAACCTGTTCAATGACGGGACCATTGACGGGGTAATCACCCAGGCCGGTGATGAATTCAATAACACCACCAGCATCGTTTACCCAAGAAGATTCCGTGTCGGTTTGAGAATTTATTTCTAATCCGATCCCACCGGCTCAACGTATACAGAAGGGGGCACGTCGCCCCCTTCTTTCTTTTACAACCGGTTTTCCCGAAAACAATTCCACCGGCATTCATATAATTTCTAAGGAGGTATGCGAACAATGAAAAAGACGGTAGTAATCATTCTCCTGTTAGTGGCGGGTATTTTTTGTTCATCCCAACTTGCCCCCCCGACTGCGGAGAAAATAGAAAAAGAACTCACCATTCACGGCCATACGAGGATCGATCCTTACTATTGGCTGCAAGAGAGGGAAAACCCGAAGGTGCTGGAATACTTAAAGGCCGAAAAAAAATACACGGACTCCGTTTTAAAACAAACGGGAATCGATATCTTACAGGAAAAACTGTATAACGAGATCGTAAGACGGCTCAAACAGGAGGATACCTCGGTCCCCTGCCTATTGAACGGGTATTATTACTATATTCGATACGAACCCGATAAGGAATACCCCATTTACTGCCGGAAGAAGGAAAGCCCGGGGGAAAAGGAAGAGGTGCTGCTGGATGTAAATGAACCGGCAAGGGAGTATGCGTATTATCATGTTCCCAACATTTACGTGAGCGGCGATAACAACCTGATGGCTTTTGGCGTCGATACGGTAAGCCGGCGAAAATACACCATCCATGTTAAAGACCTGGGCAGCGGGAAATTGTTGGAAGAGGCCATTCCCAACACCACGGGAGGGGTTGCCTGGGCCAATGACGGTAGAACGTTTTTTTACACCACCAAAGCCGAAAACCTTCGTCCCTATAAGATCAAGAAACACATCATCGGCTCACCGGTGAACACCGACGCGGAAATTTTCAACGAGGTGGACAATACCTTTAATACGTATATTTACAGATCGAGGTCGGGTAAGTACCTGATGATTTGTTCTTACAGCACGCTGTCCTCCGAATACCGGTTCCTGGACGTCCACCACCCCGGGGGTGAATTTAAAGTCCTCCAGCCCAGGGAAAAAAACCTGGAGTATTCGGCGGAGCACCTGGGAAACTCATTCTTAATCCGAACCAACTGGAACGCAAAAAATTTCAGGTTGATGGCAACACCGGAGGACAGGACGACCAAAGAAAACTGGACCGAGGTAATCCCACACCGCGACGATGTCTTCCTGCAAGGGTTCCTGGTTTTCAACGATTTCCTGGTTTCCGTGGAACGAAAAGGGGGGCTTACCTTCCCGGTAATCTTTAAATGGGAGGATAAAAGTATACATACACTGGCTTTCGATGAAGGGGCCTACACGGTTTACATCCCCACAGCCCCTGAATCCGGGGCCGATTATTGGGCGTATAACCCGACAATTGATACAGACATACTTCGTTTTCAATACTCTTCACTGACAACGCCGAAGTCTGTTTTCGATTACAATATGAAAACACACACCCGCACGCTGTTGAAGCAGGATGAGGTAAAAGGGGATTTCAAGCCCGCCGATTACGTGACCGAACGGCGGTTTGCCGAAGTCAGGGACGGGACCCGTGTCCCCATTTCCCTGGTTTACCGGAAAGGCATGGAGAAAAACGGTGAGAACCCGCTGTTGTTGGAGGCGTATGGTGCATACGGTTCAAGTTTGGACGACGAGTTCAACCCGGCCCGGCTCAGCCTGTTGGACCGCGGGTTTGTTTATGCCATCGCCCATATCCGGGGAGGACAGGAAATGGGACGTCAGTGGTATGAAGACGGGAAACTCCTTAAAAAGAAAAATACCTTTACGGATTTTATCGATTGCGCCCTCTACCTCATCGATGAGAAATTTACCAACCCCGGTAAACTTTTTGCCCTGGGCGGCAGTGCCGGCGGCCTGCTGATGAGTGCGACGGCCAATATGAGACCCGATCTATTTAAAGGCATAATCGCCGAAGTCCCGTGGACCGATGTGGTCACCTGTATGCTGGACGATACCGTCCCGCTGACCTCAAGCGAATGGGACGAATGGGGAAACCCGGTGAATAAAGAGTATTACGATTACATGCTCTCGTATTCCCCTTACGATAACGTGGAAGCGAAAGATTACCCGGCATTGTTGGTAACCACGGGTTTGCACGATTCACAGGTCCAGTACTGGGACCCGGCCAAATGGGTAGCCAAACTGAGAGATAAAAAAACCGACGATAATCTTCTCCTTTTTCAAATCAATATGGATGCCGGACACAGCGGCTCCTCCGGACGCTTCCGGCAATACAAAGATTACGCCCTGGAATACGCCTTCATGCTAAACCTGCTGAAGATGGAGTAATGGGAAAGCCCTCTTCCATTACGCCATTATTCCATTACTCCCCTACTCCATTACTCCATTTTTTAAGGTGTTCTTCGGCGGTCTTTTTTAATGCATCGCCGGGGGGACACAGGTCGATGAAACATTCCATTTGCTTGACCGCTTCCTTGATATTGCCGGTCTTTGCCAGTAAGAGGGCATAATTATAATAAATGCGAACCGGCACGCGGTGGTCGTTTATTAATTTCTCTTTTATTAATTTCTCGTAATAGGATTTCGACCGGCCGTTATGGTTCAACTGCTCGTAAATCACCGCAAGATTCATCCATAAACCCGGGTCATTGGGCGTCTCTTTTTCCAGGCCGCGGTAAATCGCCAGGGCCTCGGACAACCGCCCGGACCGGTGCAAAATGTAAACCAATTTTTGTTTTAACACCCGGTTCCCCGGTTCCGTTTTCAACGCCTCGCGGTAACCCACCGCCGCTTTCTCCATGTCCCCTTTCCGTGCGTACAGGTCGGCCAGCAAATAGTTTACCTCGGCCCCGGTATCCACCATCCCCTTTCCGCTTTTGAGCATCCCCTCCAGGATTTCCACGGCCTCACCGGTACGGGACTGCTTTTGGAGCAGCATGGCATAATCGATCTTCAACTGGTACTCTTCCGGGTTCCGGGAAATCCCTTGCTTTAGTATCTCCATGGCCGCCCCGGTCTTCCCGTTTTCCACGTAAACCAACGCCAACGTGGAATAGGGCCAGGAGAACGAAGGATTCATCTCTATGGCGCGTTTGAGTTGTGCCTCCGCCTCTTCGCGCTTCCCCTCCCCGCGCAGCCGGTTGCCCCGGATGTAAGCCGTCAGGCTCCCGATCTTTTCCTTGGGGTCCGGCAGATTGCCTGACGGCTGTTTCCGGCCCGTGGAGAAATAACCCAGGGTCCTCAGTTTTCGCTCTTCAGCCGGGGACAATTTCCGGTCCGACCTGAACTTCAAGGGATCATACGTCGAAATCAAGCGGTCCAGGGACTGTTTTAAACGCCGCGCCTTTATGTTTTTTTTAAAGTATACATTTTCCTTTTCTCCCGGGTCTTTCTCCAGGTCGTAAAGCTCCGGTTTCGGCAGATCGATAAACTTGTAGTTCTCCTCGATCAGTCCTTTCACCGGGGCGCACCCCAATGCTTCCCAGGGGAAAACACTCTCTATATAGAAGACACGTTCATCCGCGGAATTTCCCCCCATTACCGGGAGCAGCGACGTGCCGTCCAGGTGACCGGGCCAATCGATCTCCAGGAAATCGAGCACCGTGGGCATAATGTCGGCCAGACCGGCCCGGGCCTCGACGGTTTTATTTTCCGGCAGGCGGTTAACCGAGGAAAAGATCAGCGGCACTTTTAAATTTTCTTCATAACAGAACATCATGTGCCCGTATTCGCCGTGTTCGCCGAAAGCTTCGCCGTGGTCGCCCGCAAGCACGATCAGCGTATTCTCAAGCACCTGCTCTTTCTCCAGGAGGCCGATGATCTTTCCCACGTAAGCATCCATATAAGCGATCTCCCCGTCGTAGGGGTCATCGCGAAATTGTGATTTATACGGTTCCGGTGGGGCATAGGGCATATGGGGATCGAAAAAATGAACCCAGGCGAAAAATTTCTTATGCGAATGCCCCTCGAACCAGGCGGCAAAGTCCTCGTAGACCATTGCCGCGGGCCGTTCGGAAATATAGGTCTTTACCCCGCCTTTTTTCGTTACCAGGTTGTCGTTGTAAATATCGAAGCCCTGGTCCAGTCCGAACCGTGAGTCCACGGTAAAGGAAGAGACAAAGGCCGCGGTAATAAACCCTTTTTTCCCCAGGATTTCCGCCAGGGTATCGATTTGTGTGGGCAGTTTGTATCTCCCGTTGTTTCTAACCTTGTGGTAGAGGGGAAGGGTACCGGTAAAAATAGTACAGTGAGAAGGAAACGTTAGTGGAACCGCGCTGTATGCGTGTTCAAAGCGGACGCCTTTTCCAGCCACGGCGTCGATATGGGGCGTTTGCGCGCGGTCATACCCGTATATGCCGATGCGGTCCGCCCGCGTGGTATCGAGAGTAATGATCAGCACATTGGAATCCGCATTCCTTTTTACCGCCGCGGTGCTGAAGAGCCCCGTAAAAAGCATCGACAGCACAAGCACTAAAACGAATATATAGTTCTGTCTAATCACAATTATATTATATAAGAAACCCGTTCTCTTTTCAACCGTGATGCCTCCGGCGGCACGCGGCGCGTGCATCCTCTAAGGGTTTGAGATGAGGTCCGAAACATCGGAAACCTCCCGGGCCGTGCAAAGCGGGTGCAGCAGCATGCTGCTCCCCTATGCTTCACGGAGCCGAAGGCACCATGGATTTGATTTCTTTTTAATAATATGCTATATAAATAGAATATTTAACATCAACCGGAGGTGACAATGAAATCGACCGATTCGCATTCCTTACACCCGTTACTCGAGAAACGGTGGAGCCCACGTGCATTCGCGCCCCAACCCATCGAGGAAGAAAAGATCGAGGCACTTTTCAATGCCGCGCGCTGGGCCGCTTCCGCCAATAATGAACAACCCTGGCGATTCATCTACGCCGTCAAAGGGGAATCCGAACGGTATAAAAAATTATTCCAATGCCTGGTGGAATTCAACCAAAACTGGGTAAAAACCGCGCCGCTTCTTATCATGACCCTCGTTAAAACCAATTACGAAAAAAACAATAAACCCAACAGGTGGGCGTTTCACGACCTGGGACTGGCCGTGGGAAACCTCACCGCCCAGGCTTCCGCCCTCGACCTCTACGTACACAACATGGGCGGGTTTTCCGTTGAAACAGCCAAAGAACTATTCCACCTGCCGCCCGGTCTCGAACCCGTGACCATGATCGCCGCCGGTTATCTGGGCGACCCGGCCCAATTGAACGAGGACCTCCGCAAAAGCGAGACCGGCCCGCGGAAGCGGAAAGCGTTAAAGGAAATTATCCTTGAACTCTGACCATGGAAAAC
>Ga0210082_1000203_pt1 | contig 12460 bp, 9 predicted proteins | sample White_ThreeSqA_D_2_FD_185592 | JGI IMG/M metagenome (GOLD analysis project Ga0210082, IMG submission 185592) | Wetland microbial communities from the San Francisco Bay, California, USA, that impact long-term carbon sequestration -... | ecosystem: Environmental > Aquatic > Marine > Wetlands ... | reverse complement strand
ACAAATCACAAATCCCAACAACCGCACGTGTTTGTGACTCCGAATGTGCTCCTCGATGTTTCTCTTTCCTGAAGCGGGATTTGCCCAAATGAAGTCTTAATATGCCACACCTTTCATCATTTTGCAATAGGTAAAAGAGCATGAAAACAGGAGCCTGCACGCGTAAAACGTTTACCAGAGGGCATTCCCGGGGGAAGTTTATTTTGACACTGTATCGCAAGGGTGGTACAATTGGCCGATTTCAGGGCGATTTTGCCCAAAAAAAGACACTCATTGACCCGTAGGGAGTGGGTCAAGGACCCGTAGGAAGGGGGCAACCGGTCGTAGGGATTGCCTGATTGTCCCGTAGGGATAGTACAATTGACCCGTAGGGAGGGGTCAACCAGCCGTAGGAAGTCACTACTTGACCCGTAGGGACTGCATGATCGACCCGTAGGGATGGGTCATTAAGCCGTGGGGAGATACTACTTGAGCCGTGGGGACGTGAAAAAAATGACAAAAAAAGGGGTCAAGAAGCGGTGGAAAGACACCATTTAACCCGTCGGAAAAGGGACAAATTGCCGTGGGGGATTAAAAATGAAATAAAAAAATGCATTCTAACGGGTGAATGATGCTCTTCTAACGAGACGGTGACGGTATTCAAACGGCCGGGTGACTGCTTTCAAACGGGGAGGTGACTTCGTTCAAACGGGGAGGTGACTTCGTTCAAACGGGAGGGTGACACCATTCAAACGGGAGGGGAAAAAATGGGGGCAGGCCAGGAAAAACTTATGGAGAAATCCGATTGATTAAATATAAAATCCTTATGCCTTCGGCGACCAAAACCCTTTTTGAAAAAAGGGTTCCGTGGTCACGGACTCCCAAAAACGTCTGTCTAGTTAAACGTTTTTCGGGGGGGCCAGGGGGGCGCCCGTCACGGACGGGTTTTATAGGCCCCGCGCCGCGGGCAAAAAAGCCCCCCTGGCCGCCGGAGGTATTATTTAATCTTCCCGTTAACAGTGACTTCGGTGCTGAGTTGATATGCCTGACCACCCATCGTAAACGTCACTGTGACCGTGTGCGTACTCCCGTTTCCGGGATTTACCAACAGGCCCAATACCTGGTTCTTAGGAAAATCCACCTGGATATGATTGCCGTTAAGAGCCGCTCCCGTACCCACTAACGGTGTCGCCGCCGGGTTGTCACCGTACATCTCAAAAGAATCCAGATCGATGTTCTCGATACCGTCACCCCGGATAAACGCCTTCACACTGCCCGAACCCGTGGCGTAATTCGTGTTCCACGAATCCGGCGCCAATTGCAGCGACAGGTCCGATGGTTCCTCTTCACCGTCGTCGTCTTCCTCGATGGTGATCTGCGCTGTAAGCTCGATCAACTCCGTACCCCCAACGGTATAAAAACTTATCGTGATCGTATGGACACTCCCTTCCTCGGGATTCAACAACAGTCCGATCACCTGGTTCTTGGGGAATTTCGCGTGGATATGATCGCCCTTGATCGTTACCGAACTCGCCGCCAACGGTGCCGCCGCCGGATTATCACCCGACATCAGGATAGTACTAAGATCGATATCCTCGATTCCATCACCCTCGATAAACGCTTCCACCGTACCGTTACTCCCGGTGAAATTCAAATTCCATTCCTCGGGGTCGATCTCCAGTTCGAGTTCTTCCGGTACAATGGCATCCTCATCCTCGACAATGATCTCGGCGGTCAATTCCAACCGTTCCGTACCGCCCGTCTCAAGGAAACTCACCGTAATCGTATGAACACTTCCATCCTCGGGATTCAACAACAGGCCGATCACCTGGTTCTTGGGAAATTTCGCGTGGATATGGTCGCCGGTAATGCTCGCCGATAGGGCCGGAAGCGGCATGGCTAACGTGTTGTCTCCCGACATCTCGATGGAACTCAAGTCGATATTCGCGATTCCTTCGCCTTTGATGAACGCTTCCACCGTACCGTTACTGTTGGTAAAATTCAAATCCCATTCGTCCGGGTCGATCTCCAGTTCAAGTTCACCGGGCACGATCCCGTCCTCGTCCTCGATGGAAATCTCCGCCGTCAATGGCTTGCGCTCCGTACCGCCCGTTTCGAGGAAACTCACCGTCACCGTATGAAACGTGCCCTCGGCCGGGTCCTGCAGCAGGCCGATCACCTGGTTCTTGGGGAACCGGGCATGGATTTGATTGTTGTTGATACTCACCGAGTCCGCCGGGATGGCCGCCGCCGACAGGTTGTCCCCGGTCAATTCGATGGAATTGAGGTCGATATTCGCGATTCCTTCACCCCTGATAAACGCCTCGACCGTTCCCGAACTATTGGGATAATTCAAACTCCATTCGGAGGGGTCGATTTCCAGCGTAAAATCCGCCGATTCACCCGCGTCGCTCACCGTGACCGTCGAATGGACTTCCGTGGTATCGCCGCTGTCCAGGGTATTAAATTCCACCGTAATATTATGAGTGCTGCCCGAAGAAGGGTTCAAAAGAAGGTTACTAATATCCTTCTTCCGGAATTGCGTGCGTACACGGCTGCCCTCGAGGGCGGCGAATACCGCGCTTAACGGTGACGCGGACGGATTATCACCCCGCATGCGGATGGAATCAAGCACGATCTTATCCACCCCATCGCCCACCAGGAAAATATCCAGCAGTTCCGAACCGTTGGACGTACTCAAATTCCAGGACGATTGACCGGTATCCAGGACAATTGCTTCCAATATTCCTACCGCACCTTTTTTACACGCGCCCACCATGATTAAAAATAGGAATACCGTACCGATGAGCACTAATGAACCGATATTTTTTTTCTTGACCGACATATTTAGCCTCCTTGACGATTGTAATATTTATAACGTTCCAGGTACTTAATGCAATTTACATACCAACCAGGAAAAATTTTTTTTCATTTAATTTTCATTTCCCGGGGACTTGTATAACCGCACCGCCGGGAACCCGGGTGTTCTTCCATCCCCGGGAAAATGTGTAAAGTGTAAAGTAAAATGGGTCCCGCACTTTACAGGTTGTAAAGAAAACCGCCGGTTTTTTTTCTTTTTGTATTGACAACTCTCCGACAGTTATATTATAATCCGACTATGCTTTATCTTCTCTATCTAAGGAGCGGGTTTATAAAGAAGTTCCCATTGGATATGAAAACAATCCATTTGGGAAGGGCCCAGGACAATTACCTTTGTCTGAACGAGTCGTTCGTCTCGAAAAAACATGCGAAAATAAATGTGTTCAAAGACCATATCGTCGTGGAAGACCTGGACTCCACCAACGGCGTCTATATCGAATCCACCAGGATCAGTAAAGCCGCCGTTAAATTGAACCAATGCTTCCGGATCGGGTATATCAACTTCTTCCTGAAAAAAGGGAACCCGAAAGAATTTGTTATCTCCGAAAAAGTACAACCTGTGCTGAATAAGATTTCCAACGTCCTCTCCGCCGGGGCCGATGAAACCCAGGAAGCCATAAGACTCCTTTACTCGCAACCCCTGATCGAAATGCTCCAGATCGGTTTCAGCCTCCATGATTCCATCGACCTCTTCAAAAACGCCCGGGAACTCCTGGACGATACGCTGAGAGATGGATGCCTCCTGCTGATATCAAACGAAAACAGGAGCATCAAGATCGAATCCAAATGGAATTACAGTGAAAAATACCTGCCGTTGATCAACCGGGTATTGCAAACCGGGAACATTTTTCAAAAACCCACTCCCGAACCCCATCCCATCGATTCGTTCCACTTCTGCGCCTTCCCCGTCAACAAGGCACCCCAACAATTGGCCTTATTGTACCTCGCCCGGATAGATGTCCCCATCCTTCAAATCACAACGACATTCCTCGAAGACCTGGCCGTGGAAATTTCGCTTATCGCTTCCCTCATCGAACAAAACAGGACCGTTGAAACCGAAGTCGGTAGAGACCAATTCCCCGAGATCATTACCCTTAACCAGGATATGCTGAACCTGCTGTCCAAAAGCAAAAAAATTGCCGCAAGCCACCTCTTTGTTCTTATCGAAGGAGAAACCGGTACGGGGAAAGAATTACTGGCAAAATTTATCCATTCCAAATCAAAACGAAACACCGGGCACTTTGTCGCCCTGAACTGCGCGGCTATCCCGGAAAACCTCATGGAAGACGAATTGTTCGGCCATGAAAAAGGCGCGTTCACCGACGCCAAAACCGGCAGAAAAGGAAAACTGGAACTCTCCTCCGGCGGCACACTGGTATTGGATGAAATCGGGGATATGCCCCTGAGCCTCCAAAAAAAATTGCTCCGCGTCATCCAGGAAGGACAGTTCTTCAGGCTCGGCGGCAACCATCCCATTATCGTCGATCTAAGAATTATTTCGCTTACCCATAAAAATATAAAAGAACAACTACTCAAAAATCAATTCAGGGAAGACCTGTATTACCGCATCGCCCATGTTTCCCTTAAAGTCCCCCCATTAAGAGACCGGAAAGAAGATATCGCCCCCCTGGTCAATTATTTTTCCGAGGTCTTTTCGCGCGAAACCCAGATATATATCAAGGGGTTTTCCGAGGAAGCCATGAAAGCCATGGAACGGTACGATTGGCCCGGGAATATCCGTGAACTTGAAAATGAAGTTAAAAAAGTCATTGCCATCTCCGAAAGCGGCGATATTATCGACATGGACCAACTGAAAGACGAGATCACCATGCTTGACACCGACGACATCCCCCATGGGCAATATTCGGCGGCAATCGCGGGAGACGGTGAAGAGGAAAAAGAAAAGCTCCTGGCGCTCCTGGATAAACATAAGTGGAACAAAACCCAGGTCTCCAACGAATTGAATATCAGCCGGCCCACTCTTTATGAAAAATTAAAAAAATATAATATCGAATCTTAAAAAACGTCATGGGACCGCTCTCCGTTCTACCGGTGCAAATCCGTATTATCCGGGTAGAGGAACATTAAATACAATGAAACGAATGATTGGTATACTCCCCGTTATGCTGGCCCTGTTGTGCATCGGTATTTTGCCCGTGACCGCGACTTTGCGGCAGGAAGACCCGCAGGTCCAGGAATTCGTGGAGGTCGTTAACGTCGAAGTCATTGTCCGCGCCCTGCGCAAGGGCAAACCCGTAAGCGGCCTGAAGGAATTCGACTTTACCCTCTTTGAAAACGGTAAGCAGCAGAAGATCACCAGCTTCATGGAGATCAAACGCAAGATCGGCGAAGGGCAGGAAGAGACGGGAGCGGGAAAAAAGGCTGTCGAAGGCCCCGGGAAACCGGCAAAGCGGCGTGTCTTTTTCCTCTATTTCCGTATCGCCGAGCCCTCACCCCAATACAACGACGCCCTGGATTACTTTTTCGAGCACGTTTACAGGGATGGGGATTATGTGTTAATGATCGTCGACAACCAGGCGTTTAAGGTCACTCGCCGCCTCCAGCTCGCCGAAACGGTTCAAAACGTTAAAACCAAATTGGACGAAGTCGCGCGCCGGGCAAAGTCGGAGAAAGATATCCTGATAAAAGAATTGGACAAACTTTTCAGGGATTTCCAGGCGGATTTCAGACAAAACGAAATGAGAAAACAACCGCAGAGACCGTTGGTCGATCGCCTGATCTCCCGGTACCGGGCGGCCTGGGACCAGTACAGGTTTAAATACGCGGGCATCGATGTGGAAAAAATAAAAGCACTGGCCGCATCCCTGAAAACCGTGGAACTGGAAAAATGGGGAATCGTTTTTTACCAACACGATACGTTTCCCCTGCTCAATCCCGAGAGCATATTCGCGGAAGATGAAGATTCCTCGAAATATATCTTCGAACTACGGAAAGCCTTTACCGCCTTTGACAGGGAAATGCAGCAGCCCATAGGATCGTTGGAATTTTTAAAAGATGTACGGCAGGCGTTTATCGATGCCAATACCACCTTTCACCTCCTGCTTTCCGGTCCCCGGTCGGCGGGACAACTGCAATCCGTATATTTAAAAACCGCCCGGATTTATTCCGATTGGAAAGAGACATTCCGGAACATCAGTAAATCCACCGGCGGTGAGATTCTCGACGGTAATGTCCTCAAGGACTCGTTGGGGTTGGCCATAAACAAGGAGGATATCTATTACCGGTTGACATTCGCCCCCCAATCTTACGATAACACCACCCGGAAGATCGAAGTAAAACTCGATAAAAAGGGACCCGAGTTATACTACAACCAACGGCTGCTCTTACACAGGTCCGAGAGTATTAAGATCAGCGATTTCTCTTTCGAGCTTCCCACGTTAAAATTTGTATTGGACCGCTACCGGATGTTTTACGACGGCACGGGCCCCACCGGGGATATCGAGATCCGGTTGACCGCAGTGGATACCGGGGGCGAGATGTCAACCTTTAAACGGGACCTGGCACCGGATAAAGAAAAGGTCCTGGTTTCCCTGAAACTGGATTTCCCCGTGGGGGGCGATTATACCATGGTGGTCGAGGCCCTTGACAGGCAGACCGGCGAATCCGCCGTGTACAGCCGGAGGATCAATGTTCCGAAAATCCTCAAACCGAAAGACCTGGAAGGAATTTTGGTGAAAACCGTTCATAAAAAAGACCCCGGTATCATCAGCAGGAAAAACAAGTTGAAATCCATCCTGGAAAAATCGGCCGACTACTGCGAAAAATTAAAAAAGACCACCTTTTATTTTACCTGCCGCGAAGAGATCACCGACCGGCTGACAAGAAAGGGTGAAACCGAAAGGGATAAGCTGTTTGCCTACGATTACCAGATCATTATGCACGAAAACGGGAAAATGGACGAACGGCGTGAATTGATCGGCACCTCCGGGCAGGGAAAGGAGAACAAAAAGAAAAAGCAAAGGGAAAAGGAAAAACGGGAAAGCGAAGCCCGAAGTTTATTGATCACTAATTTCTATTCCCGCTATTCGTTTCTTTTGCCTATCACCCTGCTTTCACGGGAGAACCGTGAGAAATACCGGTTTCAACTCTTGTCCAGGGAGAAAATCGAAGACTGTGATACTTATAAAATCAGTGTGGACCCCAAAGACAAGGGGACCGGGGCGGTAAACCATGGGCTCGTATGGTTGGATGTCGGCGATGGTTCCGTTGTCAAGATCGAGTTGAATCCCCGTTCCCTGAGGGGAATCGACCGGCTCCGGTCAAGGGCGGGCAGGAAGGGGACCCGGCTCAAGCTCACCGATGTCCATTGGTACGATGTCATAAAGAAAGGCATCCGTTTCCCCAGCCGGACGGAGATCAGCCGCCTGTTCCTGGCAACGCAGCCGGAGGATCCGCAGTCCACCCGGACGGAACATGCCCTGACGGTTTTTTCTTATAAGAACTATCGCTTTTTTAATGTAAATGTCGCCGTGGTTGAGAGCAGCATGAATTGAATGGAGAGGACCCGCGGCCCGCAATAATTTCATACCCCATTTGTCGGCGTGTATAAAAAAAAACCTTTGACAAAAAGGACAAAATATCCTATAATAGCAAACAATAATAATCAAGAAAGCCGATGTAGCTCAGTTGGTAGAGCGCTTGATTCGTAATCAGAAGGTCGGCGGTTCAAATCCGCCCATCGGCTTTTCCTGGATCCCCTTTTTGTCCTTCCGGTTTCTCCAAACTCCCGGCCGGGATGGGCTCACGCTAAACATGTAAACCCTATTTCCATGGGATGTATAAAATGCAATTATTATTAACTTATAAAACCAAATTCCCGGGGTATCTTGACATTATGGTCCTTATGATGTATCCTGTTTGTGTGAAAAAGTATCAAGGTTGTCGCAGTGTGTTCGTAAAAATTTCATACGAGGAGTTTAACATGAGGAAAAGCATTGTAATCGTTTCGGTGATTTTACTTTTCGCGGCTGCCGTGCCTCTCCACGCCTTAATGTGGGCCAATGAGAGCTGCGTGGCATTCCCGAACGGATGCTCCGGGGGTGGCGGAGGGAAAAGCAGTGTCACCATCGGGGGTTTCATAGCCGAGGGTGGCTATTATTTTCTCAGGTCCGGTTCGGATATGGATTTGTTTTTAAGTTTGATCGAGTCTTCCGAACTGTCCGGGCCGGATTACAAAGCCATGGAGACCGCTATAAATTCCGCCGTTCTTAATATGGAACAGGCAAAAAATATCTATTCCCAACTGAAAGACCTCGCTGCTTTTACCGCCTACGATCAAAACGTCATTTCAAAATTAATTGAATTCGACTATGCCGATTTTCAAAAACAGGGTTCGTTGAACCCCACAATTTTCGACAGGGTGGAAAAACGCCTGGGCCGGGGAGACGTCAGGGGGATATACGGCGAACTCTATCTTTGCCTCGCGGAGCTGCTGGAAATCTTAAAATCCATAAAAAAAGACACGGAATCCAATGTTTTCCCAGACCTTTCAACCCTCTGGCGCGCCAGCCAAAAATTCTCGGAGACCAAAATGTTCGGCCAATACGTGACCGAAGTCTTCTATTCATTAAAATAAAATATTATAATAGAACTCTTCGGATAAAATAAATCAAGTCAAGGAGCCGGGAATGTTCAAAGCGGTCTTTACTTTTGAAGCCAAAAAGCTTCTTATCAAACGAAACGTTGTACTTTTTTTTGTCATTTTCCTGATACTGTCGGCGTTTAGCCGTGAAGGCATAAACGAATATAAAACCATCCTGGATAACCGGGAACCCTTCCTCGAAACGGAAAAAGGCAAGGTTTCACAGTATCTCAACTACACCCAGTACGGGACCCGCGGAGTCCGGCTTTTACTGATTCCCGGTCCCTTAAGCGTCATTTTCAACGACCTGGCCGTTTACCGCGGACTGGTGGCCAATGTAGACACCGGCGACGGTCTCTATATCTACAACAACTTTAAAGGAAAAGACCTGTTTGCCGGGCCGGGCGGTTTTATGGATTTTTCCGGTTTCATGCTGCTGATCTCCTGTTTCCTGGCCATGATATACGGGTATGACGTGACTCAAAATCCCGAATACCTGAAACTGTTGATCGATATCTCCGGTAATAGGAAAATTCCCCTTTCGATCATCCTGGCGCGGATGATCTTGCTCGACCTGGTATTTATCCTGCTTTCCGGTTTGTCTCTCCTCTGGCTGCTTTTTAACGGGATCAATGCCGCCGATGTCTATTTTCTTTGTTTCGTCCTGGTGCTCGTTTTGTCGGTGACCTTCTTTCTCCTGGCCGGGGGAGTTATCGGTTCCCTTAAAAAGAGGCCCGTCAAATGGATTACCCTGGCCGGTGTTTATTTTTTTCTTTTGTTTCTGATACCATGGTTGATTCAAAAAGCCGTCTATATCGAGGCTGCCGAAAATATCGAATCCAATTACAGGATGGAATATAAAAAACTAAAGGTCATATTGGATTTTGAAAAGCGGGCAAATGAACGCTTCGGCGTATGGAAAAGCGGGAATGTGGCCCCCGAAGACATCAAGGCCGCCGTCCGGGAGAGTCAGCAGACCGAATATAAAAAAATCCGGGAATATGAACGTAAACGGATTAACGGTATCCACAAACGCATTCGCATCCACCAGGCCGTCTCCGCGATTTTTCCCACCACCTTTTACCTGTCCGTTAACAAGGAACTGAGCAGTAAAGGCTACCGGAACTTCATCCTCTTTTACAGGTTCGTCCTCGATACCCAAAAACGGTTTGTCGAGTTTTATATCGATAAGAAGTTCTACAACCCGCTCCCCAAAACAGGCGTGGAACCCTTCGGCGGCGAAAATGAAAAATTATTTCACGCCGAAAGCCAACTGCCCCCGAGCTTCCCGGCGGGGACCGGACTGATGTTCGTTTATATCGCCGTCCTCCTGCTGGTATTCCGGCGTATCCATGTGAAAGCACCCGAACCGGCGGGGGAAAACCCCGGGATAAAATTCCCGGAAAACCGGAACAGTGTTTTTGTTCTATGCAGGGATGAACAACTGAAGGCCGATATCTGCCGCTATTATGAGAGCCGGGAAAACGCCTCCCGTCTTGAAAAGGTGAACCACCACCAATTCCGGTTCGATACCGGACCCGGCGAAATCCTTGATTATTTCTGCCGAATCGCCGGGGTCGAACCCCGAAAAGCCGCCGAACACCTTGCCGAAATGGGCATAACGAATCCAAAGGAAATAGAAATTCCCATCCATGAATTCATCCTTAAAATCTACGCCGCCGTAAAAACCGCCGGCCGCCATGAGTTTGTTATCCTTAACGACTTCGTCAAAAGAGAGTCCAGGGCCTTCGAGGAGGATGTACTGAAGTTGATCGCCGTCCTTGAAAAAACCGGTAAAAAGATCGTTTACCTGAGCACTGAGATGTATTACCCCGTAAAATCCATAAACGGGATGATCAACGTTAAATACCTCCAGACCTTTCCCCTGATGACCGATGAAATTACGTTGCGGTAGACAACACTTCACTGTCGATCAACGGCTTCCATCGTACCCGGAATTCCGAAAACATGCGATCGAGAAAGGCGTCGTTTTCCCACAAATATTGAAACAACAGCTTTAATACCCGGACCTTATCCGCATTATCCAACGGCCCCCCGGGGCGTACCGCCTCGATGTCCGGCGTATCCGGTGTCGAGTGTTCCGCGTTCCATTGTCGATAAACCAGCGTACCCGAATAATGATCCGCGCCGTGCTTTGTAAACGCCAGGTCAATGATCTTCCGTCCCTCTTCAATGGAGATATTATTTCTCATATGGGGCATCCCCGGCGCGGCTTCAATTCCTATAATGTAATCGATGATCTCATCCGTGACAAACTCATAGGCACAGAAATCATTGTCGTGCAATACCGGGATCCAGACCGATTTTCCAAACCGGTGCAATTCAAATTCGATCTCTCCCTCCGGGTAAGCTTGCCTTTCACGTTCCTGTTTTTCCAGTATTTCAAAATAATGACCCGGGTTCCGGCTGATATTCTCTTTCAACTCTTTGACCTTGTGATAAAATATCCGTTCAAAACCCGGGATTCTCGAAAGGTCCTCAATCTCCAGCAGTAGTTGTTTCCGGTTCATCGTTCCACCTCCCGCACCTCCCTTACTTCGCGGCCGCCGCCGCCCGGTTCCCGCAGTGCCTTTTTTTTCTCTATAAAAGCGTAAAGGGTCCCTAAAATGTGGTGTTTAAGCCGTTTATCCTTTCCCATTTCTCCCAGGAGTTCTTTTATCTCTTCATCATTCGCCCCCATATCGATGTAATACTTGAACCCCTTTCCCGTCAGAAGCCAGTCGACTGAAATATTAAATTTTGATTTTAATTTCAAAAGGGTTTTCGTTGTGATAAACAAGTCACCATTCTCAATCCTGGCAAGATTGGAACGGCCGAAGCCGCAGATTTCCGCCATTTCCGCCTGGTTTAAACCGTTCTCCCGCCTCAACCCGACCACCCGTTTTCCTATTTCCTTTTTTATTTTATTGTCCATTAATACCTCCGGGGTACTTGACTTTATAAGATATGTTATTTATAATCACCTCATGTTATTCATAGTCGCGTACAGTTCGGTGAAAAACGAATATCGTGAAATGCCATTTTATTTAGTTCTCACAGTTAACCTCTTGCAGTTAACTATAATACAACGTTTGGAAATAAATTTCAAGGGGGTGGTCATGCCGCAAAACCGCTTTATCCATACATTGAAAACCGAAGAGGAGGTCAATCCCGGGGACCGGGTAAAAATATCTTTTTTGATAAATGCCCTTTATTGGTTTACCGAGTATGCCTTTATCATCGAGGAGGAAAACGGCTACCGGTTGATTTCCATTCACCTGGGCCGTCTCCTGGTCAACAAGACCTATAAACGGGCCAGGAACGCAAAGATCGCTTTTACCCGGTTTTTCAATAATAAGATCTGGAAAAAGGGTATCAAGCCTATATGGTCGCCCTTTTATCCGCCGACGCCCGAATGGCTTAAGAAAAAGTTTAAGAATCTCAAAAGTTAGGTCCCCGGCCTTGACAAAATGAATAAAAGGCCTTATTATATAAAGGATAAAGAGTCGGTGATCCATGGCCGCCCGGGATCATTCGCCCTTTTTCATTTGACGAGGAGAAACTGAGTATGAAAAAGATCGTATTGGTATTAAGTTTGATAATTCTAACAATCGGCCTTGCCGTTAATACCGGGTGCAAAAAAAGTGACGATAGTTTCGATATTACCGACGGGAGTTGGTCATTTCACCTGTCGGCCGGGAGCGACAGCAGTTCCCTGGTCTACGCATTCAGGGGAGATAAGGGACAGGGAAGTGTCTATTACAACAACGAAAATCGGGGGACTTATACCGTTTCCGGGGTGTTGGTCAATTTCACGGTCAACCACTATGATGTCGCCGGTGGTTTATACGTCTATCTTTACTCCGGTACATCCAGTGATTATTATCATATGAGAGGAAGTTTTTCCGTGACTTACCCCGGCGGAAGCGTTATCAGCGGTACGTGGACCGCGGAACGGTAAGATGTGTGTCGGCGTGTTTTTGAGTATAGTGTATAGTG
>Ga0210082_1000202_pt1 | contig 12487 bp, 10 predicted proteins | sample White_ThreeSqA_D_2_FD_185592 | JGI IMG/M metagenome (GOLD analysis project Ga0210082, IMG submission 185592) | Wetland microbial communities from the San Francisco Bay, California, USA, that impact long-term carbon sequestration -... | ecosystem: Environmental > Aquatic > Marine > Wetlands ... | reverse complement strand
GTCCCCCCTCGATAAGCCCATGTACCTCTATTTCATCTCCTCCGAAGAGAACATAAAAAACCTGGATAAATTCAAAGAGATAAATAAAAAACTTGCCCTGGACCCGAATATCCCGGAACCGGAACGAATAAAGCTGCTTGAAAACGGGAGAGTCTTCCTCCTCGCCACCCTCTCCATGCACTCGGATGAAGTCGGTCCCGCCCAGGCGTCGCCGCTCATCGCCTACGACCTGCTCACCACCCGGGACCCCCGGAAACTGGAATGGCTCGAAAACGTGGTTTTTATGACGGTCCCCACCCATAACCCCGACGGTATGGATATGATCGTCGGTCATTATGATAAGTATAAAGGGACGAAATACGAAGACAGTTCCATGCCCGGCGTCTATAATAAATATATCGGCCACGATAATAACCGCGATTACGTTACCCTTACCCAATCGGACAGCCGCGCCGTGGCCGCCATCTACAGCCGCGACTGGTTCCCGCAGGTAATGGTGGATAAGCACCAGATGGGCACCACGGGCACGCGCTACTTCGTCCCCCCCAGCCACGACCCTATCGCGGAAAATGTGGATTCCGGGCTGTGGAACTGGACGGCGATTTTCGGTTCCAATATGATGAAAGATATGACCCTCCGGGGCCAGTCAGGCATCGCCCGGAATTTCCTGTTCGACGATTATTGGCCCGGTTCCACGGAAACCTGCCAATATAAAAATGTGATCAGTTTTTTAACCGAAGCGGCAAGCGCCAACCTTGCCACACCGGTGTTCATCGAACCCAATGAAATCCAGGTGGATGGTAAAGGCCTGGCTGAATATAAAAAAAGCATCAATATGCCCCTCCCATGGCCGGGCGGGTGGTGGCGGCTAAGCGATATTGTTCAATATGAGATCACTTCCACCATGTCTATCCTTAAAACAGCGTCGCTGCACCGCCTCGATATCCTCCGGTTCCGAAACGACATGTGCAAGAAAGAAGTGAATAACGGCAGAACCAAACCTCCCTATTACTATATCCTCCCCCTCGACCAACACGATCAAAGCGAACTGACGGCCCTGGTCAACCTGCTCAAAGAACACGGCGTCGATGTCTACCGTCTCACGGCTTCGGCGGAGGTGGACAATCGCATCTACCGAAAAGGCGATGTGGTGGTCCCCCTGGCGCAGCCCTTCCGGCCCTTTATTAAAGAAGTGATGGAAAAACAAAATTACCCCCTCCGGCACTATACTCCCGGGGGTAAGATGATCAAACCCTACGATGTTACCAGTTGGTCCCTGCCGCTGCACAAGGGCGTCACATCGATGGAAATAAATCGAAAAGATGCGGTCCCGGGAAACTTCGATTCCCTCTTGCAAAAGATCGACGGCCCCTTTCGCCTCACCTCGCCTTTACCCCCGAACTATTGGGCCGCCCTGTTTCCGGTTACCCGCAACGAAAGCTTTAAAGTCGCTTTCACGGCATTAACCAAAGGCTTCCAGGTAAAACGGCTTAATAAAGCTCTCGAAGTGGACGGAAAGGTGTATCCCGCGGGCAGTTTCCTCATTTTTCGCGTGGCCGGGATGGAGGCCCTGATCAACCGGATGACGGTTTCCCCCACCTTCATAACAAAACCGGTTCACCTGGATGCCGTTACCCTTAAAATGCCGCGCGTGGTAGTGGTGGAAACGTTTTTCCACGACATGGACGCGGGATGGACCCGGTTTATCCTGGATACTTACTCCATTCCTTACAAGATCGCACATCCCGGTGACTTTAAAAAGATCGATTTTATAAAATATTTCGACGTGGTCATATTCCCGAATTCCAAAAAATCGGAATTGATGGAAGGAAAGATCAAATCCTGGCAGGGCGATTATTACGATACCTCCTATGCGCCCCAGTTCTCCGAAGGAATCGGTAAGGAAGGGATGAAACGCTTAATGACCTTCTTTGAAAATGGGGGCATTATCGTATCCTGGGGCGGCTCGACACAATTGTTTATGGGGACCCTGGAAATCCCACCGGCGTGGAAGACGCAGCCGAAAGAAGAGTTCATTTTACCGGTGGACGATATCTCCGGGGAATTGAAAAAGAAAGGGTTATATTGTCCGGGGTCATTAATGAAAATATCTTTATTACCGGACCATCCGGTGACGCTCGGGATGCCGCCGGAAGTCGGGGTGTTTTTCGAGGGCGAGCCGGTGTTCCGGACACGGCCCCCCGGTTTCGACATGGACCGCCGGGTGATCGGTGTGTTCCCGGAGAAAAATATCATGATAAGCGGGTACTGTGAAAATGAGGAGAAAGCCGGGAATCAGCCGATGCTGGTATGGTTGAAGAAGAATAAAGGACAGTTGGTGTTATTCGGGTTTGGTCCTCAATTCCGCGCATCCACCCCGGCGACGTATAAGTTGTTGTTCAACAGTATTTTATTGCCCCGGAGATAAGCGTTATTTCAGCTCTTTGGCGAAATAGTCGGCGGTCAGGGGTTTGCCGGTGGCATGTTCGACAAACCCGGGCCAGGGGTAGGTCATCCCGGGTTTGAATATTTTCTCTTTGAGAAATTTTCCGAATTCGGGGTGATCTCGATAGTTCAGGGTATGTGCCGGGCCGTGGTGTCCGGCCAGTTTTACCAGTGACGCCCGCAGTTGGGCGGCCAGTAATTCGCCCAGCATGTAGTTATGATAATACACCGGGGCAATGGTAAAGTGCGGTTTGGCCGCCCAATCGGCTGAATCCCTTCCTTCGGGCCGTTTCAGCAGTTGCAGCCGTTCCACCATGTCCCACCATAAGGCGTTCAGGTCCTGTCCGGGATTTTCGTAGAATGCGTTTTCAAAGTGGAACATAACGGCTGTCCAACGCGCGAAGATCAATTGTTCGCGCCGCCGTTGTTCCAGGATTGCGGTTTCGACTTCCGCGGCGCGGCCGGGATCGGCGCCGGCATAGGTCACCATCCAGGCGGGGGTTTTGGCCAGGGCGCCGAAGAGCATGGCGATGGCTTCGGTGGTAAAGGTATGGGCGGCATCCCGGAGGTTGAAGGGCAGGTTGAAATCATAACCCACGCAGTACACCCCGTGTCCCAGTTCGTGCAGGGTGGTATCCATCCATTCGGCGGTGGGTTTGAGGTTGAGCAGGACCCGGGTGTCGCCGTTCCGGTCGATATCGGTGCAGAAGGCGTGCTGATTTTTTCCTTCCCGGTCGTAGATATCGGAACGGGCCACGATCATTTCGGTGGGCAGGCCGATATCGTTGAAAAATGTTTGGGCGATTCGGATGATATCTTCTTTTTTCTTGTCTTTGTAAAACTCGTCCAGGTCTATTTTATCCGACGGCGGTGCGGCCTGGAAAAAGGGATTGTCATAGTGCCAGGGTTTTATTTCTTCGACGCCGATGTTGAACCGTTGGGCCAATTCGGCGTCCATTTTTGCTTTCATTTGTTTGAAGGGCCGGTTGGTGGATGTTTCCAGTTGGGTGAAGATGGTTGCCAGTTCATCGGGGTTGTGTTCCTGGAGCCGGATTCTCATGTCCCGGAAGTTTTCGAACCCCAGTTTTTCAGCGGCTTCATTGCGGACGTTTGCCAGTGCGATCAGTTTGGGGGCCACGGCATCGCCGACTTGTTTGAGGGTTTCCCATATTTTTTTGCGTTTGGGGGAATGGGTTTCGATTTTCAGCATATCGAGGAGTTCGTTATTGGTATATTCTTTTTTATCCAGGGTGCCGCGGAAAGCGTTGAAAATTTGTTTGATTTCGGTTTCCATGGTAGTGAGTTTTTCGAGTAGGTTTTTGGGGAGTTGGTTTTCTTTGAATTCGAGGTCGGCGACGGTGAGGGAACGTATGGTCAGGGCATCCAGTTCATCTTTATGTTCGAGGAGTTTTTGGAGTTCGTCGTACCGGTTTTTGTCGCAGTGGAGTTGTTTGAATTCGAGGTCGGCTGCGGCGAAAGCGTTGAAGTCTTCGGTTTTGCCGGAGTTTTCGGCGTTCCATTCGTGGGTGTTTCGTTTTTTTTCGATTTCGGCGAAATCGGACAGGTATTTCTTCAAGAATTCATCGGCTTTGGTTTGCCAGGTCATGGTGGCCTCCTTTTTTATAAGATGATATTTTAATCAATAATAAAAAAAAAGTAAAGTAGGGAACAGGCTTGCCTGTTCCGATTTGGTTATTTTCATTACCGGCAGGTTAAAAAACCATGGAAACGGCATTGACATTATTCCCGGACTGTGTTATAAGCCGGGAGAGACGTATAGCAATGTTTATTATTACTTTTAAGAGGATGGCCGCAACGCGGACAAAAAAGAAGGAGAAGAAAAATGAAAACAAAAATGTTTGAAAAAAAGTTGGTGTTAAACAAAAAAACAATTGCTCACCTTGAAGCTCGTGAGCAGAATGCCGTCAAAGGAGGGGATAAGCTAACAGCAACCTGTCCAATATCCTATTGCGGGGTGTGTCCCCCCAGTGATCCGACATGTGAGACGTGTCCAAGCCCTCCCAGTAATTTTCCGTGTCCGGTATGCATCTAAAGTAACCCATTCAAAAAGTAACCTTTTTTTTGCCTGGCACTTTTTCTTTTTCTCTGAAAAAGAAAAGATAAAAACACCTTTGAAAGCGGCTTGACAAAGAGAGCATATTAATTTAATATGTTCCCTGGCGATGGGGAGTGGATCGTATGCTGATCGTATGGATTCTAAATCCATATAGCCGGGTGCAACTCCCGGACTCCTCGCCCCCCCTGGCAGGGGGAGCCTATTATGCCTCCGGCGGCCAAGGGGCTCTTTTGAAAAACCGCCCCCTGGACCCCCACAAAACTTTTGTTTAGGGTGATACGATGATGAACGTTACGTGGTCCGATATTCAGTTACGACGCTTGAAAGAATTGGAAGCCGGGTCCCATGATCTGAACATGCTCTTCGATAATACCGCCGACCGCGACAAAACGTTCCAAAAACTCGAAACCAAACTCATCAAAACCGCCCGGTACCTCCTGGACCAATTTCGCAAAAGCCACCTCCGCCCCCGCTTGTGCCGCCTCGAAAGCACATTGGTAGAAATCCTCACCTCTCACGACTTCGTCCAGGTCACCACCCCCATCATCATGTCCCGCGGCCTCCTGGCCAAAATGACCATCGATGAGAGCCACCCCCTTTTCTCCCAGATCTACTGGGTCGAAAAAGACAAATGCCTCCGCCCCATGTTGGCCCCCCATCTATATTATATCCTCAAAGACCTCCTCCGCCTGTGGGAAAAACCCGTCCGCATATTCGAAGTGGGTTCCTGCTTCCGCAAAGAATCCCAGGGCTCCCGACACAGCTCCGAATTTACCATGCTCAACCTCGTGGAAATGGGCCTGCCAATGGACCAACGCCGCCCACACCTCGAAGAATTCGCCTCCCTCATCATGCACGCCGCCGGAATCGATCACTATACCCTCGAAACCGAAACTTCCACCGTCTACGGCGAAACCGTCGATGTCGTCGCCGGGGAAGAAAACGTGGAAGTCGGTTCCGCCGCCATGGGCCCCCACCCGCTGGACGCCGCCTGGCGTATTACCGATACATGGGTAGGTATCGGTTTCGGCCTGGAACGATTGCTCATGGTAAAAGAAAAAAGCCAAAACCTCGCTAAAATGGGTCGAAGTCTTGCCTATCTTGACGGTATCCGGTTGAACGTATGATGGACCATCGCTTACAATCCATATTGGATAAACCCTTTCACAATCAACCGTTAACCGGCGAAGATATTGTTTTTATTTTGGAATTGCATCGAAAAGATGATATCGAAGCTCTTTTCAATGCCGCGCGTGAGATGCGGGACAGGCATTTCGGGGATAAGGTTTTTTTATATGGGTTTCTTTATATCAGTACGTATTGCCGTAATAATTGTAATTTTTGTTTTTACCGGGTGTCCAATACGCAGTCGCCGCGGTACCGGAAAGAAGAGGAAGAGGTTCTTGCCGCCGCCGCCGCGTTGGCCGGGTCCGGGGTTCACCTGGTGGATATTACGCTGGGGGAAGACCCGGAGTATTTTAATTCAAAGGGCCGGGGGTTTGAGTCGTTTATTCATTTAGTGAAGCGGGTAAAAGAGGTGAGTGATCTTCCCGTTATGGTTTCGCCCGGGGTGGTGCCGGGGGAGGTGCTCGAGGCGTTGGCGGGGGTGGGTGTCGACTGGTTTGCGTGTTACCAGGAGACCCACAACCGTGAATTATTTCGGAAATTGCGTCCCGGTCAGAGTTACGAAACACGGTTCGAGGTCAAGGGGTTGGCGCATCAATATGGTCTTTTGACCGAGGAGGGAATATTGGTGGGGGTAGGGGAGGAGGTAGAAGATATTGTGAAAACCGTAGAGGCTGTTCGTTTTCCCGGGTTCGCGCAGGTGCGGGCCATGAATTTCGTTCCGCAGGGGGGGACGCCCATGGGGGGGGATGCGCCGCCGGAACCGTTAAGGGAGTTATTAATAATTGCGCTGCTGCGTCTTGTTTTCCCGGACCGGTTGATCCCGGCCACGTTGGATGTGGAGGGTTTGGATGGATTGAAGCGCCGGTTGGATGCCGGGGCCAATGTTGTGACGTCTATTGTTCCGCCGTCGAGGGGTTTGGCGGGTGTGGCGCAGAGTGTATTGGACATCGACGACGCGCGCCGGACCACGGAGAGTGTGTTGCCCGTGCTTGCAGACTGTGGATTACAACCGGCAGCAGTGGAAGAATACCTCACCTGGGTAGTTCATAAACAAAAGTTTTTGGAGGTCCGAACCGGCGAACCTTTTTTCAAAAAGGTTCCTGGCCGCCGGAGGCAATAAATAATGCGCATTGCAGTAGTAGGTGGTAAGCTCCAGGGAGTCGAGGCCGTATATTTGGCCCATAAAGCCGGTTGGGAAGTGTTTCTCATAGATTTCAATCCGGGTGTTCCGGCTTCCGGGATGTGTGATTTCTTTATTCCCATGGACATCGTGGATAAGGGGTGGTTGGACCCCGTATTAAAAGACGTGGAAATGATTATCCCGGCGACCGAAGAGAGGGAGGTGCTCGATGCGCTTTCCGTGGGGTGCCGTGAGGTGGGGATTCCGTTTGCTTTCGATCCCCGTGCTTATGCGATTTCTTCGTCCAAGTTGGAATCCGACCGGCTTTTTGGGCGTATCGGTGTACCTGCGCCCGTGGGGTGGCCGGGGTGTGGGTTTCCCGTGGTTGCCAAGCCCAGTGGGGGGAGCGGAAGTGAGGGGGTGCGCGTTATTTATGACCGTGGGCGGTTGGAGGAGCGGTTTATGCTGCCGCCTGATGGGTGGGTATTGCAGGAGTATATGGAGGGACCGTCGTATTCGTTGGAGGTTGTGGGTGTCCCCGGTGATTATAGGGCTTTGCAGGTCACCGATCTGGAGATGGATGCCGGGTATGATTGCAAGCGGGTGACCGCGCCCAGTGTATTGACGCCGGGGCAGGTGACGGAATTTGAGAAAATATCTTTACAAATTGCCGAAGCGGTTCAGTTGAGGGGGTTAATGGATGTGGAGGTGATTCTTCATAAAGGGCAATTGAAAGTATTGGAGATCGATGCGCGTTTACCCAGTCAGACGCCCACCGTGGTTTATCAGTCAACCGGCATTAACATGCTTCAAATGTTGGCAGAGTGTTTTTTTGATAATGAAACGTTTTTCGGGGAGGAGGCTTTTTTTATAGGTTCCCCGCGCCGCGGGGCCCCTGGTCGCCGAAGGCAAGGAGTGGTTTACGAGCATATTAAAGTGACCCCCGGTGTTTTGGAAGTCTGTGGGGAGCATATTTTGGCAGGGGCCGGTCCGGTTCGGTTGCATACCGATTTTTACGGGGCGGATGAGGCCATCACCAATTATGCACCCGGGCGCCGCGAATGGGTGGCGACTTTGATCGTTACCGGTGCCGGTCGAAAGGAAGCACGGGAAAAACGGGACCGGGTTATTAACGACATCAGGGCTCATTTTAAATTGGATGTGTACCGGGATCCCTTTCCCGGTGATTTTGGAACCACGAAGGACACGAAGGACACGAAGGGATAAACAAATGACCCGTTTAAAAACCGGTGACATAAAAGACATATCGGGGCAGTTGGCCGCTTATGACAGGGAATTGCTCCTCAGGACCGGTCATACCTTGCGTGGTATTGCGTGCCATGCATTGGGTATACCGGAAGAGGATTTTCAATGTCTGTCGAAAAACGTAACCGTCGGCGTTGTTCCCATAGGGAGTGGGGAGGGGGTGATCGAAGGGTTTTCCCATACCGTCAAAGATATCGTGAAGCATATCGGTTTTAGTGTTTTTGTTACCGGCGACACCGATGTCGGCGGGATAGCCGGGGCCGTGGAGCGGGGGGCCGAAGTGGTTTTGATGGCCGATGATTCGCGGTTTGTGGCCCTTAATGTAAAACAGGGCCGTGTCGTGGACAACGCCGAAGCAACCGCCAGGGGATTTGTGGCGGGATTGGATTTAATGGTGGGGGGATTAAAGGGGCAATCCGTATTAATCATCGGATGTGGTCCCGTGGGGCGAAACGCGGCCCTGGCGGTGTTTCATCGGGGTGCCCGGGTATCCGTTTTCGATATCGAGGCTCAACGCAGTCGTTCTCTTGCGCGGGAAGTGGAAGAGTTAACCGGCAAATCCGTAAATATCGAAGTATCTTTCAAAGATGCTTTGCGGAACCATCATTTCCTGGTCGAGGCCACCAATGCCGCCGGTATTATCGTGGAAGCATTCATTACCCCTGAGACTTATATTGCCGCGCCCGGCATGCCGTTGGGCTTAACTTCCGCTGCGGTAGAAAAGATTTCCAACCGTTTATTGCACGACCCCCTCCAATTGGGAGTCGCCGTAATGGCATTAGAAGCGGCAATACTATGATATTTACCCACAGAACCCCTCGGCGAGGGGACCCTATAAACCCGCGGCGCCCCTTTTATTTTTCTGTGTGTTCTGTGTGTTCTGTGGGCTCTCTTTTATAAAAGGTCTTAAAAAATGGAAAAAAAAGATAAAGTACCGCCCAAACGGTATTACCGGAAGCGGGTGGAGTTGTTCAAGTTGATCGATAAGATCAAATTATGGCCGTCGCGTAAGGGGATATTGCACGGTATCAAGAGTGTAGAGAACATGGGGCCCCAGGCGCGTATTACCACTCACTGCGGTAAGACTTTCGTCGTCAACGATTCCCGTAACAGCCGGGCGGCCCGTTGGTTAAGAAACAAGTGGTTCGGAAACGTATGTCCCGTTTGCAAAGTCCCGGACTGGAAACTGGAAAAGTATTCCGCCACCGGTTTCAAACGCCACTACGGTTCCCTGCTGCTGGATGAAAACAAAAAATAGGTGATTTTACTTTCCATGCGTTTTGGTTTATAATGTGGCGTGGACGTGAAGGAGACCAATATGGAACGTTATTTTAATACTGCCGGGCCGATTCGCAAAGAGGACCATTATTACGTCGATCCTATTCACCGGCTCGACCTGGAAGGAATCCTTTCGTTGATCGCTCAAAAGAAATACTTTGTGCTCCATGCGCCCCGTCAGACCGGTAAGACCTCGCTCCTGTTGGCGTTAATGGAATACCTTAATAAAGAAGGAAAGTATAAGTGCTTGTATTCTAATGTGGAGATGGCCCAGGCTGCCCGGGAGAATGTAAAAGAGGGGATTCGAACCGTTCTTAACGTACTTTCCGGGGATGCAGACGATTACCTTGGGGATTCTTTCCTGCAAGAAAGGTGGAAAGAGATTTTTCGTGAGAGCGGTGAGTTTTCGGCTCTCCATGAAGTGCTCAAAGCCTGGTCGAAGAACAATCCCAAACCCATTGTGTTGTTCCTGGACGAGGTGGATTCCCTGGTGGGGGATACGTTGATATCGCTGCTGCGGCAGTTACGGACCGGTTATTCCAAACGGCCCGCTTCGTTTCCTCAAAGTATTATATTATGCGGTGTTCGCGATGTCCGGGATTACCGTATCCATTCCGATATCGAAAAAAGCGTTATCACCGGTGGTAGTGCGTTTAATATCAAAGCCAAATCGCTTCGGTTGGGATACTTCTCACCGGGGGAAATAAAAATACTCTATAACCAACACACTGAAAATACAGGCCAGTCGTTCCACACCGATGTCTTCCCATTGGTGTGGGAACTCACCGAAGGTCAGCCGTGGCTGGTCAATGCCCTGGCATATGAAGCGTGTTTTGAAATGGAAGAGGGCCGTGACCGGGCAAAAGAGATTACGGTAGATATGCTCAACCGGGCTAAAGAGGACCTAATTCTCAGGCGTGAGACTCACCTGGATCAATTGGCTGATAAATTGAGTGAAGAACGGGTAAGACGAGTGATTGAACCCATCCTTGCCGATTCCATGGAAGCAGAAAAAATCCCCCCCGATGATCTCGATTATGCAGCGGATTTGGGACTCATCGTAACATCTCCCCAGATCAGGATAACGAATAAAATATACCGGGAAATTATTCCCCGTCAATTGACTTACAGCACACAATTGACCATTCACCAGGAAAGTCAATGGTATATGGAGGCGGATGGCCGTTTGAATATGGAGAAGTTGTTAACCGCATTCCAGGCATTTTTCAGGAAGCATTTCGAGGCATGGACGGATGGGTTTCAATACCGGGAAGCCGCCCCACAATTATTATTGCAGGCATTTTTACAACGCATTGTCAACGGGGGCGGACAGGTTGAAAGGGAATACGGGATAGGGCGGCAGCGAACCGATTTACAGGTCATTTGGCCCTATAAAAAAGGAGTGCAAGAAATTGTCCTGGAATTGAAACTGCAGTACGGTAGCCGGGAAACAACGATTCAAAAGGGATTGGAACAGACACGCGACTACATGGACAAATGCGGTACCGACGAAGGTTATCTATTGATCTTCGACCGTTCACCCAACGTTTCCTGGGACGAAAAGATATTCAAACGCGAAGAAACCTACAAAGGCGTGATAATCAACGTCTATGGGATGTAGGGATGTAACCCCCGGCAGGCTGCCGGACCCAATTTGCACGGCCCGGGGGACTTCCTACGTTAAACCATCATCTCAAAACCCCGGGAGTGTATACCTCCCGCATATTTGCCGGAGGCGGTTAAATAGGCCCGAAGGGCGCAGCTTTCATTGACAATTGACCATTGACAATTGACAATTGACAATTAATCTTTTCTACACCGCCTTCTCAAGGTGTCTGCGGATGTTTTCTACGTGGTTGGCATGGCCCAGTTTCTGTTCCTTGAATACACCGCCGCCCACACTGATTCCAACCACTTCGCCCTCTTTGTTCACGTAAGGGGAACCGCTGGTATATTTAAGCTCTTCTTCGAGGTTTTCAAATTTGAACACCATGGAACGGTCCGTGGCTTCCACTACCACGGCTTTAAATAATTTTTTGCCCTTTTTCCCTACCGATTGGGCTACCTGCCAGACCGGGTCCCCTACTCGCGGGACCCGCTGGGCCAATGGGACGGGATTTAACTGCCCGATATCCTGTACGCGGAACGCGGCAATATCCCGGTCGGAGTAGGGCTCTTCATCATGGGTCCTTGCACCCGGCAGCACCAGCATGGGCCCCGCCGACCCCAGGGGCTCCAACATCCAATTGGGCGCAAAGACATCGTAAACCCCCACTTCCGTGATAACCGACGGAAGCTCCCTGCCCGTATACCCCGTATTGGCATCCGAACAATCGATGCCTTTTTGTTTGATCATTTCGTCCATTACGTGAAGCGCGGTTAAGAGTATGGGCTTTTGACTATTGTCCATACGAACCGCAAAGGCATACCCACCGATGACCGAATCCATGCCCGACGTGAACAACGGCCTCACCACGAAACCATCCGGTACCGAAGGGGCCGGGGTGTCCGGGTGGGTAACATCGAGCCAGCTTTCGTAACGATTTGCCGGTTTCCCCTCATGAGACTCGAACCGGTGTTCCATGATTCCCGCAAGTGCAGCCGGGGTATCCGGCGGGGGATGCGTGACCGATCCTTTTAAATATTTTTCATAGCAGGGTTCACACAAATCGTTGTCCGGTCCGTCCGGGCAGTTCTTACAATGAAACCGTTTTCCCACGATGGGTTTGGCCTCGCACCCGTGGCAGTGATGCCATAAGTGAATCAATTCGTTATCCACGTTTCGCGCTCCTTTTTATTGGATTCCGGGGAATATTTAGTCTACAACAATTTTCATTTCAAATCAAGAGAATAAAAAAAAAGTTGAAAACCGTACGTTTTTATACTACTATATATGTCAATACCTTAATGCCGCGGGGGCGGCATTGAGAAATTTAAAAAAGGGGGCTAACTCGGAGGGAGTTAGAGTAAACGAGAATGGGGGTTAGAAAAAAATTAGAAACATCGTCTCCACGATTATTAAACTCGTGGCTTCTATTTGTGACGGCACTGATCATTGTTCTTGCGATTCTTTTCTATTCGCTTGTCTATGTCAAAAACAACGAGGAAAAACAAATCGCCAAGCGATTCAGGGTACTGGCGCAAATAGGAAAAAATATCGTTGACAGGGAAGC
>Ga0210082_1000201_pt1 | contig 12493 bp, 11 predicted proteins | sample White_ThreeSqA_D_2_FD_185592 | JGI IMG/M metagenome (GOLD analysis project Ga0210082, IMG submission 185592) | Wetland microbial communities from the San Francisco Bay, California, USA, that impact long-term carbon sequestration -... | ecosystem: Environmental > Aquatic > Marine > Wetlands ... | reverse complement strand
AATGGATGTACACGAGGTGTCCACGCCGAAACAGACCCCGGGTTCGCATATGTTGTCCAATTCCGGGTACACCTTTTTTTTAATGTCCCATTCCTCGGGGACGTTTTCGACGATGTACTCGCAATCCCGGACGTCCTCCAGCCGTGTGGTAAAGGTAACCTGTTTCAATGCCTCTTCCACGTCCAATTTTGGGGCGTTTTTGAAAAGAAGCGGCGCAAAACGGATATTCTTTACGATTTCCGACTTTGCCTTTTCCAATATCTCGTCGGATATATCCACCAGCACCGAGTGCAGACCGTGAAATACCAGGTCGACGGTAATACCGGTCCCCATTGTCCCGGCCCCGATAACCCCGATTTTATTAAATTTCATATGAATCTCCTTTAAAGAATTTAAGATGAAAACGACGGTTCCGGCAGTGCTTTGCGGTCCACCTTCCCACTGGGTGTCAGGGGGAAAGCCTCGAGGACAACAATCATATTGGGTACCATGTAATCGGGCAGGATGTCTTTCAAATAAGGTTTCAATTCCCTGGGGGAAACCTCCTGACCCGAACCGGGAACGATGTAACCCACGATCATGGTGATGTTCTTGGAATACTGTTTTACCACCACCACGCTGTCCCGCACCGCCGGGTGTGACGACAACGCGGCTTCGATCTCACCCAGTTCGATACGGAGGCCGTGGATCTTTACCTGGTGGTCCCGCCTGCCCAGGAACTCGACATTACCGTCCGGCAGCCAACGGGCCAGGTCGCCGGTTTTATAATAGGTCCTATAGGACTTATAAGACCTATTAAACTTCTCCGCGGTCAATTTGGGGTGGTTGAGATAACCGCGGGCCACGCCGACACCGGATATACACAACTCACCGGTATCTCCTACGTTTAACTCCCGGCTGCCCTCATCCAGGATATGCAGCCGGATGTTATCGATGGGCTTGCCGATGGGTATTTTTTCGATATCGCCGGAAACCGGGCAATTATAATACGTGACATCCACCGTGGCCTCGGTGGGGCCGTATAAATTGGCCAGCCGTGTCCCGTTCTTCTTGTGCAGTATCTCGTTGAACGCCCCCACGTGTGACGCCGTCAACGCTTCACCACTGGCAAATACCTGTTTTAACGTGACCAACCGTTTTACATCCTCTTCGGAATGCCCCAGGTACTCCAAAAAAACACTCATCATGGAGGGGACAAAATGCATAACGGTTACACCTTTGGTCTCGACGGTTTCCACGATGGCCTGGGGGAATTTTTCCATACCGGGCATCAAAAAACACACTCCGGCCCCGACCATGGACCACCAGAACATCTCCCACACGGAGACATCGAAGAAAAAAGGCGTCTTCTGCAAGATAACGTCCCCGGGAGCGAGGGGGTATTTCTTCTGCATCCAATTCAGACGGTTCACCACGGAGCGGTGCTCGACGGCAACACCCTTGGGCTTCCCGGTGGAACCGGAGGTATAAATGACATATATAAGATCACGGGAGGTATTCACAACCGGTAGATCGGAGGTTGATTCGCGGTAAAGACGATCGTCTTCCAGGTTGATAATCTCAGCCGCTTCGGCGGCGGGGGCAAGGGCCTTGAGGAATTTCCCCCGGGTTAATACGATCTTGGCCCCGCTCTCTTTCAACAGATGGACAATCCGCCTGACGGGATTGGTCGGGGAAACCGGCAAATACGCACCACCGGCTTTCAATATCCCGAAAATACCGACGATCATTTCCAGGGAACGGTCCAGGACAACGGCCGCCAGGGTATCGGGACCGACACCTTTTGTCCTTAATAAACGGGCAAGGCTGTTGGCCTTTTCATTCAACCGGCGAAAAGTGAGCTTTTCATTGCCGAATACCGCGGCCGTATGTTCGGGACTTTTTTCCACCTGCTCTTCAAACAATCGATGGATGGTTTTATCTTCGGGATAATCCGCGTGGGTATCCATGGTGTTCACCCTTTACATCTTTTTGACTTTCCGGCCGTGTCTTTTACAAAACGTTTTACCCAATACCTTCTGGAGAACCTGGTCCGTCCCTTCGATGATCTGCATGATCTTTGCGCACCTGTAGAGGCGTGCCGCGGTATTCTCTTCATGGCAGCCGGCGGCGCCCATGATCTGGATGGTATCCGAAGCGGCGCGGGCAGCGGCACGGGAGGAAAAATACTTTGCCATCAGCACTTTTTCCATGGCTTCGGGCGCATGCGCATCCTCGGCCATACAGCTCACAATACACAGGTGCCGCGCGGCCTCGAGGTCCACGCCCATATCTGTGGTCAGTTGGCGAATGGCCCCGTGCTCCGAAATCGGGCCGCCGAATTGCCGGCGTTCCAGTGCATACGCGGCGCTGGTCTCCATACAGGCCCGTAAAAGACCCGCGGACGACCAGGCCGTACTGATCCGGCCCCAATGCAGCCCGTAAGGCGCAACATAATTCAGTACCAACCCCGGTTTCCCCACCACGTCCGCCGGGGGGATTTCACAGTTGTCGAACTCGATCTGCGAAAGATGCGCACCGCGAAACCCCATCATCTCTTTCAGGGGTTTTACCGTGACCCCGGGCGCACCGGACTTAACGATACCGGCCATGGACTTCCCATCGGTATTCTTGCCGAATACGAGGAAAATATCGGCGATGGCGGAATAGGTAATCCATTTCTTGGTCCCGTTAAGCAGGTAACCGTCCCCTTTCGGGGTAAAGGTGGTTTCGACCGCCTGGATATCGCTCCCGACTTTGGGTTCGGTCATGGCAAAGGAAGCGATGATGTCGGCTTTTGCCATGGGCGGCAGGTATTTTTTTTTCTGTTCATCCGTCCCCCATCTGACCAGCGTCATGGCCACCATGGTCTGCACGGTAAAGAGAGCGCACAGGGAAGAACTGGCGGCACCGAGGGCCTCGTTGAGCAGCCCGAAAGTAACGGCATCCCACCCGCCGCCCCCGTACTCTTCGGGGATAATCCCCCCCACGAAACCGGCGTCGGCACACCGGGAAACGACCGCCCGGGGTACGCCCCGGTCCCGGTCCCAACCGGCGGCGGCGGGTCCCACATGCTCCAGGGCGAATTGGTGAAACGACTGCCAACGCTCTTTTTGTTCGTTGTTCAACAGCAGATGTTTAAGCACTTTGAACCCCTTTCTTTTGGAGGACAAAATCACTGGTGGCATTGACGGATTTAAAATTTTCCATATCCAGGTCTTCCATTGTGACCTTTATACTGAACGCTTTCTCCAGGAAGGTCATCAATTCTATCGCAAAAAGAGAGTTCACGATACCGGCATCGAAGATATCGAAATTATCATCCAGATCAGGGAGGCTTACATTATCCATGATGTAGCCGCGTATTATATCTTGCGGTAATTGTGAATTTTCTGTTCTCATATTGTCTCCTTCTAAAAATTGATTATTTTGTTGCCGACTACCTTATCATACCAATATTCTTGTTCGTCCCGGGGCACTTCCTTTGCGGGCAAAACCGCATGGAGCATCCGTACGGCGGTTTTTACATGATCTTTTCCAGGGGGAGTGCCGCTTTCGACAAATTTATTATAGAGCGCTTCCACTTCCCGGTACGGTTTGATCACCTTTTCCTCGTACACGTTATTATCATGGCAGCGGTTTCTCGTACTCACCGCCGCGCCCAGGCACTTACCGATAACGTTCAAATACTCATCTTCATCCAGGAGCATCTCATTGGAAATCGTTTCCATATCTTTCACGCTGTCGGTGGTATAGGTTTTAACGGCATCGGTGTTCTTCGCCATAAGGAATTTTAATACATTTTTGGGTCCGATCTCGATAGCGGTCCCGGTCCCCTGTTCCAATAAATAATCGACGGACGCTTTCCACCGGATGGGAGAGATCAACTGCAGCGAGAGGTTATCGACCACGCTTTCCGCCCCTTTATAAGGGACCGCGTTCCGGTTGGCGATCACGGTATATCCGGGTTTTTCATAATTATACTGTTGAAGTAAGGGTTTCATTTTATCCGATGCCTCTTTCATTAACGGGCAATGAAAAGGGCCGTTCAATTTCAGCGGATAAACGATGGCCCCTTTTTCTTCCAATTTTTTCGCCGCTTTCATTAACACGCCGGTAACACCGGAAATGGAAGCCTGTGCAGGCGAATCATAGGCGGATATATAAATTTCCCCTCCCTCTTCGGAAACGTCGCGGCACACCTCTTCAAGGATTTCCACATCCAGGTTGACCACCCACATCATGGTACCGTCGATACGCGCGGCGGCTTCATTCACGACCAATGCCCGGTCACGGACGAGTTTTAACGCATCGGGGAAACGTATCACACCGGCGGCGCACAACGCGGAGTACTCCCCTAAACTATGCCCCATACAAAAGTGGGGTTGAATCCCGATCTCCTGCATAAATACCCTGTATGTGGCAATACTTGCGGTCAGTAAGACGACCTGGGCATTTTCCAGTTTGTTCAATTCCTCTTTCTTTTCCGGGGAAAAAAACAATTGGGAAACGTCCATTTTCAAAATATCACCGGCCTGGTCAACGGTTTCCCTGAAAATAGGGAAGTTATCGTAAAGGGATTTGCTCATTCCCACGTATTGGGACCCAACACCCGGGAAGAGCAGCGCAATTTTTTTCATAACTCTGCTCCTTAAGTTATCGCTTTTGCTCTGGGTACGGTTTTTAGAAAGCTTCCGCCTTTTGTGTTTCGCCCAAAGTGGCAGGAAAGACCTCCGGTATATAGACCGCTTTAGAATTTCTTAAACGTTTAATAATACCATGGATCAGTCATTTTTTCATATACACAAAATTGTTGCATCCCGTGAAGAAGCGTTTTATATCAATCGAATCTTGCATATTAAAAAAAGATTTTAATCATCTTCTGCCTCTCGGCAAGATGGATATGGATTGATATTTGTTGACAATGGTACATTTCGAGCGATTCCCATAGACACTGCGCCCCGATATTATTGTGCAACAATTTTTGTTATTTAGGGTAAGCAGGTCCCCGTTTTGAGATGCTGTTTATAGAGAAGGAAAGCCCCAGGGCCGTGCAAAAGGGTCCCCCGCGCCGCGGGGCCGGCAGCATGCCGGTCTATATCCAATCGAGGATGTGGACGGCTTTGTTATCGACATATTCATGGGCAAAGGGTTTCCCCATGAGAAATTGGTGATACTTTACTCCCCAGGATTTTAACTGCTTCTCGGTCAACGGCGTCCAATCCTTACCGCTGTACGCCCCCCTGGCGGTATATAAAATAATGGTGTTCCCTTTGTCATATAATTCATTGATCTTTTTTATTGTTTTTTCTATGGGAAGCGCTTTCTCATATTCGACCTTTTCGGTGCAAACGGTGCCGTCCACATCGATACAATAGATATGTCCGGTTTCACCGGCGCGCTCGTTCGCCAGTTTTTCCACGCCGCCGTTCGCGGAAGACTCTGCTACTACAAAGAAAGCATCCTGTGTGTACCGGAGCATTACAAGGTTTTCCCGGAATTGAGAGACCCTGGGTTCGACGGTTTCCCCCCGGAGCATCCGGATCAACAGTTCCGGTGTATTGACCCCGGCGTGAAACCCGAGGTTCGCGCCCCCCCCGAAACGGGGATTGACTTCGATAAACTTAATATCCCCGCCGTTAAAAAAGCACTGGATCGTATTATGACCGGTCAGCCCCAACAGCGTCGCCAGCCGGACGGAATAGTCGGTAATAATATCGTTTTTAACTGTTTTAGCGATATAGGATTCACCGCCGACGGTGTGGAGCCGTTCCCTGGGGATCACGGATATTACCTGCCCGTTGAAATCGGCAAAGAGGTCCACGGTATACTCGGGCCAGTCGATATAGTCCTGCACTAAAAAGTCCCCTTCGTAAATACCTTTCAATAAATCGTACTCTTCCCGGTTCTTGATATAATGGATTTTCATGCTCCCGGCACCGGTAACGGGTTTGATGAAAGCGGGAAACCGGATATTTTCTTCTTCGTAATAGGTTTTGGGTACGGGTATATCGTGTTCTTCGCAGAATTTGCAGAACAGGAGTTTATTTTGACAGATGTTAACGGTATCGAAATCGGCGGCCAGGACCCGGGTACCGATTTCCCCGAATTGGGGTTTGGCTTTTGAAAGAACGGCCAATTCGGCATCCCGCGCGGTAAGCACCAGGTGGATTTCTTTTCGTTTACACAGGTCCAGGAGGAAGGGGATAAATTCAGTGTCGCCGCTTCGCGGGACCATGACGTATTCGTCGGCGAAATAGAGGGCCGCGGCCAGGGGGGCGATATCGGCGGCAATAACTTTCCCGCCCCCGTTATCGATGAGGGCGGCCCGGAAGGTCTTCACCAGTGTGACATCTCTTGAACAACTGGTTATTAATATATTTGTACCCATGGTTCGCTTAATCACACGCTTCGATCTTTAACCGGTTTTCCTCCAGGAAAGCATTGAAATCCCGGATGCTGCCGTATTCCCAGTGGAGGTATTTGAAAAAGGTTTTACACAGTCCGTTATCTTCGAATCGTTGGAAGGCGGACCGGTAATATTTTTCACGTTCTTCGGGATTTCCTTTTTTCTTATGGATATACCCGACGAGTATATGCGAGATGATGTGGTCGGGCAAGCGTTTCAGCAGGTCGGTGAGATAGGTTTTGAATTCATCGATCTGGTCGGGTATATCGAGTTGGGGGTGGTTGAGGAAATTGATCTCGATATTGGCGTCGTATATCATTTCCTGGAGAAGTTTATAGTCCCATTCATCGGATTTGAGGTATTCGCTTCGGCGGTTATCGTATTTGTCGAAATCGGTTTCGGGGATATTGAGGAGGCCGGATGCTTCGGCTTCTTTAAAGAGTTTGGTACCGGGGTATGGGGTTACGGTAAGGAATTGATTGGAGTGGGCCCTGAGTTCGCGGGCGAAGGCAAAGGTGCGTTGGATTTGTTCGACGGTTTCGTTGGGGAAACCGACCATCCAGTGGAGGTGGACGTGGAGTTTTTTTTCTTTCATTATTTTTACGACTTCCCTGATCTTATCGAAGTCGAGGTTTTTATTGATCTTTTTTTGCATGGAGGGGCAGCCGGTTTCGACGGCGAGGCCGACGAATTGACCGGGACCGTAGACTTTGACGAGCAGGTCGATGATCTCTTCGTCCATATGTTTGACGGAGTAGTTCGAGGCGGAGAATTTGAAATCGAAGTTCTGGTTCATTGCGCGGTTCAGGAATTCGATGAGCCATTCTTTCCGGAAACCGAGGTTATCGTCGTTGAAGTGAAGGGTATGGATATTGTGTTTTTTCCGTGTTTGGGCCATTTCATCGAGGAGGTTATCGACGGGCTTGTATCGTACCTTTTTTCCCCATGAGAGGTAGGTGCAGCAATAGGTGCAGCCGTAGGGACATCCGCGGCTTCCCTCGATGGGCAGGAGCCGGTCGCCGCTGTTTTCGAAGTATTTATCGACGTTTAGTTTATCCCATGCGGGTATGGGGAGGTCGGCCATATCGATGAAATGGGTGGTGGGATTATGGACAATGTCCCCGTTTTGGCCGCGCGCGGCGTATCCGCCGGGGGGGAATTTTTGTTCGAATCCGGGGTCGTGAAGGTTGTTGTACCGGTTTACAAGGTGGAGGAGGGTGGTTTCGCCTTCGCCGATAACGGCGGCGTCGATGTCGTGGCGTTGGAGAGCGTGATCGGGGAAAAGGGTGGGGTATCCGCCGCCGAGGATAATTTTGGCGTTTGGGTGGTATTGCCGGGAGAGTTGAACGGCGGTTTCGACCCATCGGACGTTGAATACGAAAAGGGTAGACAGGGCGAGGATGTCATAGTCATGGGATTTGACGGTTTCGGTGAGGATATCCATATATATGGAGGTATCGATGGGGGTACCGGGTTTGGTATAGGCTTCGATATTGATATCGATGGGGGTTAGTTCATAGTCGGGGTGTTTGTATTTATCGAAGAACGCGGTAAGGGCGGCAAGGGCGAGTGAGGGGATGGGGCGGAAGGGTGCCCTGGTTCTGAAGTTATCGTCGGCGCTCATGGCGTCGGGGTGTGTACAGAAGGGCAATTTAAGTAATAGTATTGATCTATATTTCATAATCAAGCTCCAGTTTAAAAGAGGTAACGCTAATATTATCACAACAATGGTATATTAATCAAGAGTATGCCCCGGGACAAAAGTTAATCGAGAGTCCGGCGGCATGCCGGTTAAAATCGTTCCCAGAGTTTGGCGGCGAGTTTCGAGGATTCGACGGCGATATCGGCTTCATCGATACCGATATCGAGTTTCCTGTTTTCCATGAGAATTTTTCCGTCGACCATGGTGGTATCGACGATGGACTGGGAGAGACCGAAGCCCAGGTGACCGAGGAAGGTATTTTCATTAAAAGGCGTGGGGGGGTAATATTCCATTAAAATAATATCCGCCGCGTGTCCTTCCTTTAGTTCGCCGATGCCGTTATCCCAGTACTTTCGGGCGATTCGGGCATTGTTGACGGTTAAGGTGTTCATGACTTCCATGAAACCGACGGAAGGGTTATTTTGGGCAAGGTGATGGATCCACAACGCCTGCCTGAGTTCTTCCAGCATATTCACCGTCATGGCATCGGTGCCGAGTCCGACGCGGATGCCTTTTTTTTGCATGGCGATGATATCGGCGACGCCGACGGCGTTATTGATATTGGATTGGGGATTATGAACCACGGAGGTATCCGTATCTTTCAATATCGATCGTTCGTTTTCATCGATATGGACACAGTGGGCGGCGATGGTTTTCGGACCGAGGATCCCGGCGTTGTGGAGCCTTTCCACCACTCGCATATTAAAATGCTTGAGCGCGTGTTCCTGGTCGGACGCGGCTTCGGCAACGTGGATATGGAAACCGGTGTTAAGACCCCTGGCGGCATCGACGGCTTTTCGGAGTGTTTTATCGGACAGCGTGAAACTTGCGTGCAGGCCGAAGAGTGCTTTGAATTGATCGTCGTTTTGTGCGTTACATTTTTCGATGAAGGTAATATTTTCCCTGATACCTTCGTCGGCGATATCGTTTCCGTCGCGGTCGGAGACTTCGTAGCAGAGTGAGGCGCGGAGCCCGGTTTGTTTAACGGCGGAAGCGATTTTATCCAGGGAGCCGGTCACGGCGAAGGGGCTGGCGTGGTGGTCGATGAGAGTGGTGGTGCCTTTTTTAATGGCGTCGATGAGGGGGATGAGCGCCGAGTAGTAGCAGTCGTCGAGGATGAGTTGCCGGTCGAGTTTCCACCAGAGTTTTTTGAGAACGTCTGCGAAATCCACCGCGGGTTCGATTTTTCCCAGGCCGCGGACCATGGTGCTGTAGAAGTGCATATGGGCGTTAATGAAACCGGGAAGAACGACTTTGTTTTTCGCGTCGATGGTTTTATCGTAGGTGCCGGTAAAATCGGGACTGTTCCCGATCTGTTTGATTTTGGTATTTTCGATAAGCACGGCGCCGTCGTGGATGACGCGGTTATTTTGTCCCAGGGTAACGACGGTCCCGTTTTTGATTAAAATAGTAGACATGGTTCTAACCTCCAAAAGGTCTATAATGATACCATATTAACGGGGTAAAATGGAAGTGTCTTTCTATTTCCAATATCCTAAAACGATGAAATCTTAGCTACAAAGGCACAAAGACACAAAGGTATTTTTCTTGTTTTTACCTTCGTGCCTTCGTGGCTAATTTCATTTTCTTCCTTTTTCTATTCATTTATGGCTAATATCCTATTTTTTCAATAATTTTTCCGTGTTTTCCGAGTGTTCCGTGGGCTTTCTTTCCTTTGTGACGGTCTACATTCGTTTCCGCTTCTTATTTTTCATCTTATTTATTGCATTTTAATGGGGGGAATTACCCCTTTTTTTTGCCCGGTGCCTGACTTTTCCGCGTCGGAAGAGGGTCAACCACCCGTAGGGAAGGGGTCAACCACCCGTAGGGAAGGGGTGATTGTGTCGTAGGGATAGTACAATTGACCCGTAGGGAAGGGGTCAGGTACCCGTAGGGAGGGGTCAACCACACGCAGGGAATGGGTCAGCTACCCGTAGGGAATGGGTCATCCAGCCGTAGGGGGTGGGTCAAGTGGCCGTAGGAGGGGGTCGGGGACTCGTCGGAAAGGCAAAAAGAGTCTGAACCAGGATTCCCGGGATAAAAAGAATTCTTTGGTGCCTGGCAAAAATACTTTCTAACTTCGATGATAGACGGCATTTATTCCTTTTCGGTGGCCAGTGCGGCGGCGATGGTCTGCTTTAACGCTGTAAATGCACTTGTGTATCGGTCCAGCTTGTCTATGATCTCTTTTATCTCTTCCTCATTGTATGTATGGCTGGCGAGATTTCTCATCTCGATCATATCCAACCAGACATCTTCTTCGGTGATTATTCCCTGGGCAAACGCTTCCTTATAACAACTCCTGGGACTCACACAGCCGATCCCGGTGAAATCCAAATACCGCTTGATGGCTTTCCAACTCATTTCATAGGTGAATTCGAACCGTTTCACGGCAAGGTCCAGGTAAATATCGTCGTCTCCTTTCTCATAAAATTCTTTCCGGCGATCCACGGCGGAGGCAAATCGTTCCAGGGCATTTGAGAAATTCAACAGGCTGTCTTCCGCCCGTAATTGTTTATTGGCACTGTACAACACTTTCCCGGTTGCAGCGATACGCTTTCTAAACCGTTCCTCGGTACGGGTAAGATTGACGATATCGATTTTCAAAAGCGTGGGTATTTTTTCGACTTCCTCTTTTATTAAATGGGTTTTTTTGAAATCGGGGTCATCGAAAGCAATATCGATGTCGCTGGTGGGGGCTCCATCTCCCGTTGCCCGGGAACCGTAAAGGTAAATCCGTTCCGGTTTCGCATGCTCCAGGATAATTGCGGTTACTTTTTTTATTATTTCTCGTTTTGTCATCACGTTCCAATTATTTCAAAATTACACTGCTTTGTCAACAAATCCATTATCTTTTAATGTTTGGAGAGGATAACATATCCCGGTTCACTTCCCAATACCCGTTTTTATCCGAACCCGACCGCTTGATGATATTCGATTCCACCATCTTTTTTATATTCCGGTATATTGTTGTCCTTCCTTTTTTTAAACGCTCAGCCAATTGGTCATAGGTGACGGCATTTTGTTTTTCAATCTCTTCCAGGATTTTTCTTTGTGTCCCGTTTACAGTTGCATTTACAGTTGCACTTACAGTTGCATTTTCTTCAAAACCTTTACCCTCGCCGATGAAATCGGGGTGAGCATACAACACGGTAAGAAAATAAGTCAGTTGCTCATCGGTCTCAAAAACAGGGGCCGGGGAACCGCCGCCCCAATTATTGATATCGTTGGCAAATGCACAGATGGAATGAAGGGTATTTACGGGGTTCCATCCTTCTTTAAATTCCAGGCGTTCCCATTCGATACTCCGGCCGGTTATCAGGCTGTCTATGTTTATCGGTAACGTCATGTGTTTATTTTACATGATATATTTTAAAATTCAAGTTCTCTCCACACTTTCTCAACTTTTCCATTATCTTTTAATTTTTGGACAGGATAACAGGATTTCCGGGATGAAAAGTGTCTTGCTTTATATCCCGGCCATCCTGTTAATCCTGTCAAACGACTATTTGTTTAACCGGAAATGAACACTTACGATGAACATAACGGGTTTGGGCAGCCCGTTTATAATATACGGTTCGTATACCCACTGTTTTACGGCCTGGACGGCGGCACCCCTTAAGAGCGGATGACCATCGACAACATTGATTCTCGTCACTCTTCCGTAAATGTCGGTGACCGCCTCGATCAGGACAACGCCTTCGATTCGTCCCCTTATGGCATTAATGGGGTATTGGGGCGGCACCTGTTTGATTAACCGGGGCGGTTTTATATCGATGCCCGTGGCCGCCTGGGCGTGGGGGTCTATTTCCGGTTGGAAGAACCGGGGACCGTCCCAATCATCCGGTGCCCCGATCACTTCGCCGCGGTCATCCCCCGGTCCACCCACCGGTATCTCAAGCTCCTCTTCGGGGATATCCTCGGGGATGGCATCGGGAATCGCAAATTTCTTTAATATGGGTTGTTCGGGTTTGGGTTCTTCTTTTTTGGGCTTCGGTTTTTTAGCGTTCTTGTGTCCTCCGCCTCTTCCTTTGGAAACCGGGGCGGCTGCGGGGGGGCGGCGGTAAGAAAGACTTTGGTTATTTTTACCTCGGGTAACTCGCTGTCCGCCATCATCAGCGGCACGGCAACGATTGCCGCGATCAGCAGGCCGTGAAAAAGCATGGAAATCGGGAAAAACAACCATCGACGGTTTGATTTCGGTTGACTATACATAGACTCAAAAATGTTTTTATTCATTATCTACCTCCTGTCCGCGGCGCGGACACCCTCTTAAGGATAGTTATCAGCATTTCCTAACTCCCTTAGAAGGCAATGTTTTTTCATATGTCTTCCTAAAAGGTTTGACATCCCCCATAATAGTATTTTATTTATGGGGAAACGTTCGGAGGTAGGTTCCAGGA
>Ga0210082_1000200_pt1 | contig 12551 bp, 13 predicted proteins | sample White_ThreeSqA_D_2_FD_185592 | JGI IMG/M metagenome (GOLD analysis project Ga0210082, IMG submission 185592) | Wetland microbial communities from the San Francisco Bay, California, USA, that impact long-term carbon sequestration -... | ecosystem: Environmental > Aquatic > Marine > Wetlands ... | reverse complement strand
ACTAAGGCGTTCTGGTTTCTGACTAAGGATATTTTTGACCGGGACTACACCCTTTTCGTTTCTGACTAAGGATATATTATTTCCTACTAAGGATATTTCATTTCCGATTAAGGAGTTCTGGTTTCTGACTAAGGATACTTTTGACCGGGACCACACCCTCTTTGTTTCCGACTAAGGATACTTTTGAGACGGAAACACCCTTATCCGAGACCGCGAGAACGTAATGTACAAAGCAAAAGAATGGTGTTCCTATCGATTCTTTTATTGCCTTCGGCGACCAGGAACCTTTTTGAAAAAAGGTTCCGCTGTTTCGGACCTCCAAAAACGTTTTATAGAATTCCGCCTTGACTGACGGCGGTCATGTCGGCGATAATCGTTTCGTAACCCACTTTTTTACCTATACGTTCCTCCCGTTCGGCGATCTTCTCCCTGTGAAATTCAATGATCTCTTTATCGAAGGGTAAATCTCCAAAATCAAAAAACCGGGCGGCACCATGCACATCCTTCACGCCCAGGACCTTACCCTTCACCCGCTGCGTGGTGGCATAGGGCTGGTCCAGCACCCCCGCCTCCACGGCCCGCGCGGTGCCCGCGACAACATCGCCCTCCCCCATCTCCAACACTTTATCCAAAATAGACCTTACTTCCATCTCCATCATCAACGCCTCGGTCTTAACGGTCGCATGCTCCAGGATATCGAACCCCTGCGGCTGTAACATGTTAAGAAACATCCGGGCACAACGGAAACTGGAAGCGGTCCCCTCTTTGGTGGGAATATGGTGGGCCTCGTCCACGGTACGCGAGCCGCTCACCTGCACGCCCCCCATGACGCCGATCTGGGTAAAATAAGCGATCAATGCATACACGCGGTCATGCTCGGCGGGGAACCGCCCGGTGGGACTCACACTGTACGTGGTGGTCTCGACATCGCCGAAACCGAATCGCTCCAGATACTCATCGGCCAGCTTCTTAAAGGTCAGTATGTACGCGATATCCTGGGCCAGGTGTCCCTGGAGCCAGTTGTTCAACTGGATATGCCTGACCCCCTGCCCGGCGGCGATCAAAACCTCGATGATCTCGGGTACGATCATCAACGACGGCGGACTCACCGACGGCATGGCACCGCTGACGCAATATAAGACAGGTACCCCCTTCTCCTCGTAAAGTCCCATCAACCGGTTAATATATTGAAAATTATGGATCACCGTTTCCACGGGGATATCCTTGGTATAGTTCCAGAAAGAGATCAGGGGTCCGCCGGAATAGCCGGTATGTCCCCCGGCCAGGCCGATCTCATGGGTCAACCGCGCATCCGGGGTGGGACCGAACATTAAAACAGGCAAATCCACGGCCTCGATGACTTCCCGGTTCCCCGCGATCCCGTGGACCACGATGGGAAAACCGTTCAATACCGCCTTTCCGCTTTTCTTTGCTTTTTCCAACCCGTCCCGGGCCGCCTCGAACCGGCAGTTCCGGGTCAGGCTGTCGATATAAGAAGTCAACAGGTCGGCCCGGCCTTCGGTCTGTAAATAAAGGAGCAGTTCCTTATGGGCATCGACGGTATCGGAACCGGATGAGGGACAAAGATAGGTAATCCCTTTCTCCCGCGCCTCCAGGACTTTCAGCGCGGCATTTTTGGATTCGGGCATCTCCTTGTGATACGCCGCTGCCTCGTCCAGGTCGACGTCCCTGCCCGTGGGCCACATGGCCAGTACTTTCTTCCTCTCCCGGGCAAAATAATCATCCGACCACTTCTTATTCACAACATCCATTTTAACTCCTTAACTTTTTTAGCCACAGACTTACACAAGACTAACACAGACAAAAAAATGTTTTAGTCTATGTAAGTCTGTGTCAGTCTGTGTAAGTCTGTGGCTAACATTTCTTTACATTATCTTCAGGTCTTTTTCCAGGTCTTCGATGACGGGTTCGGGGAGGACAAAGGGTTTGTATACGCGATCGAAACCCATATCTTTAAAGGTCTTTTCGATATCCTCCCACTCTTCGGCATGGATGACCAGTTGCCCGCCGAGATAGAGGCGGATATTTTCCAGGCCCGCTTCGATGCATTTGTCCCTGAACCCGTCCACCAGTAATTCGGCATGCCCGGCCAGGGACGAGACCATAATGACATCCGCCCTGGTTTCCACGGCGGCATCGATGAAATCTTCCTGCGTATTATGAATGCCCAGGGAATGGACCCTGAACCCCGCGTTTCGCAGCGCATGCTCCAGTATGCGAATACCCGTGACGTGAACATCCTCGCCGATCACACCGGTGACCAACACGCCCTTCGGTGATTTACCATGAGCCATAAAAATGTCTCCTAATTTTTTTATTTGAGTTCATACAGTTTAGCGAAACTGCCGGGATCGCCGGTGAAGAAATCGAGACTCTTGATCTGGAACGATCCGTCTTTGGTTTCGATCAATTTGTAATACCCGATACCGTCCAGGTTACACAATTCCTTATCGTTCTCCCGGTCGAATTTTTTGACCTTCAACATCGAGGCCGATTTCAATTGCTCGATATCGAACATCAAATCCGTGGGGAGCAGGGTTTCCCATATCTTAAGGTGGCCTTCGATGAGAAAGTCCTGCCAGTCCCTGCGGTTCAGGAACCGGAGCGGATATTCCCCGCCCTTCAATTGGAAGTACGCGGTAACAACGACATCCGGTGTCCAGTACTTATCCATCCTGGGCATTGTTTCCTCATCCTGGGCATACTGACTGTAGTCTTTGAAATACTCTTCCATAAACGCTTTCAGTTTTTTGTACTTTTTCTGCATTAATTTTACTCCTCTTAATAAAGCATCATCATACATCTTCGTATTATGTGCCGGAAAACGGTCGCTGCGGAATATATGAAGTGTGCGTTCTACACTAAAGGCACCCGTGGGTGCTGTTAAAAGCCGCCGGCGATGTTGACGATTTCGCCCGTTATATTCTGTGAGGCTTTGGAAGCCAGGAACATGACCAGTTCCGCCACGTCCTCCTCCTTTGTCAGGCGTTTCGTATCCGATTCGGCGGTTAACTTCTCCAGTACCGCTTCCGGTGTGGTCCCTATTCGTGCCGCCATGCCGGGAAGCCGCGACTGTTTGATCCGGTCGGTGAGCACCAATCCCGGGGCAATGGCATTGACCGTAATCCCGTAGGCGGCCACTTCTCGCGACAATGTCCGGGTAAGTGCATTCATACCGGCTTTACTCATATTGTAAGTGGCTGAGTTGGCGGGGGTTACCCGGGGGGCCACGGAGGAAATGTTGATAATCCGGCCGAACCCGTTCTCGATCATTTTGGGCAAAAACAATTTGGACAGGTGAAACGTACTGGTAAGATTGATCTTCAACACATCTTCCACATCTTCCATGGGGGTATCCACAACCCCGCCCATAAACCCGGAAATAGCGGCATTATTGACCAGTATATCCACATGCCCGTATTCATCCAGTACGGTCTGGACGGACTGCTCGATATTTTTATCGCTGATCAGATCGGTACGGTAAAACGCGGCTTTGCCGCCGTTATTCACAATGGCTTCCACGGCCCGTCCGCCTCTTTCTTCATTCCGGCCGAAAATAATGATCGTGGCTCCCTCATTCGCCAGCCTGAAACTGATGGCCTTTCCAATACCGCTCGCACCGCCGGTAATTACTGCTGTCTTGCTTTGCATCGGTTTATTCCCCATTTTTTTTTCCTATCTATTTTTCCTATCTATAATGTATTCATTGCTCACTTACACACGGTTCACGATTCCACGCACTCGAAAAGGATTTCCTCCTGTCCCGCGATCCTGAAAAAGAAAATCCGCGAGTGGGCTCCCTGTCTAATGTCTCCCTGGACCCGGTACCGGTCGCTTTGCGTCATTTTCCTATGGGCTTCTTCAATATCCTTGACTTTCAGCCCCAGGTGGTGCAAACCGGGTTTGTCGTTGACAATGGGGCTGGAAGGGTCGGTCACTTCCAGCAGTTCCATACGGCTTTCGCCGTCGCCCAGGAATGCGATCCGCATCCCGACTTCATCATACCGGTCGATACCTTTACAGGGAACCCCCATATCCTCGAAGGTACGGCACAGGGTTGAAAGGTCCGTAACCTTGATTGCAATATGATCGATATCTTGAATCATAACCGGTTACTCTCGATCAATTGCGGGGGGACACGGTGAAACACCGCGATATGGTTTTCACCCACCCCGGAAGAGGCGATCACGACTTTATCCCCTTCTTTCATAAGTCCCTGTTCAACGGCTTCCAGGTGGTTCGTGGGAGCGGACGCAACGGCCATATTCCCGTATTTTTCAAAAGACTGGTAGAATTTGGATTCCGGTACGCCCACGGCTTCCCGCCATGCGTGGGGTGTCCACGGGACGGGTTGATGGGTGACGAAAAAATCGATATCCGCCGGGGTATACCCGGCCTTTGAAACGGTTTTATTCACCAGTCCTGCCATATCGTGCCCGGCTTCAAGGGCGATCTCCTTGCACATTTCCATGTCGTAAAAGGTAACGAATTCCTGTTCATAGGAAGGCCCCTGTGAGGTGGTGACCACCAGTTCGGGTTTCCGTTTCTTGAAAATGATGGCTTTGTGCCTGTGACCGATACTGCTGGAGTGAGAAGAGATATAACCGTACCCCTCGTCCACTTCACCCACGATGCCGGCGGCGGCGCCGTCCCCGATATAAACGCTCCAATAGGACGTTTTATCGTTAATAATGGAATCGAGGGCACTTCCGACGATCAGGACTTTCTTTTTAACGCCGCACCTGACGTAATTCATGGCGATCTCCATCATGGTGACAAAGGAAGAGCAGCAGGTATCCACGTTATAAGCACCGGCATTCTTTAGCCCCAGTTTGTGCTGTACCAGCGATGCGTTCATCGGAACGTGCAGGTCCGGCACCAGGGAACTGCAAAGCACCAGGTCGATCTCGTCTTTATCGACACCGCCGTTAAAGATGGCCAATGCACCGGCCAGGGTTTCGGCATCGGATGAAAGCATGGGGTGCGGATGAATCGATTTTCTTAAGGACAGGGGGTCCATCGGCACACGCCGCCGCTCGACAGCCCCTTGAAAGGGGTCTTTCCTTTTTTTCGGGGGCAGCTTTTGTACCCAACTATCAAACCACGGTTGACTTTCCCAGCCGTCGTAATTGGTTTCTATCCTTCCGGGCAAATGCCCCTTCTCTTCGAGTTCATCGATATACTCGGGGTATAAAAGGGTTTCGTTTCTTAAGAACCGTACCAGATCTTTAAGTTTATTTCCGGGGACTTCTTTTCCGGGTAAATACCCCCCCATGCTGATCAAACCCGCGGGTCTAAAATTCGACATTCAAACCTCCTTCATTTTTTACATTTTACTATAATTCGCACGATCTACGATCGTACGATCACACATCGATACTGCCGTCCTCTTCGGTTTCGATTAAGTTCGATACTTCATCGATGGCCACTGCATAGGCTTCCGCCAGGTGGTCCAGGTTTTTCATTGCCCGTTCCAGGTCATTGTCGTTATCGATAAAAAAGGGTTCGGCAATAACGCATGGGGCCTTTGTATAGCGCAGCAGGTATCCGCCCCTGTCTTCCGCGGAACAGGCTATGATTCCCCTGTCCGGGAGGCCCAGGCCGCTCACGAATTTTTCCAGGAGAATGCCGGCAATCTCTTTTCCCATTGGGGACCGGTGATAATAAAGGACTTCACTTCCCGAGGCACTGCCGTTATATGCATTGCAGTGCATACTGACAATGAAATCCGGGTCCAGTTCATTAATATCGCCCGGGAGAGTGGCATAGGTCTTTCGGTAAACCCGGTGAATTCCTGTATTCTTAACTTTCTGTTCGATCATGGGAGCCAGTTTCTCATTGAATTGGTATTCGCTGAGGTCGCTGTTTTTATTTATTGCGCCGGGGGATTCTTTTTTATGCCCGATGACCAGTGCGCAGCGTTTTTGCCGGACCTCATCTTTCAGGAATACTTTCTTTAAGAAATCCGAAAGAACAGGACCGGCTTCTTCCACCACCCTGGCCGAATATATCCAATCGCCGCTGTCATTTCCGCTCACCTCGATAATTTTCCCTTCATATTCGGACAGGTCGATCTTCCCACTTTCCGGCGGCCGGGAATCTTGCTCGCCGTGAGTGGTGAGTTTTACTGTTTTTCCTTCAAGGTGCCGGGGGGCGAACACAAAATATTCCCCTTCCCGCACCATACCGAAGATTTGTTCAATACTGCTCATTTGGGCCTCCCTATGGTTTGCTAATGTTGAATTTCGCACCAGACATTGAACATTTACTACAGACGATGAAATGATAATACGACATTATATACTTTTTTCACGTATTTTTCAACCCCTTACCCCCAAATAATTACCCGCTTCCGCTTTATTTTTTCTTCGTGTCTTTCGGGAATAAATTCCGACTTATTGAAGTTAAAAAGGAAATAGGATAAAATATCACCGTTATGCGGAAAACGGACGATACATACCCGCTGGAATTGTTTGAACCGGCCTACCTGGTCTCACTGGATGAGATATACCACAGCCACTGGGCGGCGAGGAAACGCCGGCGAATGGGATTTCTCCGTGAAGCCGTCCGGTATTTCTGGCCCGGCGGCGTGCCCTCCCGGCTCATCCATGTTACGGGCACCAACGGTAAGGGGTCGGTGATCCATTACCTGGAACAGGGGTTCCCGGGTAATACGGGTTCCTGGACCGGTCCCCATGTGTTCGACTACGCGGAGCGGTTCCATATTAACGGGAAAACGGTGGAACACGGGGAACTCGTAACCCTGTACCGCAAAACTCTCCTCCCCTACCAGGAACGTTTTATGGAAGCACACCCGGGTGAATCCCTGAGTTTCGCGGAATTGGGTATCCTCCTGTCGCTGCACCTCTTCGAGAAACACGGGGTGGAATGGGGCATGATGGAGGTGGGCGCCGGCGGCCGGTACACCCCGCTGATGGCGCTGGATGTGACGGCATGCGTCCTGACCAACGTGGGATACGATCACCCCGTAACCCTGGGCACGGAAATGTGGCAGCGGGCACTGGAAAAAGCCGGGATCGCGCGCCCGGGTATTCCTTTCTTTACTTCCGCGGAAGAACCGGCCCTGGGGTATGTCCGTAAAACGGCGGAAGCGGAAGGCGCTCCGTTTCACGTTCTAAAACAGGAAGAGATCGACAAAATCTCGATTCACAAGGAAAACGAACCGGGTTTCAAACGCCGCAACCTGGCCCTGGCCTGCAAGGTAATTCATTTCTTCTCCCCGGAAGCCGCCCTTCCCCTGGATAAGATGAAGGCCCATCTACCGGCCCGTTTCCGGCACGTGGAACCCAATATTATCGCGGATGTGGCACACAACGTCGATAAGATCGCCATGCTGGCGGAGCAGTTGAAGACGGCTTACCCGGGGCGAAAGTTCCGCTTTCTACTGGGCCTCACCCGCAGCCGCGATGCCCGGGACGTGTTCTCCCCTATCCTCGAACTGGCGGAACATATCACCATCACCAGCGCTTCTTACGCGGGCCAGGCCCCGGGAGAGTTGGCGGCCCTTCTCCGGGAGGATTTTAAAGCGATCGAAGTGGTAACGGACCCCATGGAAGCTCTGGAAAAGGAAAAGAAACATCTAAAACAGGAAGATATCCTGGTATTGACCGGGTCCGCCTACATGATCGACCAGGCCCTCAATCCGAACCCCTACATACGGCATATGAACGCGACTTTCGGAAGAAGAGTTTCGAACCAGGGGCAAGGTAAGGGGTAAGGTAAGGGGTAAGGGGTAAGGGGAAAGAAGTAAGGGGTAAGGATGAATAGGAATCAGGGGGTATGGGGAGCAGGCAGTATTTGTCTCAGGTAATACTCCATACTTCGGGCCTGGTTCCAGTCGCGGGGATAGCCGAAGGAGACTTCCTCGAAACGAACGCCGTCGTGATATTGGGTCCCGCGCATGTGCATATGGCCGTAGACCACGATGGAAACGGGGTAACGGGTATGCCAATTCTCGGTTTTCCGGGTCCCGCACCACAGTGAAAAACGTGGAAACCGGGGCAGGAAAGCCATACTCTCACGCATGGGGAAATGGTTGACAAAAATGAGGGGAACATCGGGGGGAACGTTTTTAAGGCGATCTTCGGTATATTGACATCGCTGCGCGCACCAATCCACGGGAGATTCATAGGGATAGGAGTGAAGCAGGTCTTCGTCGGTGCATACGACGCCGGATTCGGCGGCCCAGTCAACGGCTTTTTCCAGGGGTATATGATCGGGGCGGAAACTGTAATCGTAGAGTAAAAACAACGGTACGATCAGGTAATCACGGTTTTCGTGCTCATCATACCAGGATGCGTAAGGGTCTTCGGGGGTCAATACGCCGTAATCGCGGCAGATGGACACATGCTGCATATACCTGGCCTCTCCCCGCAGCCGGCTGGGATGGGCGGGTAAGCTCCACAGGTCATGGTTGCCGGGGACCCAAACCACCTGTTTAAAACGGCGTGTCAATATGAATAACGCGAATTTAAGGTGTTCGTCAAGTTCACCGATATCCCCGGCAAGTATCAACCAATCCCCCGGGTGGGGAGGCAACGCCTCGAGGGCCTGGGCATTGACCCTGTTGGCAAGGTGTAAATCACTGATCGCGTAAAGTTTCATCACGCAAGACACTCAAGGGGCAAGGTTGAGGAGAGTTCAACCGCTTTCTCCTTAACCTTCCCCCGGATCAAATCCTGTGTCTAAAAGATTGAAACACAAAAGGGCCGGTGAATTAAAGTTCGAAATCTTTATTGAACTCAACCCGCCATACCAGTTGAGACAATTTTTTCTCTTCGTTCAACCTGTAGATCAAACGCGGATGTTTATCCAATTCTTTCCAAATTTCATCCAATTTCGAATCATCCGTAGGAGTAAGAAAAAAGATGGCTGCGGTCAGCCGGGTTAAAATGTTCTCATAAGGCAGTTCCCACTCTGCAACCAGACCTTTTTCCTTGAGTTCATCGAGATGTTCCTTCACTGCGATAATTTCAGGTACATGCATTATTATCCTCCTTGTTGAAAGTTATAATTTTATATCCTCATTTACACTGTTCCAAAGGAGTATTTTAATCTATTTTTCAGGAAAAATCAAGATGCTTTCCAATGAAAAATCCGAAACTGCCGTGATTGACAATGGAAAGTGCGGATATATTGCCCGCCGAGGGTCTGGAAAGAAATTTCGGTTTTTTACAATTGACAGAAACGGAGAAAAGGTTTAAACTCACACTCTCAGGGTGCTTTCGTGTAGAACGCACCCGTTCATTGTTTCCTGGTGAGGTAAAACAGCAATGGAGCAAGAGCATAAAGCGGACCCCTGGGCACCGGGCAATTTACTGATACGGTTGAGAAATAGTGAAACGGTCCATATCGCACCGTACAATCTCTATTTGCACCAGGCCATCCATTTAACGGACCTCCTGTACACCCGGCCGGAACTGGAAACCGCCTTCCCCCATATTTTTGAAGAACCGTCGCTGCCCATCCTGATGGAAATCGGGTGTTACATGGGGGAAACGGTGGCGGAAGCGGGTAAAAGGAACCCGGAATTCAATATCCTGGGAGTGGATATTAAATACAAACGGGTGGTGAAAAGCTGCAATCGAATCAAACGGGAAAAATTAACGAATGCGAAAATCGCGATGGGTGACGCCAGGGAACTGCTCGCCATTCTCCCGGACCACTCCTTGTTCGGTATCCTGGCGTTTTTCCCCGACCCGTGGCAAAAGCGCAGGCATGAAAAACACCGGTTCCTGGACGATCTTTTTTTTGAAACGGCGTCCAGGAAATTAACGGGAAACGGCTTTATCTGGATTAAGACGGACAACCGCGCCTATTTTGAAGAAATAATGGAACGGGTCCGTAAGTTCGATTACACCATCACGGACAAACTCCCCCTGCCCCGCCCCCTGGTGGGAGAGAAGTATCGCACCTTTTTCGAGCAATTGTTCCAGCGGAAGAATAAATCCATCCATCAACTTTTTATCCGGAAATCTTTTTGAAAGGGCGATAAAGATTTGAAATAAGTGTCATGAAATAAGGGTCAGGCAATGGGTCAGGCAATGGGAAACTTTCTTCATCCACTGGAGATGACCCGGTTCCGTCCACTGTTCTTTGCGGCGATCATCCGTTTATCCGCGATATCCAGAAGAGATTCTATGTCTTCGACGTCGTCGCCCGGGAGAGACGCGGCGCCGAGGCTGAGGGTGACCTTTATCACTTCACCCTGGTACATAAACCGTTTGGCCTCGATCTTTCGTCTTATTTTTTCAGCGAACATCTCGGTGTTGACTTTCGACGTGAAAGGCACGATGAGGACAAATTCCTCCCCGCCGTAGCGAAACAATTCATCTTCCGACCGTATGACGGATTTGATTTCTTTGCAGAGTTCTTTCAAGATAAAATCGCCGGTCAGGTGACCATGGGTATCGTTAATCTGTTTAAAATGGTCGATATCGAAAAAGATCAGGGAGATCGGCATCCGGTACCGCAGGTGCACATTAAAATGCGTTTTTAAACGGTCAAAAAGATGCCTCCTGTTAAAGGTATCGGTCAAAAAGTCCAGGATCACTTTTTTTCGCAGTTCATCCTGGTTTTTCTTTATCCGGATATGCACCTTGATCCTGGCGGACAATTCTTTATCGTAAAAAGGTTTTACCACGTAATCCGAGGCCCCGATCCCGAGGCCCCTGACTTTATCGTCCATCGACTCGTTGGTGGAAATAATGACCACCGGGATGTCCCTGAACTCGATGATCTCCATCAATTTCACGAGGACTTCAAAACCCGAGATTTTACCCATGAGAATATCCAGCAGGATAAGGTCGGGGAGATTATATTCCCGGGTCCCGACAAATTCGAGGAACTCTTCCCCGGAATAAAAGGAGCGGATATTATAACCGGGCAGCATCAGCCTGATCGCCCTGTGAATGATATCGACATCATCCACCAACCAGATGGTATCTTTCACTTCATTTGTCATGCATTTATTATAATCGATAATCCCTATTATTTCAACTTTTGCGGTACTTCATCCAGAACTTGTTTTTTAAGAAGATCAGCTTATCATTCTCCAATTTTTTAAAGAGTTTCTTTATTTCGTTGACTTTCCGTTCCTCTTTTCGTCCCAGCAGCAAGCCGGCCAGCGCTCCCAACTCTTCGGTGCTGTCCTCGACATTGGACGACCCCACCAACCTGTAAATGGACATGGCCAGCACCACATCCTCCAGTTGATCGAGTTCATAGGAGCACAGGTGCATGGGTATATTCAGGGAGGAGACGGGGACGTTGTCCGGCGATAAAAATGCCCTGCCTATTTTCAAGACATTGATAACACCGATAAAATCGGATTTCGGAACGGCGGTGTCGCTGTCGTCGATGATAGACTTTCTCAGCTCGTTTATGGTTAAATCTTTTTTTTCAGTGTCCCAGTTCTTCGCCAGGGTAATGATCTTGGAGATGACGATCTTGCGTATTTCGGGTTTGTGAAAGAGTTTGAGTTGTTTCAGGGTCAATTTAAACCGGACATCCGGTTCGATATCGATATTTGAGCCGTTTATTTTCAAGTGGCCCAATTCTTTGTACTGTTTAACCATTTCCCTGATATTTTTAGCGCCGTAAAACCGTAAAGACATATCCGGGTGCATGCCGAAGAGCATCTTTTCATATTTTTGAAACGAGACCGGCCGTCCCCATCGCCGGAGGACTTCGTTGTAGACTTTGATCAAAAGCGTTTCCGGGAACTGGGGCAACTGGTCTTCTTTAGAGTCGGTAACTTCCACCCTGGGTGCGGCTTTCCTTCCGAAAATTCCTTCCAGGTCGATAAACATCTGTGCCTTTTCCAGGTACTGGGTAAAGGACGAGCAGTCTTCATAGTCTTTCTCGTCGAAGGAGGGGTTCAATTGGAGGAGGTGCTGTTTCAACAGGGATTTGACATCGCTGGAATCGCGGTTATCCAGGCCTTTTAGTTTTATTTGTTCATGGGCTTTTTTCAGTAGTGTCAGGGATTCTTCGAAGGTCAGTTGTCCGGTGGAAACGGTTTCGATCTGGTCCAGGCGGTGGGCGGGGATAAATTCGTCGCAGGCCTGTTGGAGCAGTTCGGCGGCGGAACTCCCGGAGGACACCACCACGGTTTCCCTGCCCATGGTGCGCAGTTTATTGATGAGCGGTACGAAGTCCACGTCGCCGGTGACGAATACATAGGTTTCGATATCGTCGTATTCGTAGCTGATGCTGAGGCAGTCGACGGCGAGGCGGATATCGGCTGCGTTTTTATGGGTAGCGGTCACCTTGGGGCAATCGATGAGTTCGAATCCCGCCTGTACGACGGCTTTTCGGTAGGATTGTTTGGTCACCCAGTCGGCGTATGCCCTTCGGATGACGACGCGTCCGCGTTCACGTAGTAGTTCGATGAGAGCAAATACATCGAGTTGTTGATTATCGTAATCAACAAAAACGGCTATTTTTTTCGGCATAAAAAACTCCTTATTATAATGCTCTACTATAGACCTATTTCCCCAATTTGTCAA
>Ga0210082_1000199_pt1 | contig 12553 bp, 14 predicted proteins | sample White_ThreeSqA_D_2_FD_185592 | JGI IMG/M metagenome (GOLD analysis project Ga0210082, IMG submission 185592) | Wetland microbial communities from the San Francisco Bay, California, USA, that impact long-term carbon sequestration -... | ecosystem: Environmental > Aquatic > Marine > Wetlands ... | reverse complement strand
AACCGGTGACATCCGATCCACGCCCGGGAATAATGATAATAAGAGAGCAAATTTTGCCTGTCCCTTAAATTGGCCCGCGAAAAAACGTGAAAGAAAAAAAAATTTTTGAGACTTTACTCTTTTAATTCTATTTAGTATACTGAACAACTATTTAAAAAGGAGGAAACAAATGAGGCAAAAAAAGTTGTTTTTGATATTTGTGATTATTGTAGGTTTGCTGGCATTTACGGCTGACCTGGCGGCGAAAGTCATCCGGGTATATGCCACGGTAAATCCCACGTCGTTTTTCGGGAAATGCCCCAAAGTGTTTACGTTCACGGGGAAAATTACCACGAACAGCGCCGGGGTGGTGAAATACAAATGGATTCGCAGCGATAACGCCAATGCCCCGGTGAAAACAATCAGTTTCAATGGTCCGGGAACACAAATCGTCACCACCACCTGGACGCTGGGCGCCGCGGGGATGACATACAACGGATGGGAGGCGATTCAAATCCTGTCCCCCAACGCGATGACTTCCAATAAAGCCCCGTTTACATTGAAGTGCGGGCCGGGCGATGTGAGCTGCGGAATTTATTTTAAGTCGTTAAGTCAAACCTCCGGTTACCCGGGCGATACGTTTAAGATGTACGGCACCTGGGGGCCGGTCCAGGGCACCAAGACCCCCTGTATCAACAAGGGCGGCCCCAATAAGCTGATCGTATTGTCCTGGAGTAACACGGTGCTTCACGTTAAAATACCCAACGGCCTGGCACCGGGCAATTACAAGGTGGGTGTCTACTGCAAATTCCCTATCACGGAACTCACAGGCTCCTCTGGATGGAAAGATTTTACAATCAAAGCCCGTACCATCACTGCGCTGAGACCGGTTCAAACGCTTAAACCGGTGCAGATTAGCCCGGGTATGATCGGAAAGGCCTGTCCCGACCCGGCGGCTTACGAAATCCAATTCCGGATCGTCAGGCGTGACCCGTCCAGCCGTTTTAAAGGACGGGTGCGGATTACGGGGATTGTTAAAAATATAGGGAGTAAAACGTTTATCGCGGGTCGGAACCAGGCGAAAGCGTACCTGTATGAGATGCCCCCGGGAAGCTCCTCGGGCGCGATCAAGGCCCAGAGGGAAATCCTGAACCTGGCACCGGGCGCGACAATGATGTTGGTATATGAGCGGGACTGGAACAGTTCCTCGCCGGCGGAAGGTGAGTTCCCACCCTCCTACCGGCTGCAAATCCTGTTGGACCCCGATATTTACATGGATGCCAGTAAAGATAACGACGACTGCACCCAGGACAACAATAAAAAGGACCGAAGCGGTGCCGACATAAACGGTATGCTCAGGTAAGTAGAGTTTCTATTCAGCCACGGATAAACACAGCCCCCGCGCGCGGCGCGGGGAGCCTCCGGCGGCTCTCCGAGGGCAAGGGGGAGGCTCCCCCTTGACCCCCTATTAGAGAGAACGCTCGAGCATAGGAAAACACCCGGGCCGTGCAAGAAGGGTCCGGCAGCATGCCGGTTAGTCGGCGCTGATGAGTTCGGCGATGGGTTTTAGAAGAGGAATGTTCTGGAAAAATATTTTCAGGGCGGAGGTTAAAGGAACGGCCAACATCATACCGACGATCCCCCAGATATAACCCCAGAGGATCAAAGAGATCAATATGACGATGGGGGAGAGATTGAGACTTTTCCCCGTGATCCGGGGTTCGACGACATTGCCGATAATAAACTGGGTCAACATCAACCCGATAAATACGAGCAGCACCCGGAGAGAAAACCCATATTGCAATATGCCGATCAACAGGGGGAACAGGGTGGCGATTATGGAACCGAAATTGGGGATGAAATTCAAGATAAAGATCAACAACGCGGAAAAGATGGCAAAATCAATCCCCCCGATGATAAGAATAGTACCCCCGATGATACCGGTCAACATGCTGATGAAGGTTTTGATGAGGAGGTAATGCTGGACCTGGTCTTCGATATCGTTTACCATCCCCTTGATCTTGGATGCCCGGCCCTCTTCGAAGGCCTTATTGACCCTCCCGGTGAGGGAATCCCTTCCGGCGAGCATGAACATGAGAAACACGAGTACTAAAACGAGGTTCCCGATGAAGGCGGCAAAGGAACCGAAGGTGCCGGTGAGCACCCCGGTAACGGAAGAAGTGTCGATGGATTTGGTCCAATCGATGGTTCTCAGGTATGCCTGTACATCCTCGAATGGAATCTTCAATTGCACCAGGATACTCCTGACCATGCCGTCCAGTTGCTTTAGGTAGGCGGGAAACTTTTGAATAAGTTGAGACGCACTGGAAAAGATCAATGCGCCGAGGAAATAAAAGAGGATAAAAATAAATATCAATAAAAAGATCAATACAAACACTTTAGGGATTTTCAACCGCAGCATCTTTTTAACCACCCCGTTAAAAAGAAAGTACAGCAAAAGGGCCATGCAAAAAGGTAAAAAGATATCCCGCAGCTCTTTCAGGATGACCACCAGGATAACGCTGGTTATAATACCTGTAAAGAGCTTTATGAGTTGTAATTCTTTGTATTCGTCACCCATAGCTTTGCATATCATGATCGACTTCGACGACCTTCTTTTTTTTGAAGAAAAGAAAATCGGTTTCGACTTCATACCTGTAATAATAATAAATTTTCCCTTCCTGTTTTTTGATTTGCACGTCTACGGCACCGGAGTCATGCTCGTCAAAAATGACATCATTTTTCATCAGGACGTCCCTGATGACTTTGGCGGCCTTTTCTTCGTCAAAATCAGCTCCCCGCATCAAACCGAAGGTATCGACGATCTCGTTTTCGATCTGCGACTCCATCAGGCTGGCGGATATGATCTTAACGAGGGCATACCCCCCGTAAACAACAATAACGATCATGAGAAAACCGGTAAAATTAAATTTCCCTTCCTGTTTCATGATTTATTAAACCTCCATAATAGTTTTTTTGCCCTGGCCCGGATATGGGCGTCGGCATCCTGCCGCGACACGTTTTCAAAGTCATCGACAACCTTGTTTTCGTCGCCGCCGGTCAGGTCCCCGGCAGCCAATGCCATGGCGTCGAGCGCCATCTCTTTGACGGGTTTGGTGGAGTAAAGCTTTCGAGGCGGAAGCAGGGCAATATAAGAGTTGGTACTGTTCGAAATCAATATATTAAACAACGTATACTCAGCCTCCTTGCACTCGATTTCTCCGACAGCGTTGGCGGCCATTTTATTATAATACGGATTACTTAATAATTCAACCAAATCGGGGTAAATTTTTACGGATTTTATTTTCCCCTAGGTGACTTCGTTTGCGAGGGTGATGGTATTTTTGCCGGTTTTTTTTGCTTTTTGGAGTGCCATATCGGCCATATTGAAGAGTTCGCGACTTTTCGAGGCGTGGAGACCGAATTGGCTGATGCCTGCACTGACGGTGGTTTTAACGACCCTTCCCTGGTGGATAAGCTCTGTTTTTTCGATTTGTTCCCGTATGCGGGTGGCGAGTTTAAGGGCGCCTTCGAGGTCGGTTTCGGGTAGAATGATGAGGAACTCTTCCCCGCCAATCCTACCGCAGATGTCCTGTTCGCGTAAACTGCGGTTAAGAACAAATGCCATTTTTTTGAGGTAATCGTCCCCGGCAAGGTGGCCGAAGATGTCGTTGATCTGCTTGAAATTATCGATATCGATGACAATGAGACTGAAAATACGTTCATTTCGCCGGGCGATCTTGCTCTGGTTCTCGAGCTCATTAACGATGTACCGCCGGTTATAAAGCCCGGTCAGGGAGTCTGTGGCGGCAAAGGTGAAGAGTTTGGAATGGTATTCTTCCTCGATCTCATCTTTGTAATGGAACCGCAGGACGGAATCGCCCAGTTCGATCTTGTCACCGGACTTGAGGACGGCCTGGCGGACGGGTTCGCCGTTGACAAAGGTACCGTTGGTGGAATCGAGGTCTTTTATGACCACCTGTTCCAATTCCTGGTTGCGGATGATGTTCACTTCACTGTGGATTTTACTGACTTTATCGTCTTCGAGGCATAGGGCATTGGTTTTTTCCCTGCCGATGAGGATGGGACTCTGGGAAAAGAGAAAATGCTTCCCGAAATCCACCTCACTGCCGTGGATAACGGTAAAACTAATGACAAATTCGGATTCATCGAGGTCCCCCTGACCTGGATTCATCCGATGTCTTCTCCTGGTTATATCCAGGGTAGTCAATTCGTCGGTATCCTGGATGGTTCTGTCGCTCATTTGTTCACCATAATGGATTCCACGGTTTCGAGGTCCTCGAAAAGTGCGAGGCATTTTACCGGTTCCTCCACCTTTTCGTCCACGGCCTCGACGATTCGGGTTTGTATGGAAGACTCGATCTCGCCCACCGCGGCGGAGACACTGAAATCAACGGGATGGATTTTTAGGCCCATATCGACAGTATGGCCCAGGGTCTCCACCGCGGCGGGGATGCGGGTGGGTTGTATGGATTCGGTGTAATTGAACGCGATGGGAATGGCCTGGCGGCCGGAGACCATCAGGCTGCAGAAGTAACCGATTTTAAATTTCTCCATCGGTCCAATTCCTTATTTCTATTTTCCCAGCGCGCGCTGCACCGTACTCCCTATTTCGGAAGGCGTTTCCACAACATGGATGCCGTGTTCTTTAAGGGTTTTCATTTTTTCGGCGGCAGTACCCTTCCCGCCGGAGATGATGGCGCCGGCGTGTCCCATGCGCCGTCCGGGGGGTGCGGTCTGGCCGGAAATGAAGGAGATGACAGGTTTATCGAGATTGGCCTTGATGTACCTTGCGGCGTCTTCCTCCATGGACCCGCCGATCTCACCGATCATGACGACGGCTTCGGTTTCGGGATCGTCTTTAAACAATTTCAATATATCGATGAAGTTAGAACCGATGATGGGGTCGCCGCCGATACCGACGGCGGTGGATTGGCCCATTCCCAGTTGTGTGATCTGGTTAACGGCTTCGTAGGTCAGTGTGCCGGAGCGCGAGACGATGCCGATATGTCCTTTTTGGTGAATGCGTGCGGGCATGATCCCTACTTTTGCTTCTCCGGGTGTGATGACCCCGGGGCAGTTGGGCCCGACGAGCCGCGTGGGTTTGGTCCTGATGAAATTCTTTACTTTGACCATATCGAGGGTGGGGATACCCTCGGTAATACATATGACGAGCCGGACGCCGGCGTCTGCGGCTTCCATGACGGCGTCGGCGGCGAAGGGCGGTGGTACGAAAATGACGGAGACATCGGCGCCTTCGCTTTTTACGGCCTCTTCGACGGTGTTGAATACGGGCCGGTCGAGGTGGCTGGTTCCACCTTTACCGGGAGTGACCCCGCAGACCACGGGGGTGCCGTATTCGATCATCTGTGTGGCGTGAAAGGTGCCTTCTTTCCCGGTGAATCCCTGTACGACGATACGTGAATTTTTATTTACCAATATTGCCATTGTTATGCTCCTTATTCGTATTTAACCGTTAACTCTTGCAGAGTTCGACGACTTTTTGGGCCGCTGCGGGTAAGCTGGTATCGGCGATGAAATTCATACCGGATTCCTCGATTATGCGCCTGCCCTCTTCCTCGTTGGTACCCACGAGACGGATAACAATGGGGACCTTGACGTCCATTCCCTTGACGGCATTGACGATGCCCCGGGCCACGAGGTCGGTGCGTACGATACCGCCGAAGATGTTGACGAAGACACCCTGGGTGTTGGGGTCTCCCAGGAGGATTTTAAATGCCTCTTTTACGCGTTCTTCGGAAGTGCCGCCGCCGACGTCGAGGAAGTTGGCGGGTTCGCCGCCGTAATACTTGATAATATCCATGGTAGCCATTGCCAGCCCGGCGCCGTTGACCATGCAGCCGATGTTGCCGTCCAGCTTGATGTAATTGAGATCGAATTTGGATGCCTCGACTTCCAGCGGTTCTTCTTCGTGGATGTCGCGCATTTCGGCCACGGCGGGGTGCCTGAAAAGGGCATTGTCGTCGAAATTGATCTTACCGTCCAATGCGATGACCCGGTCGTCTTCGGTAATGATAAGGGGATTGATCTCCACCAGGGATGCGTCTTCCGCCTCGAAAAGACGGAAAAGGTTTGTCAGCATGGAGGTGAAGTTTTTGGTCTGGACCTTGTTAAGGTTGAGCTTGAATGCCAACTGCCGGATGTGATAGCCGGAAAGCCCGGTGACAGGGTGGACATGGACTTTGTGGATCAACTCGGGTGTCTTTGCGGCCACCTCTTCGATCTCCATACCGCCTTCGGTGGAGGCCATGATGAGGGGCATTTCTTTTTCCCTGTCCACGATAATGGCGAGGTATAATTCCTTTGCAATGGCCAGTCCCTGTTCCACCAGCACTTTTCGTACGAGTTTTCCCTCGGGGCCGGTCTGGATACTGACCAGTTTCATACCCGCGATGGCATTGGCGTACTCTTTTGCCTCACCGCTGTTTTTTGCGAGTTTAACACCGCCTGCTTTTCCCCGGCCGCCGGCGTGTACCTGGGCCTTGATAACACAAGGGTACCCCAGTTCTTCGGCGATTTTGAAGGCCTCGTCGGCGGTCTCCGCCACGCGGCCTTCGGGTACCGGGACATTGAACTCTCTAAATAACTGCTTAGCCTGATACTCGTGTACTTTCATTTACAACTCCTTTTGGAATACTTTATTGTTGTCGAATTCATCGATGACCTTGATGAATATATATTTGTCGTCTTTATTACTTTTTAAATTAAAGTCGTATTTCTCGGACCTGGAATCGGCGATCAGGTCCACGGGAAACACGGGGTACCAGAGTTTGCCGTCGTAGGAATACATTACCCCGGCCACCAACGAGGTTTTATCGTTGACGGTAAAAGTAAGGCGGGTCCCCTGCAAGACGAAATCGGCGATTTCGGGGGCGGTGGAATCGATCAAAAAGGAAGATGAGATCAATTCGGCGGTTTTGGCCATGCCGGGCGGATTGGCCAGGGAATCGTCGGCCTCGACTTTCAACAGGTATTTCCCATCCTCGAACAACCGGGTGTTCAGTTCGGCCCGGGGAACGGTGATGTCCTCTTTAAAGAGAAGCCATGACCTGTCGGAAACTTTTTTCAGGAAGAGGTTGTATTTCAGTTTGTCGTCGTTGGGGTCCCGGGCGCTCCAGGCCAGGGTCAGGTAGTTTTGATCCTTGCGGGGGGTGCCGGCGGCGACCTTGCCGGGGGAGTGAGAGACCGCACGTTTATCGGGTTTACCGATCTCGATCTTTTTTAACTGGGGTTTGAGGTTGGATTGGACAAAAAAGACCTTGAAATTATTCAACCGGGGGGAAACCGCGGCATTGGAGGAGTTGAGGACGGCCTTTACCTGGAAATAACGGACATCGGAAATGTCGATATTGGCGTTTTCACTGTCGGTAAAGGGGGCGGACCATTTGGTCCAGGTCTCGTCCGGGACGTTGGAATTGCCGGTGCTTACATAAAGGGAGACATTGGTCCCCGTGGGCGTATCGGCATCCCAATAGACTTTACCGAGTTTGGATTGGATACCGAGGTCGTAAACTTCGGAAAAATAAGTGCCGTTACTATTAAGGACATCTTCGAGCCGGGCGACGGAGGCGGTATTGTTTGTAATGAGCGCGAATCCGCTGTTCATGGCTTCAAGTTTAAATACCTGCGCGGCCTCGCTTTCATAAACGATGGAAAACCCTCCGTCTTTATCGATGCTGTAGACACGGCCGGAGTTCCCGGTGCCGATAAGCACGCGATCGTTTTTTCGATCGTAACAGGCGGAATAAATGTATTCGGTGACCGAACCCCATACCCGTTCCACCACGCCGTCGGTACGGCGGCAGTAGACAATACCGGTTTCCATGGGGATAATCTCTTCTTTTTCCTTTTTTTTCTTTTTTGTATCGAGGAAGGCTTCGACCTGTGCATCGTCCAGGATATCCTGCCGTTTAATGCCCCGGGAAGCGGTAAAGTATATATTCCCGTCTTTATCTTCGCAAATACCCCGGATTTCTTCGAAGGGGGAATCGAAGAGGACTTTGACCTTGGTGTTGTCGATTTTATACAATATGCCGCGGTCACCGCTGCCGGCCAGGATAGACCCGCTTTTGGTAATGTAAAGGCTGATGATATGGGTATCTTCGGAGGTAAAAATTTTCGCGGCGCTTCCCTCGTTACTCACCCGGTAAACACCGCCTTCATTACCGACGGCCACGATGATACCGCCGGTGAGGTCTTCCTCGATGTCCCAGATGAATTTTTCGTCGGGATCGAAGAACTCTTTGACGGCGCCGTCTTTATCTTTGGCTTTGTTTTTCGCGATCTTATAGAGTTTCCCGTCCGGCGACGTACCGGCGATTATTTCGCCGTTGTCCCTTACGAGCAGGGCGTATACATCGAGTTCATCGAGAAGGGCAATCTCCTCCGGGGCGGAGGCCCCGGATTCGCCGGTAACCGATGCGGCCGGTGTGGCCGCTGAACTCATTTTATAGACCCCCGCCCGGTGTCCGGTGCCGACGTAGATATCGCCGTTTTTGTCGCCGGCCAGTCCGAGGTAGTATTCTTTACCGGGCCCCTGCATCTCTTTTATTTTAGGGCCGAGAAAAAGACTGCCTTTGCCGTCCAGGCCGGTGCCGCTGAAAGACCCTTTTTGAAACTCTTTAAACGTATTTATCTCTTTCTTTTTGACTTCTACTGAAAAAAGACCGCTTACGCCGCTCAGGCATAAGCAAACGAAAAGTGAAACGATTAGAAACGTTCTATTGGACATTTAAGTTGGACCTCGCTTTTATTTTTAATTTAAACACTTTTATTCCCGTAACCACCGAAGGTACGGGGTACTGGTACTCGGTAACGGTCGAAAACCGCATTACGGACTGCGAATCCGACGATGTATTGAAACTGAATATGTTCTGCATACCGGCGGGCAGGTTGGAGTACTCATGCCCTTTTATGTAAACGCCTTCCACGGGGGTCATCAATTTCAGGTAGACGCGGTTGTTTTTTCTCAGGTTATTGATGGCGCGAATCAGGTCGTTCAATTTTTCGGGGAAGTAATTTGATTTTACATTCTTGTTTTCAAACCGGACGATCTCATCTCTACCGGCGACCATGAGGTGGAACTCGGAACCGGCTTTAAGGTTGGGTGCTTTTATCTGTAATGTTTCCACCGTACTGCTCCCCCGTTCATTTTTCAGGTGGATGGATACATTGATGAGTTCACCGGGATTGTAACTCCGTTTATCCAGGATAACGTTTTCGATGGAGGTATTGCGGATACGTTCGGTGCCGCTGATATTGAAATCCATTTTTTGGATTTTGATGTGCCTGTCCCGGTTGTTCATGAGGAAGTAGGTGATGGCCAGTACCAGGTTGCCCAGTTCATTGGACGCGTTGGGTCCGCTGAACAGGTCGTTGATAACGATGTTTTTTTCATTTTCGATAAATATTTTCCCATTGACCAACAGGGACTGGAACCCGAATTGTTTATATTCGGTGGCGAAGATATTGGTCAACGCGATATTTCCCAGTACCGGGGTCAACAGGGGTTGGCTGATCATTTCCAGGTTGAAGCTCCGGCTCCTGTTTTCCAGGAAAACTTTCATGGGAATCATATAGGGTTCTCTTCCCAGTTCGCCCTGGATGGCTGAAAACCTGTCCTGCATGACGGTACCGATCATGTTGCGGGTGGCGGCCATTTTGAAAGAGGTCTGGAAAGAGGGAACCACGGTGATGACTTCGGCCTTGTGAAGCGGGAACTCCACGGTGCCGAGGTTGAAGAAGGGATGGCCGAAGAGGTAGACTTTATTGCCCTTGACGTAGGTGACGGTACCGGAGGCGGAATATTCGAAATCACCCCTTATAAGTGGCACTGCACAGGCATCGGCGGGGGATACCTCGAATTTTTCCCGGTCCACGGTGACGTTTTTCAGACTCTCTTTCGTTACGCTTTTCGACTGTCCCCAACCGGCGGCGAGGCCGGCGGAGGCGGGGCTGAATATGGGGTTGAAATAGGAAGAGATGACGGCAGGGTCCATCCCCCGGTTGATACCGATCAATTGAATGGGTGAAAGACCCTGTTGGGGGGAGTAATTGACCCTCCGGATCAATTCTTTCCGGAGGTATTCGGCAACGCGTCGGTTGTTCTCTTTATCGAATTTGACGTTGATATTCGAGACATCGATATCCACGGAGACGACGGGATTGTTGTAATCATCGGTTTTGATAATATCTTCGATGGGTGTGACGCCGCCGATGGGTTTTTTTGAAAACCCGAAACCGTAAGCCACGGCCCCGATGATTTTTCCGTCGATATAAACGGGACTTCCGCTCATGCCCTGGATAATCCCGGCTTCGTTGAGTACCGGGGAATCGAGCAGTTCGACGATGATCAGGTTTTTATCCGGCGCAAAATTTTCAATGATTCCCAGGACTTTGAATTTGAAGGTTTCTATGCGGGTGCCTTTAAAAATGGTCCGGCCTTCGCCTTCCATACCCGGCTTAATTTCCGACAATTTCATGATGTCCGGGTTCGCGGTATCGGCATATAAATGAACACCCGCGGAAAACAGGCCGAACAGGAACAAAAACAAAACAAACGTTACATTTAATATGGTTATTGATCTTTTCATTGAATCTCCATTTAACATTCGCATTTACAAGTGCATTGGCATTTCTAAAAGAATTTTGTGATGGCATCGATGAAGTCGGTCACCTGGAAGGGTTTAAACACAATCCCGTTTGCACCTACTTTTTTTTGATAGTCCTCATCACAATCGGCATCACCGGTCAGGATCAAAATCGGGAGTTTTTCGTCGATATCGTGAATACGTTGGATAACATCTTCCGCCTTGCTCTTCCCCAGGTTTCGATCCAGGAGGATTAAACTGTAATTATTATCGGCGATCAGTTCCAGTCCCTCTTCGGCGGTTTCGGCGCCGTCGCATTGGATTCGTTCCATTTCAAGGAAGTCTTTTACCAGTTCCCTGATGAAATCCTCATCGTCTATTACCAATATCTTTTTATCGTTCATTATCATCACAACTCATCATAATAAAAACAGGGGAAAAAATCAACCCTGTATAAGTGGGATTTTTTTTCTCAAAAACTCCCTCTATACTATCTCCTTTCAATAGATATAATAATCGTCTTCGTCTTCTTTTTTCTTTTTGACCTTTTTTGCCATCCCCCCGAGAAAGTCTTCAAAAAAAGCCTTCCCGAAAACCCAGAAAACAAACCAGACAATACCGCCTACTATCGCGGCCAACATTAACAGTCCGACATTCGCCCAGATTTCATACATAATGCTTAATTAATAGCATATTGCAAGGAAAAATACAAGTGGGAAAAGGAAAAAAAGTAAATAAGGGGTAAAGGGTAAAGGGTAAGGGGTAAGAAGATGTTTCTATTTTCTCCTTACCCCTTAGCCTTTACCCCTTATTATCACTAATCCAGGGGCCAGAAGCTGTTATCGTACCAGATGCTTTCCATGAGGTCCTTGTCGATGCGGGCCAGCATGGCCATGTGTCCTTTTTCCCAATCGGCGAGCCACCGGAACAATTTTTTTTCATTTTCCGATCCCGCGGTTTCGGCCTGTTTCGAGTAGAAATCGACGGCTTTTTTTTCAAATTCCAGTGCGGCGGCGATGACCGCGGCCTCGTACCCGGCGGCGGAGATACCGCTGACGATTTTTCCCGACAGCACATCGCTGTCCCCGGTTTCGCCGGCCGCCGGGAGGTCGCCGACTTCGAACCCGCCGCCTTTGGAAACGGATTTATACTGGCGGTTCAGGGTTTCGATATGATTTTCCTCTTCTTCCGCCAGGGTATCGAAGAGTTCCTTTACGCCTTCGGAGCGGGTTTCCGCGGCCGCGGTCCGGTACAGTGAGCGTCCGCGGTGTTCCAGCAAAATTGCTTTTTTAATGATATCCAGCACTTCTTTTTCCGACATATAGTCCTCCTTTGGAATTTTAGCCACAAAGGCATAAAGACACGAAGGTTTTTTTATGCTTCCCTTTGTGCCTTCGTGCCTTCGTGGCTATTTTTATTTATGGGTATCCTCGAAGTAAGCGGCTTCGAATTTTTTGAGAAGTTCTCTCAGTTTCTCGATGTGGGTGAGGTCCGTGGTTTGTTTGGCTTTCATGGTGTAGACGAGGATGTGGTGGAGCAATTCCAGTTTCTCGCGGTAATCGGCGTATTCTTTTGCCTCGCCTGCGGGGGCCGGTTTCAACCGCTGCGTCATGAAATAGTAAGTCACGATATCGCTCAACTCTTCGGCGTGTTTCTCCTTGTTCATCACCCACCGCACGATCTGGTTGTATTCGGGTGTTTTTGCCTTTGCTAATTCCGTCACCTGGATCATGGCTTTTTCCATGGTGGTGATGTGTTCGGCGATCATTTTAATCCGCATTTGATCGTCGTAAATGCCGCAGGGCACCTGGCAGTGAGAGTACAACCACCGGGCGGAAACGAGGGACAACACGACGATTAAAATGACGATGAATATATTTTTTTTAAACATAGCAACCTCCTTTGGTTCCAATTTTTTGTTGAGGGATATTATAAAAGGATAG
>Ga0210082_1000198_pt1 | contig 12578 bp, 11 predicted proteins | sample White_ThreeSqA_D_2_FD_185592 | JGI IMG/M metagenome (GOLD analysis project Ga0210082, IMG submission 185592) | Wetland microbial communities from the San Francisco Bay, California, USA, that impact long-term carbon sequestration -... | ecosystem: Environmental > Aquatic > Marine > Wetlands ... | reverse complement strand
AAAAATGAAACGAGCACCAAAAGCATATAAGGATATACCGTTTTTGAAGTCGAGAGAAGCACGGCCCCTGCGCATTCTCGCCGAATACCTGGAACCGGAAAAACGATTCGAGGAAGCAAATATCAGGCATACCGTGGTCTTTTTCGGCTCCGCCCGCGTGCGACCGGACAAAGAAGACGCTTATAATACCAAAAACTATTACTGGGCCGCCGAAGAGTTCGCCTATAAACTCTCCCAGTGGTCCAAAGAACTGGAAGCGGAAACAAAAGGAAACGGCTTTGCCATCTGCTCCGGCGGCGGACCCGGCATCATGGAAGCCGCCAACAGGGGCGCCAAAAGGGCCGATACGATGTCAATCGGCCTCAATATATCACTCCCCTTCGAACAGGAACCCAATAACTATATAACGGAAAAAATGAACTTCGAATTCCACTATTTTTTTATGCGGAAACTCTGGTTTCTCTACCATGCCAAGGCACTGGTAGTCTTCCCCGGCGGGTTCGGAACCATGGACGAACTCTTCGAAACACTCACTCTCATGCAAACCCATAAACTGGAAAAATTCAATATCCCCGTCCTTATGTACGACCCCGCCTATTGGAAAGACCTGATCAATTTCCCCAAAATGGTGGACTACGGCCTCATATCACCCGATGACCTGAACCTGTTCCATTTCTTCGATTCAACGGATGAAGGCCTGGAATATCTTAAACCGCACCTGGAAAAAATGATAAGAGATTTTAAGGGGTAAGAGGAGTAAGTCCCCACGGAGACAAATGGAGCTGAAATGAAAACAAAAATAGATGAAATCGAAGCCTACTTAACCGGTATCCGGAAGGACCTCTCCTTTATTTCACCGGAAGTCCTGGACCCCATCCCTTATAAAAACAACGAAAAAAATACCTGGGTGGAAATCTCAAACCCCGAGTTCACCTCCCTCTGCCCAAAAACCGGCCTCCCCGATTCCGGCACCGTTACCATCAAATACCTCCCGGATAAATTCATCGTGGAACTGAAATCACTGAAATATTATTTCCTCCAGTTCCGCAATACCGGGATTTTCTACGAGAATCTCACGCAACTCCTGCTGGACCACCTGGTAAAGAAACTGGAACCCTTTGAAATGACCGTCGAAGCCGAATTCACACCCCGCGGCGGTATCTCTTCCAAAGTCACCTCCCGGTATAAAAAGGATTGATACTTTGGCCTTCGGCGACCAGGAACCTTTTTGAAAAAAGGTTCCGCCGATTCGGACCTCCAAAAACTTCTATTTAAATTCGAAACCGATGATCTTATCTCCGACTTCTATTTGATGCACGACCTGTATTCCCGATACTACTTTGCCGAAAATTGTGTAACGGCCATCCAGATGCGGCGTGGGCGAATGCGTGATGAACCACTGACTCCCTTCCGTATCCTTACCCGACGACGCCATCCCTACCGAACCTTCCTCGTAATATAACGGACCAAACTCCGAACCGATGGTATACGGCGGCGACCCCCATCCATCACCCCGCGGACACCCATCCTGGATTACAAAATTCGGCACCACCCGGTGGATAACACTCTTCTTATAAAAATCCTCCCGTATCAACCGGATAAAATTAGATACCGAACCCGGCGACGCTTCCACCATCAAACGAATCACAATATCACCCTTCGACGTCTTAACTCTCACCCGCTGCGCCGGCCCAATGGTATTTACCAACTCCCAATCGATCACACGGTTCTCAACCGGCAACTTCTCCTCAGCCACCTTCGTCCCATCGAAAAAATCAATGGTCTTTTGCAATTCGACAAACGCTTCAAGGTCTTCGGGTAATTTACAATTCTTCAACGCCGCCTTCAAAAACGCCGTGTCTTTCACATGCTCCTTGAAATTCATCTCCTCATCCCTTAAAATCCCCGCCGCCATGGTTACCACCGCCGAATCCCCGGAACCCACACCCTTTTCAAATACCTTTACAAAAAGGGCCTTCTTCTCGGCGTTATCTTTCACCCCACGGCACATCGCCGTCAGCGCGCCCATACCGCCCGTCCCAATTGCATCGCCGATATGGGAAAACGTCTCCGTCTCCACGAAGGAATAATTTTCCGCATCCCCCGCCAATGCGCCCAATAGATTCGATTGCTCATAAACATTTTGCGATTTTTTATAAAGATCGATAATCGAAGCCGATATCTTTTTCTTAAGTTCGCGATTATCCTTAGCCGCATATTGCAGCGCCGCCGAAAGCAGGGTCGCACGACTGCGCCAATGAGTCAACGTTAATGCTTTCTCAAGATACCCCTCCACATCCGCTTTATCCCCGTTGGCCAGTAGAAATTCCGCCGCGGCAATAGAGATATTGACATTATTATCCGCCGATAGATCGAAAAGCGGTCCCCTGATCTCTTTATTATCGAAACCCCTGAGTCCCCGGACGGCATTGACTTTAACCCGGTAATCCACGTTTTCTTTCAGCAGGGTTTTCAGGCGGTTCAGCGCGTCCGCGTGATTCGTCCGGCCCAGGCCCACGGCGAGGTTCATGAGGGTAAAGGTATCTTTCTCCGCATCCACCGCCGCGAGCAATTCAGCGTGATAGGGTTTAAGGTCGATATCCCGGGCGCGGGCAAGGGTGTTGGAAGAGATGAAACGGGTCTTTTCCGGCATCTCTTGTGAGACCAGTTCGATAACTTTGGCCGTTCCTTCTTTCGAGACGATATTCCGCAAAGCGAAACGATAGAGTCCCCACGCCTGGCCCGTTAATAGTAATGCATCTCCTTTTTTGATTTGCAGGTTCGTTATAAACGTCAGTCCTTCCGTGGTCCCGCACTTGCCCAGGGCTTCGAGGATATATTGTTTAACCGCCGGAGATTTTTCCTTTTCATAGAGAATTATTAATATCTTTTCAGCCGCTTTATCCCCGATCTGTCCCAGGGCGTATGCCGCAGCCGTCCGTATCTTTTCATCCGGGTCGTCAAACAGTGCCGTTAACGGCTCGATTGCCGCCGCGTCCTGGACGGAAGCGAAAGCCAGGGCCGCTGCTTCACGGTACGCGGGATTTTCATTTTTCAAATAAGGGAAAAGTCCTTTACCGTCCCGTTGGTTTTGAAGGGTATAGATCGTTTGCAGGGTCTTATCCTGGAAACGGTTCTTCACCGGTTCTTCGACTTTTCCTTTATCCCGCACCTCCGTCGAATCCGTCCCGCAGCCCAACAGTACAGTCAAACCGAACACCAAAATAAAAATACGTTTCATAGAAGGTCTCCTTCAAAATAAAATTTTAAATTATATTCTACCGAAAGCAGCCGTTCTTGTAAAGACCGAGTTTTTAAGTCTTACGCTAGAAAATAGGGTCCCCGCGCCTCGGTGTTGCCAGAAGACCGGGTAAATATTTTATTTCCATGCCGGGACCGGCAACGGGACGTCGGCTAAAACCATATTTCTCATAAAAACCATACTTGCCCTTTGCCGAAAATAACTGGATGTCGCGAATACCATGAGACCGGCAAACGTCAAGCAAATAACGCATCACCTCTCCTCCAATACCACGCCCCTGGTACTCCGGCAAGACGATCATCTCCGTGATCAACGCATGCATCTTACCATCCCCAAGGACCCGGCCAAACCCCACCAACCGCTCTCCATCATACGCCGATACCATATACCAACTACTCTTCAACGCCCGGAATATCTCATCCGCATTCAACCCATACTCCTCGTTCCAACCCGTACTCTCAAATAATTCAAAAAACGCCTGCAAACCAGGCATTACATTTTCTTTATATATTATATCCATAGGGCCTCCTCAATTAAATAAATCCGAAGGAATAAAGGAACAGACAAGCCTGTTCCCTACATCCTTAATTTTATCGTCTCCGGCGAGGACTCGTCATCATGAATGGCCGGCTATTCAAATGCTAAGTTGCGGATCATCTTTTCCGTTTCATAGGGCGCCTTGCCACCCTGTAAATAGTTGTGGAACCACTCCAAATGCGCGTTGTAATAAACCGGCATGGATTTCACATGACCGGGCCAATGTCCGTCATTCTTGAATACGATCAGCCGCGACGGCACTCCCATCTCCTGCAAATCGGTGAAAAACTCCACACTCAACGTGTACGGAACCCGGTAATCCCGCTCACCCGTAATAACCAAACACGGCGTCTTGAAATTCTTAACATACGACGACGGCGACGCCTGCTTGTAAAATTCCTCATTCTCCCAGGGACGACCTCCCAAATCCCAACCCGGGTACCACAATTCCTCGGTGCCGCTGTACATGCTGCGCGTATCGTAAATACCCATCATCGACGCCAATGCCTTGAAATGCTTGTTGTGACCCTCCAACCACATTACCGCATAACCACCCCAGGACCACCCCATGGCACCCATACGCTCGGCATCCACATATGGCAACCGGGCCAAATACTCCGTGACTTTATCGATATCCTCCATCACACGCCCGTTCCAATCGCGGGAAATCGCCTCCGTAAACGCCTGACCATAACCCGTCGAACCGTGAGGATTGGCAAACGCCACAATATACCCCGCTCCCGGGTACACCTGCCAATCCCCCCGGAAACTGTCCATCCACTGCGACTGCGGCCCCCCATGAATATTCAATATCAACGGGTACGTCTTCGCCGGGTCGAAATCGTGGGGCTTCACAACAAAAAGATGAACCTGCTTTCCCTCCGCACCTTCCACCCAATGCTCCTCCGCCGGACGGATATCGACCTCCTCCTCCAATGCCCTGTTCACATAAGTCAACCGCTTGAGACTCTCTTTCCTGCCGATATCGAAACCCCATATTTCAAAAGGCTCACCCACCGACGAACGGCTGAATATGACCCTCAAACCATCCGGGGTGATCTCAAATTCACGGATACTCTGACGCTCGATCACCGGCTCGATAATACCGTTATCCACCGTTACCCGGTACAACGGCACATACCCCTTCTCCTCTACAGTAAAATAAATAAAGCGCGAATCCGGCGACCATTTAAAACCATCCACCCAATTATCGATAGGCTCCGTTAATACCTTCGACTGCTTACTCTCCATATCGTAAACCGCCAGGCGAATCCGGTCGGATTCATAACCCGGGACCCTTTGCGTTAAATACCCAATCCACCGCCCGTCCGGCGAAAAACCCGGAAAACCGTCAAAGGCTTTATTCTCACCCGTAAGATTCACCGGCTCCGCACCGGGAACCCGGAAATCGATGAGAAACAGGTCACTGTTGGTCGAAAGCGCCAGGTCTTTATCATGGTTGGAAACAATACACACCATCTTACCGTCCGGTGAGACATCAAACCCGTTCCCACCCAGAGAAAAAGGCGGGTAATCCACCTTGCCCCCGGTGATTGCCGTCACTTTCTTTTCGTTCATATCCAGGGAAAAAAGATGGCTGTACTGCCAATCCCTGTAAGAAGTCCAATGCCGGAAAAGAAGAGAATCGGCCATATGCGCCTGGACTGTTCCGTTCTCTAATTTATCCGTCATTTTCTTATTACAATCGCTGTCTTCCATACATTCCGCAAATACCGAAGATGTGAAAAAAATCTTACCCGTACCCGCTGCCTCGAGGGGCGAAGAAATCCCCGTATAAAAATCCGATACCTTCCGGGCCTCTCCGCCGGAGACATTCATCTCCCACAGTTGATCGCCTTCCTCACGGTCCGATATAAAATAGATCTTCCCGCCGTCGAGCGACCAGGACGGCGAAGCGTCGGCGCTCTCTCCAAAAGTCAACTGCTGCAACTTCCCATCGGTCAGGTCCAGGAGAAATACATCGCTGTTGGAACTCCCTTTTTTCATCTCGTATTCCGTCATGGAGAAAAGTAATTTCTTACCGTCCGGCGAGATGTCCAGGCCGGCGGGACTCTTCACCCGGTAAAGATCATCGATGGTAAACCCCCGTTTCGCCGCAGCCTGCAGGCTCACCGAAAATACCAAAAATAAAATCACGATCAATCGGATCAAATGTTTCACCGGAAACCTCCTTATCTTTTAATATTATATGGAACAGTATATTCTACAAGCAATTGCCAAATATTTCAACCTTTTTTTCTTCGTGTCCGTCAGTACCTTAAGTGCGTGTCAGGCACTTCCCTCTTCCCCCGTTTTGGTATATAATGGTATTATGTCCAAATTAATCTTCATTTTCCTGGATGGGACCGGTATCGGACGTGCGTCGAGGACAAACCCGTTTTTTGCCGCCAGTGCCGATTATCTTTGTTTTTATGAAAACGGCCTGGCGCTTCCCGACGGCACCCCGGTCAAACCCATCGATGCCCGGCTGGGAGTCGACGGCATGCCCATGAGCGCCACCGGTCAAACCACGCTTTTCACCGGTGTCAATACGCCCCGTTTACTCGACGCACACAAGGACAGTTACCCGGATAAACCCATGCGAAAGGTGATCAAAGAAAACAATCTCTTCTCGCAGTTGAAAAAAAAAAGCCGCAATGTTAAATTCCTGAATGCCTATCCCGGAAGCGCTCATCTATTCACCCCCGAACACATCAGGGTCCTGCAGGACGGGGAATTCTACCTCTCGCCAACGTTCCGGGCACGAGCCGGGAAAAACCTTTCCGTCACCACCTGCATGATGGTGTCGAGTTATACCCCGGTTTTCGGGAAAATAGATATATTAAACCAAAAGGCGCTGTATCACGATTATTCCAACCGGTCCTTGAACCGGGACGGGATGGACCTGCCGGAATTCAGCCCGGAAAAAGCCGCGGAAATTATTTTTAATACCTCCCGGGACCATGACCTGCTGCTCTACGAATTCTTTCAAACCGATATGTACGGACACGGATTTGGATTGGAAGAATGCGTGGGGCTGATACGGGAACTGAACCGGTTGGTAAAACATCTCCTGTCACTTTTAGATAAGGAAAAAGACACCCTGTTGATCACCAGTGACCACGGCAACCTGGAAGACACCTTAACGCCGCTGCACACGGCCAACCCGGTCCCGTTGATCGCCTGGGGCCGGGGAGGCGACGTGCTCAGGAAAAACATCGACAACCTGGCGGATGTCACCCCCGCAATCGTCGATTTCTATGATTAAACCTTTCCCTTTTTTTCCACAAAAATTGTTTAAAAGTGGAATAACGTTAATTCATAACTTTATTATCTTGCCTAAATTCCAAACAAGAAGAAGGTGCCTCCAACGTGATCCCTGGTGTTTTACCCTGTGGGTCTCCCACGGCGCACTCCTGACTTTGCTGCAAACAGTGGCAATCTTCCCACGGATATATCTTCGTTTTTTTGTTCCCCCGCGATAATCATGGGAAATAAGGGGTAAGGGGTAAGGGGTAAGAAAAAGAATCGGGGTGAGAGGATTCGAACCTCCGACCTCACGGTCCCGAACCGTGCGCGCTACCAGCCTGCGCCACACCCCGTGTCGTGTGTCTTCTTGAATCGGGAAGCTCTATTCTATCATAAAACGTTCCATTTTTAAAGAGAAAAGACACATATTTTTTTGAATACAGGCAAATGCTAAGGTCGAGGTTGAGGGTAGGAAAAACCTACCCCTCCTATCGTCAGCCGGGACACCCGGCCGTCAGCCGGGACACCCGGCTTATTTTATTTTAAACAGGTTGAATCCATTTAGTAACCGCTCTAAGGATTCAAGCTCGGTTTCCTTTTCATAATAAAAGGACCCTTCGGGGAAAATCTCATTAACCTTCTCGTCGTCGATGCCTTTCAAACGGATAACCTCTTTATATAACGCTTCCTGGTAACCCCGGCTGAGGTAAAAGGTGGCGATATCGAAAAAGTCGTATAACCGCTCCATGAACTGCATGCTGTGGTAGAGATTTAATGCGTCGGGAAGAAGACCCGCCGACGAGATATGTTCCGCCAGGACCTTTTTTTCATAATGGGCCGCATATAGAACTTCGCAAAGGGGATATCTTTCTTTGTACCTTTGCTTTCCGATTTCCGCATAGATTTTCCCGATCTCGATCTTCGTGGTATCCCGGTCCAACCATTTGGCCAGGTTTTCGTAAACACTTTTTCCCAACTTGATCAATTTCTTTTCATCCAACTGCCGGTAGGTTTTGGTGAATTTCGATGTCAAAATCCCTTTCGCCCAGTTCCTTGCCATTAGCATCGAATCGTTGTCAATCATATCTATGAATTTGTTTAAGCTCATAACGCCTCCTACCCCTTATTATAATTAAATGGATTTATTTTTCAATAAAATAAAAAAAAATATTAGTTTTAAGGGATCAGGGGGAACATAAGAGGTACGGTTAATGGACCTATTCATTCCTGTCGATATAGAAAGAGGTCTTTTTGGGTTTAAAATATTTCGATATATTATCCAGCGCGTCTTTGGAACCGGCTATTTTTCCCACGTGTTTCACTTTCCATGCCTCGATGGCCGCCGTGTTTTGCCGGAGCCGGTCCAGGAGTTTGGATTTAATGGACGAATAGGCCTTTTTAAACGAGGAATTTCGGGCCATATGGGTGTCGATGGATACCGGGTTCTTTTCTATCGATTCCTGGATTTTTGCGGCCCGGGCCAGGGATTTTTCCACCCCGTCCCAATCATTGGTTTTAAGACTCTCACCGACGGTTTCAAGGGAATCGAAAATCTGTCCCAGTCGGTTTAGAATTTCTTTTTCATCCATAGAGTTCCAATCCGTTCCTTTCTTCTCCGTTCATGTCGTCAAACCGGGGCTGTGGGGCCATGGAAGGCGCCCCCCGGCGCGGTCCCGGCCGGTCGCCGGTCCCGTTCTTTTTATCGTTTTCGATCTTTTCCGCCCACCCCGAGTGAAGGTTTTTAAATATGGTAACCACCTCGGTCACGGGTTTGGGATCTTTATCGAAATTGGCGGCGGTCAGTTTTTTTATGGAATATAGATACAGGGACCGAAGCCGTACGGCGATCTCACCGCCGGCCTCGAAATTAAGGATGGATATGAGTGCATTAAGGACCTCGATACCTTTATTGATCCCACTTACCCGTTTTTCGATTTCATTCGTTTCAAAAAAGCAAAGCGTCCGGTTCAATACTTTGAGCATCTCCCGGTATATGAACAGGATCAACTCATCGTTGTTCATTCCCTCGATGTTCGCTTTTAAATACACATCTCCTTCCGTCATAATGGGCCGGTCTCCTTACTCTTTTACCTATTGTCCTCTCTTCAGAAAATCATTACTGATGGTGGATTGCAGGTACGCCATCTGGGCCAATGCTTCATTGGCCCGGGTAAACTGACCGATCAACAATTCCTGTTCAATCAAAAGCTGCCGGTTGATGGCGCTGATCTTATCGGAAATATTCTGCAGTTGTTCATCGAAAGAGTCGATATTTTTAGCGATCAAACCGGAATAAGGAAAACTGAGTTCATACATCCGTTCCCTTATGGCTTCACCGACACCCCGGGTAAAATAAACGGTCCCCTTGGCATCGCCGTTGACGGTATCCACCACGCTGGTGGTGGTCGAGTACACTTTCAAACCCTTAGCGTCACCGCCGGTTCCCGTCAGTGTTCGCCCACTCCCGGAAGCGGTATACTCCACGGAATCCTTTACGAATTTTCCCTCCACATCCAGGCCCGCGCCATCCGTGACGTAGGTCTGACCGATTCCCGTGGTGCCCGCGCCGGCGGCGGTGTCGGATTTTACGCTCACCTTCCGGGAAGAACCGTATTCCTCGGTCAACAGTTGAAGCTCTCCTGTTCCGGCCACCCGGGCATATACGTAAACACCCGCCTCGTCCATTGCGCGGTTTATCGCCGACACCACCTGGCTCGACGTCATTCCCGGGGTTAGAGCAACCTGGTATTCTTTATTATTATACCTGACGGTTAATATCTCGTCGGCGGTCAATGTTTCGATAGCCGTACCGCCGGTTGCCGTGCCCCGAGTCGCCGCCTGCGTGATGTACACGTTGTAAGTACCGGCCACGGTACTTTCGGCCGCGGCAATAAAACCGGTTTCCGAGCCGGTGGTGGTCCCCGTATCCTTGAATATTCGTTTTACCGCATCGATGTCTGTTTCCAGGGCCGCATCCAGTTTCTCTTCGTTGATCTCCAACTGCCCCTGCCGGTTCAATTCAAGGCCGATTACGGAGAAACTGTTATAACTCTCGGTTGGATCGATACCGCCTACCCGCGACGTGGCAAGGGAAAGTAGATCCATCTTCACTTTTCGCGCGGTGCTTTCACCGGAAAGCACCCCGGCCCGCTCGTTCTCTTCGTCATAAGTGAAGTGGGCGTTCAGGAAACCCATTACGTCGTTATAGCTGTCGGCGAAGGCCTGGATTTTCTCTTTTAAATCACCGGAATCCGAGGAGACGGATATGGTGGTGGTTTTGGTGATGTCGGCGGCTTTCAGGTTCAGGGTGACGCCGGCGATCACATCGGTGATGGTGTTGGACGAGCGGGCAATGCGGTAATTGACGTCGCCGGTACCGGTGTTGACGTAGATATAGGCATCGGCCGCGGCAATTTGGTTGGTAAAGGCGGGAAGGGTCCCGCCCCCGGCATCGGTCTCCTCGATGGTGAAACCGTTTTCCGTACCGGTTTCATCCGCGGTGAGCTGGATACGGTACGAGGGACTGGCAGCGGAACCGAAATTGATGATGGCGGCGCTGATCCCGATGCCCATGGTGTTGATCTCGTCTTTTAACTGGTTGAGACTCATGCTGCCGGTGGAAAAATCAACTTCACCGAGGGTTTCGCTCCCGTCGAAATTCTTGATGGTGACGGTACCGAATTCCAATACCTGGTCGCCGGCGCCGGCGAACCCGGCGGACGTATCCGACCGGGCGGCCGCCAACTGCTCGACGATAACGGAATAATCACCGGTGGATGCACCGGTGGAAGCGGAGGCAGTCAGGTAATCCCCGGAACTGAGAACGGTGGATTTCGATTCGAAACCGCTGCTGAGCAAATTATACATTGCACTTTCAACCGCCGATACTTTGGTGTTCAGTTCCTGGAACGCCTCTTTCTTGGCTTCGTAAAAGGTTTCATAAACTTCCAGGTCCCGTATGGGCTGTTGTTTGGCATAGATCAGTTGTTCGACGATCCATTGGACATCCAACTGCCCCGTGATACCGCCCGGGGCCCCCCCGCTCAAAGCTCCAATATCCACCATACTGCACTCCTATACTTCTAAATTAACAATCAGGCTCCGGAGATCGGTATTTGCCGCAAGTTTTTCGTTGAACTCCATGAACCGCGCAATGAAAGCCCGAATTTCCTCGGGGGGAAATTCCCTGATTACTTCCTGAGATTCTTTGTCCACCACACTAACGTAACGTTTACCTATCCGTTGATCCACTTTGAGCCGTATTTCCCTGTCGAGACGACCCAATTTGGCGTTCAATCGCTCTATGGTTTCGCTCAACTCTTTGTCAACGGCATCCCCTTCATCTCCATCCCGGTTTCCACTTCCCATGCTTTTTTGGATTTCAGGTGAAAAATCCACTTCCGCATCTTTTTTTACCTGACCGATCCCGATTTTCGCGGGGGCTTTAATCTTAACCTCCGGGGATGTGGGAGGGGGAGAAGACGCGGCGCCCTCCCCCGGATTTATCGGTAAACCCTCATTTGTTAATATTGTTTCTATCATTGTATACCTCCCTGGCTGCCGGCATTACATCCCGTTTACCTCAACAGTTGGAGTATCATCTGGGATGACGCATTGGCCTGTGCAAGTGAGGATATACCGGACTGCATCAATATCTGCCATTTGGTCATATTGACGATCTCTTCGGCCATGTTGGCGTCGGTGATCGCGGATTCGGCGGCCTTGATGTTCAGGGCCTGGACCTGGATGATACCCACGGCGTTGATCAACCGGTTTTGCTGGGCACCCAATACACCCCTGAATCGCGAGATAGAGGCAATTGCCGTCTGAAGCAGTCTCATTGTCTGGATAGCGGTGCCCTGGGTGGCAATCCCGGAAAAACTGGTAGAGGTGGCATTGGATAAACCGAGGGCGGCTGTTCCCGCACCGTTTGGCCCGCCGATGGATATGGTGATGAACGATTCGAAATGCGTATCACCCACGTACACCGATTTTATAAACGCCGCGTTCTCGCTGAATAGTCTTTCACCCTTGAAGTTAGCCACCGACACAACACGGTTCAACTCGGTCAGGAGTTCCATGTACTCGACGTTCAGTGTTGCCTTTTCATTGACACCCACGGTATCGGAAGCGGATTGTTCGGCCAGGGTTACACCCCTGAGCAACAGATCGCTTAATTTGTTTAACGCGCCGTCGGCGATCTGGATAATGGCGATACCGTCGTTGGCGTTCCTGACCGCCTGATCCAGGGCCATGGCATCGGCTTTCAGACCGGCGGCAATAGCCAGTCCCGCCGCATCGTCACCGGCTTCGACGATACGACTCCCGGATGACAACTTTGCTAAACTTTTGTTTAGCCCGATGTTGGTAAAATAAAGGTCCTTCTGGGCCTTCATCGACGAAAAATTGTTTAATACTGAAAACGCTTGTCCTGCCATTTTTAAATCCTCCATGATTTAATTGGTTTCCGCGAGCTTCCTTGCTCTTGTAAAAATTCGATTAAAAAGCGACCGCGGCTTTCAGTCTACAC
>Ga0210082_1000197_pt1 | contig 12706 bp, 6 predicted proteins | sample White_ThreeSqA_D_2_FD_185592 | JGI IMG/M metagenome (GOLD analysis project Ga0210082, IMG submission 185592) | Wetland microbial communities from the San Francisco Bay, California, USA, that impact long-term carbon sequestration -... | ecosystem: Environmental > Aquatic > Marine > Wetlands ... | reverse complement strand
TTCAAGACCTTGGTAATAAACGAATGAAAGGCGCTTAAATTGGTTTTAAAGTCCGGTGAAAAATCCGTCCTTACCAACCGGTTGTAGTGATTCAGGAATTCGTTCCAATCTTTGAACAGGAGGTAATTCAAATCGCTTTCAATAAATTGGTTGATGTCGAAGAATATATCGGAAGGTGTGATATCCTCTTTTTCGGCGAAATAGTTATTGATCTTGCTGTGAAGTTTGGCCAGCTTTTTTTTGACTTCGGACGACTTTTCGGATCGCGATGTATAGTTTTCGAAGATAGTGTTCCCCGAAATTTCCGGTTTGAAAAGCTTGGCAATGCTCTCGATCAGGTCCTGGATTGCAAAATCGGAAATAATGGTAATATTTTTCAGCAGTTTCCGCCGGCTTAATTTTTCGTTCTCGGTATCGAAATAGTAGGGGAATTCGCCCTCGAAGATTTTCTGGTACTCGAGGTGAAGGTCGTTGAATATCTTATCGATCTTTTTCAACGTTTTTTCCTCCTGGAAATTGTTCTTCAAGGTCTGCTGCAAGACGGTATCATAGAACGAAAAGATATTCTCGATCTGTTTTTTTAACAGGAGGATCAGGGGGATGGTGAGGCTGATGTTCCGGCTGATGTTGAGGTTTTGTTCGATGAAGTTATTGAGTTTCATGATACGGAAGGCGAAAATAAAGAAAATACCGATCTCCCGTTTCAATTTTTTTTCTCCCCGGTCGGCGATAATATCGCAGATATCCTGCTGGTATATCTTGTCCATTTTGGGGATAAAATTTCCTTTTAAGAGAGAGACGATGATCGAGTTGCTCATCAGTTCTTTCCGGTAGAGTTTTCTCAGGGAGAAAAAGGCTTTTTGTGAGACGGCGTTGTTTTTCGTGAGTTCGAAGGCCAGGGTCCGGAGGTTTTGGAGGAATATCCTGAGACTGTAGAACCAGGATGAAGGGGAGAAGATATCTTTCAGGTAGGGGAAGCGTTTGGTAACGGAGGCGAAATCCTCGAATATTTTTTCCACGATGAATTCTTCGAAATTCAGGAGATACCGGTCTTTTTCAAAGTCGAGGTCTTTGAGATGGCCGATGATCTTACTTGCCACGTGGTTAAAGGTGACGAAGTAGAATTCGTAATCCCTGGTATTGGTGGTCTGGTATTTGAAGACCATGTTTTCCAGGTAGGTGGAAGAGAAGAATTCTTCCATTGCCTCGAACCATGTTTTGAGTTCGAAGAGGCTGGGCATGAGTTTCTTTTCATCGATCTTATTGATCCAGCCCTCGAAAATCCGGTCCCACTTTTGTTGGGGCGTGAGTTCCGGGTGCTCTTTTGAAAAAAATTCGCTGACATCTTTAATTTCTTTGTTTTCCATAATACCCCTATTTTAATCAATTATGAAGAATTTATCAATAGGTAATTTTTATTTGTTCGTGGCCGGTGCGGTTCCTTCGTCTTGGGTTGCACCGTCCGCATCAAGTTGTTTTTGTTCCACTTGATTAAAAGGGGAAAAGATAGTATAATGAGAATCCTTAAAAAAAGAAAGACTGAAACGGATGCGCCCGTAGCTCAATGGATAGAGCGGTAGACTTCGAATCTGCGCGTTGGGGGTTCGACTCCCTCCGGGCGTAATTTCCAGTCTTGGGCGTGTTTTATTGAAGAAAAATCTTGACAAAAAGTTGTAAATTCTTTACTATATACAATTAAGATTCATTTTCAAGAGCAAACCGGAGTGTTATGAGTTTAAAAGGATCGTTAGAATCTATTAACCTTGCCGACATCATGCAGTTGGTTTCCAATTCCCGGCAGAGCGGCCGGTTCGAGCTAACCAAGGCTGATGATAAGAAGGGCTATATCGTTATAAAGCGGGGCGAAATCGTCCATGCGGAAGTGGATAATTTTATCGGGGAAGATGCGGTATTCACGTTGATCTCCTGGGGAAAAGGCGAATTTGTGTTCGTGGAAGGGGACTACCCGGCGGAAACGACGATTACTCGTTCGGTTACATCCCTCTTGATGGAAGCGGCCCGCCGCATCGATGAATGGAAACTGCTGCGGCGAAAGATCGGTTCTATCGATGCGGTCCCGGAATTCAGCGATATCGACCGGAAAGAGCGGCGAAAGATTTCCCTTTCCACGTTAGAATGGCTGGTCATTTCCAAGATCGACGGGAAACAGAGTATCGCCGATATCTCAAACTCCGCGGGAATCAATATCTACGATACGTCCCGGATTATTTTCGGCATGATCACCTCCGGGCTCTTAAAACTCAAATAAACTCCAAAAAAAAAATCCTCGTCCCTGTCCTTGCCATGGTGGGTGCATTCTGGTAAAATCTATAAATGGAGAACAAAAACACCGTTTTAATTTTAGACTTCGGTTCGCAGTATACCCGGCTCATTGCCCGCCGGGTGCGGGAACTGCATGTCTATTCCGAAATTGTTCCTTATACGATCGGTATCGATAAGCTAAAATCCCTTTCTCCCGGTGCGGTAATCCTTTCGGGAGGCCCTTCCAGCGTTTATGATCCGAATGCCCCCCGCGTCCACCGGGATATCCTGGATTCGGGGATACCGCTGCTGGGGATATGTTACGGTCTACAGTTGATCGCTTTTCATTCACAAATGAAAGTGGAACCGGCGGGGGGCAGGGAGTACGGGCTGGCCAACCTGGAAATCATAAAAAAAAGCAAACTCCTGGCAGAGGTGGAGAATGGTTCCAATGTCTGGATGAGCCATGGGGATAAGATCAACAGTTTACCGGAAGATTTCGTGGTTACGGCGAAAACGGGCAATTGCGACGTGGCGGTGATCGAATCGGAGAAACGAAAAATTTTCGGTGTCCAGTTTCACCCGGAGGTGGTACACACACCGGAGGGCAAGAAGATCCTGGGAAATTTTTTATTTAAGATCGCGGGGTTGAAGCCGGAATGGAACATGGGAAATTTTGTCCGGACGGCGACGGCGCAAATCCGGGAAAAAGTGGGAAAAGAAAAAATCATCCTGGGATTGAGCGGGGGTGTGGATTCGACGGTGCTGGCATTATTGTTAAAAAAAGCGGTGGGGGATCAACTGGTGCCGGTGTTTATCGATAACGGTCTCCTGAGAAAAAACGAGTACAGGGACCTGATGGTCCGTTTCCGGGATAAGTTGAAATTGAATGTTACCGGCATCGATGCGTCGGCCCGGTTCCTGGCCAACTTAAGGAATGTCCGTTCCCCGGAGCGAAAGCGGAAGATCATCGGTAAAACCTTTATCGAGGTATTCAAGACGGTACAGGAAACGACGGGTAAGGTCGAATTTTTTGCGCAGGGGACGTTGTACCCGGATGTGATCGAGTCGGTATCGGTGAACGGCCCGTCGGTGACGATCAAGAGTCATCACAATGTGGGCGGCTTGCCGAAAAAGATGAAATGGCAATTGGTGGAGCCGTTTCGTGAATTGTTCAAAGACGAGGTCCGGGTGATCGGGCGGGAGTTGGGATTGGATGAGACGTTCATCATGCGTCATCCGTTTCCCGGTCCCGGGTTGGCGGTACGGGTGATCGGAGCGGTTTCGGAGGACCGGCTCAGGGTGCTTCGGGAAGCGGACGCGATATTGTTCGAGGAATTGCACAATTTTAACATTTACGATGAGGTCTGGCAGTCTTTCGTGGTGCTTTTGCCGGTAAAGAGTGTCGGTGTCATGGGTGATTTGAGGACCTATGAAAATGTGGCGGCGGTACGGTTGGTGGAAAGTGTGGATGGGATGACGGCGGATTGGTATGCCGCGCCCCCGGAGTTTTTAAAAAAGGTAGCCAACCGGATTGTCAATGAAGTCAAAGGAATCAACCGGGTGGTTTACGATCTGACATCCAAACCCCCCGGCACGATCGAATGGGAATGAAAAGTTACATCCACTTGCACTTACATTCGCAGTTCAGTTTGCTGGATTCGTCGCTTAAGGTGAGCGACCTTGTGAAGAGAGCCGTCGAGTACAACATGCCTGCCATTGCGCTCACGGATCACGGGAACATACTGGGTGCGGTAAATTTCTATAAAGAGGCCCGGAAACACAAGATAAAACCGATCATCGGTTCCGAGCTTTACGTGGCGCCGGAGTCGCGGTTTCATAAACCGGATAAAAAGAACAACGAGGAGAACTACCATCACCTGGTGGTACTGGTAAAAAACCAGGTCGGGTACCGGAACCTTTGCGAGTTGATCAGCAGTTCGTTTACCGAGGGGTTCTACCGGAAACCGCGGGTAGACAAGGAAATCCTTCAGAAGTACAAAGACGGGTTGGTGGTGCTTTCCGCCTGTATCCAGGGGGAGGTTCCCCGTAAGATTTTGCAGGGGAGGGAAGACCAGGCCCGCGAGACCGCGTTATGGTACAGGGAACTTTTTAAAGATGATTTTTACATCGAAGTCCAGAACCATGACCTCGGTCCTCAAAACGAAGTCTACCCCAGGTTACTGGATTTGTCCAAAGACCTGAGCATCCCGTTGGTGGCGACCAACGACGTGCATTACCTCAACCGCGAGGATGCCGATGTCCGGGACATCCTGATCTGTTTACAGACCAACAATGTATTGTCCAACCCGGACCGGCCCATGAAAAAAGAGACCGAGGAGATGTATTTCAAGTCTTCGGAAGAGATGCGCCGGTTATTTAGCGACATTCCCCACGCGCTTGACGTCACCATGGACATTGCGGCCAAGTGTAATTTCGATTTCCAATTGGGCACCTATTTTCTCCCGGAGTTTAAAGTCCCTGAAAAAACGACCATCGACGATCACTTCGAGAATATATGCCGCAAGGGGTTCGAGCGTCTGAGGCCGACGTTAACAGGTAAAAAACACCCGATCGAAGAATACGAGAAGCGGTTGGACTACGAGATCGAGAAAGTCCGCGAGATGGGGTTCCCCGGTTATTTTTTGATCGTATGGGACATCATCCGGTATGCCCGGGAGCACGGGATTCCCGTGGGTCCGGGCAGGGGGTCCGTGGTGGGCAGTCTCGTGGCCTATGCAATGGAAATCACCACCATCGACCCGCTGGAATACGATCTTATCTTCGAGCGGTTCCTGAACCCGGAACGTATCTCCATGCCGGATATCGATATCGATTTCGATGGGGACCAGCGGGATGAGGTCATCCGGTACATCCGTCAAAAGTACGGCGAAGACAGCACGGCCCAGATCGTCACCTTCGGGAAGATGAAAGCCAAACTGGCCATCCGCGATATCGGGAGGGTATTGGAGATCCCTCTCAACGACGTCAACCGGCTGGCGAAGATGATCCCCGAAGGTCCGAAAGTGGACCTTGCCAGCGAGATCGCCGACAATTCGGAGCTTCAAAAGGAGATCAAGCACGTCCCGGAGACCAAGAAACTGATCGATTTCGCATTGAAGCTGGAAAACACCATTCGTCATACATCCATGCATGCGGCGGGTGTGGTGATCGCCCCGAAGCGGCTCACGGAATTTATGCCCCTGTACAAGACCAAGGACGATATCGTCACACAGTTCGAGAAAGACGAAGTGGAAGAGGTGGGTTTGCTGAAGATGGATATCCTGGGTTTAAAGACCCTTACCATCATTAAGAAGATACTGGACGAAGTCAAAGAGGTCGAGAATATAGATGTGGATGTGGAGAATGTTCCGCTGAATGACGAAAAGACTTTCAAGGTCTTCCAGGCCGGGGACACGGACGGGATATTCCAATTCGAAAGTTCGGGTATGCGGGAGTACCTGAAGCGTTCGCGGCCGGACGTGCTGACCGATTTAATTGCGTTGAATGCCCTTTACCGGCCCGGTCCCCTGAATTCGGGCATGGCGGAGAAATACGTACAGCGGAAATTGGGAAAGGAAGAAGTAAAATACGTGTTCCCCGAGTTGAAGGACATACTGTCGGACACCTACGGTATTATACTTTACCAGGAGCAGGTGATGCGTATTTCGGTTGTTTTGGCCGGTTTCACCATGAGCAAGGCCGACGAGATGCGGAAGATCATGGGTAAGAAGTTGACGCACAAGCTCCCGGCGATCAAGAAGCAGTTCATGGAAGGGGCGGCGAAAAAGGGGTTTAACAAGAAAAAAGCGGAAGAGATATTTTCCCAGATGGCTACTTTTGCCGAGTACGGGTTTAACAAGTCCCATTCCACGGCTTATGCGTATCTTGCTTACCAGACGGCGTATTTAAAGGCCCATTACCCGGTTTATTTCATGAGTGCGCATTTAAGTTCGGAAGCGGAGAAGACCTCGACGTCGTCGAAAGTAATCCAGTACATTTCCGAGGCGGGGAAGATGGGCATCGAGGTATTGGCTCCGGACATTAATAAGAGTGCGGAAGGTTTCCGGGTGGAGACGCGCAGTGCCATTCGTTTCGGTTTAAAGGGGTTAAAGAATGTGGGTTCGTCGGCGATAAAAAGTATCCTGGAGTCCCGGGAGAAAGACGGACCGTTCAAGGATTATTCGGATTTCATTACCCGCATCGATTTGACCAAGGCGAACAAGGCGGTATTGGAGAGTTTGATCAAGTCGGGTGCCATGGATTGTTTTAATGTGAAGCGCCGTGCGTTATACGATAGTGTAGAAGAGGTGCTCCAGCAGGGGTCGGTCATCCAGAAACATAAATCGTTGAACCAGCGGTCGTTGTTTTCTACCGGCGAGACCATGCGGATTATCATCTCCAACGAGTATTTGGAGCGAGAGGAGTGGAGTGAGCGGGAGATCATCAAGTATGAGAAAGAGATTGCGGGGATATATATTACTTACAACCCGTTGGAGAAGTACCGGCATGAGATCCAGAAGGTTTCCAACACCTCTATCGCGAAGATCGAGGCGGGGGAGTTCAAGAATGAGGTGGTGAAGTTGGGGGGTGTTATCACGGATTTCACGCAGCGGAAATCGAAGAAGGGGGCGTTTTACGGGGAGTTGTTTTTCCAGGACTTGAGTGGCCGGATGAAGGTATTGGCGTTCAAGGACAAGTGGGCGCAGTTGAAGGAGGAATTGAAAGAGGATCACCCGTATTTTTTGGAGGGTCGTTTGCCGGATAATGGGGACACGAATCCCAATATTTATTTGGAGCAGTTGGTCGATTTGGGGGAGTTTTTAAGGAAGAGTGCGCGGAAGATTTTGATCAAGTTGAATTACAGTCAATTGAACGACGGTTTTAATGAGGCGTTGAAGGAGCGGTTGGACTTGAACCGTGATTCGGTGCCGTATTTGATCGTAATCATGAATTCCGATGGTAAGCGGGTATTTGTAAAGTCGGATGAGGGAGAGGGGTTAAAAGCGACGTTATCCATGAAGAGGGACATCGAGGAGTTAACCGGCGAGCACACCGTGGAATTATTGTTCTAATTAAACAAAAGTTTTTGTCCAACTTTTTTCAAAAAGTTGGCCGCCGGAGGCCCCGCGGCGCGGGGTACCTATTTGCGCGGCCCGGGGGATTTCCTGCACAGCTAACCGCATCTCAAACTCTAAGGAGGTATTGATGTTTTTGGGGTTTCATAGTATACTATGAAAGGAATAGCGTTTTTTAGGATGGTGTACTATGAAAGATAATATAAAAAAAATTATCCTGGAATGGCAGGAAGGACGACCCGGAAACCCCTTTAAACGCAATTACACTCTCTCTTACTCCGAAGAGATCAATACCGTCATCGGCCTGAGAAGAAGCGGTAAGACCTACTTCATCTTCTCCGAAATCGAAAAACTCCTGGAACAAGGCATTCCCCTTTCCCGAGTCATGTATATCAATTTCGATGACGAACGCCTGGCCGAACTCAAAGGCACGGACCTGAATATCCTCATGGAAGCCTATTTCGAATTGTACCCCGAAAACACCGGGGAAAAGGTATTCCTGTTTTTCGACGAAATACAAAATATCGCGAATTGGCACCTCTTCGTTAAACGCCTCTATGAACAAAAAAAATACCACATTACGCTAACCGGTTCCTCTTCCAAACTCCTGGGACCGGAAATCGCCACTGAATTGAGAGGACGAACACTGACCCTGAAATTTTTCCCCCTCGATTTTAAAGAATTCCTCCATTTCAAAAATGTTCCGTTGTCCAGGAACATCGAGTATTCACAGGAACGGTTCCGTATCATCAACCATGCCTCCGAATTTTTAGAATACGGCGGCTATCCCTGCGTGGCTTTGGAGACCTCCGAACCCCGTAAAAAAGATATCCTGAGAGATTATCTCGATATGATCATTTTCCGGGACATCGTCGAGCGGTACGATGTTCGCAATACCCACCTGCTGCGGGCCATTATTAATTATCTCCTGTCCAGCTTTGCCGCGGAGTTTTCAGTCAACGGGTTTATCAAGAAATTCCAGAAGGAATATAAGCCCAATAAAGTAACGGTATTCAATTATTTTTCTTACCTCGAGGATGTCGGTTTTTTGCACTATCTGCCTGCTTTCTCTTACAAAATCCACCAGCGTTACCTGTCCAAGAAAAGCTATATCGGGGATAACGGGTTTATTTTGCTGCTCTCCTTCAGGGGGATGGAGGTCTCCGGCCGGTTGTTGGAGAACCTGGTCTTTACGGAACTTTTGAAACAGGGGAAAACGCTTTTTTATTTTAAGAGTACCGGGAACCATGAGTGCGATTTTATCATTACGGAAAATGAAAAAGTAACCGGGGCCATCCAGGTCACCTATAAACTCACGCAGGACAACCGGGAGCGTGAAATCCGGGGCCTGACGGCGGCCATGAAAGAGTTTGGCCTTGAAAAAGGAACCATTATTACGGCGGACACCGAAGAAGAGATCGAAGACCCCGCGGGCAAGATTTCCGTAATCCCTTTTTGGAAGTGGGCAATCTCCGGATAAATGCCTTCGGCGACCAGGAACCTTTTTGAAAAAAGGTTCCGCCGTTTCGGACCTCCAAAAACTTTTGTCTAATCAGAAGTTTTTGTCCAACTTTTTTCAAAAAGTTGGCCGCCGGAGGCCCCGCGGCGCGGGGTCCCTCCTTGCACGGCCCGGGGGGCAGATGATGTTCGAATGATTTCCCAAATCCCGGGTTCTACAAACGGGACTCCCAGCATGGGAGCGGCGCAGGGGAGTCCATAAGAAAAACGCGGAACTTGAATTAGCCCGGAAAAGGTGTATAATAATGTGATGAATGAAACGGAACCGTTTATACAGTTCAAAAATGTGCTGGATGCCCTCGCCAAATACAAGGTAGACTATATCCTTATCGGCGGCGTCGCTGTTATGCTTCACGGCGTGGAGCGGTTAACCCGGGACATCGATATTTTCATCAAAATGGAACGAAACAATATCCAACGATTACGTGAAGCCCTGTATTCAATTTATGATGATAACTCCATCGATGAGATCACTTTCGAAGAATTAGAAGAGTATTCCGTCATTCGTTTCGGGGTGACGGATGAATTCTGTGTGGATATCATCGCCCGGATTGGAGAAGTGGCGGTTTATGAAGACCTCGAGTTCGAACATTTGCACCATGAAGGTATCGATGTAAGAATCGCCACCCCGGAAACACTGTATAACCTGAAAAAAGATACGATTCGCCATAAGGATCGTTTCGATGCCGGTTACCTGCTTGACATCATTAAAAACAGGAAAGATAAGGCATCTCGAAAGGATAAGGACGGATAAGATGCCGGTTCAAAAATTTAAAACCTTCGAGGAGGCGGATAAGGCATTGGTGATCAACGAACCCAATGACGCATATTTCAAGCGTGCGGCTAAATTATTCGCGTTCGCCAACACCCTGAACCCCATCAAATGGCCCAAAGGTATCTTTAAGTTCAAGACCATCGAAGATGCCAACCGGCACCGGGAAGAGATCGAACGTTCCCACATGCTCAAAAAACAAAAAGAACAGGATTTAAAATGATTTAATGATGGACAGGATTGAAAGGGAAAGATTTGGGGGCATACCATATTCACGCCCTGATAGTGATAATGATAGTGCACTTTAGGCACTTCCCCCCCGGTATCCCAACTTTTCCCTCATTTGCTCCGCTTTCTTGACGTGTTCCCGTGCTTCGGTTTCCTTTCCTTCCGCCGTACAAAGGTGTCCGGCTTCGCGGTGATAGTCGCGGATGAAGAGGGCCATGGAACCCGATTCCGCAATCTCCCGGGCTTCCTCCAGGTCCGCCCGCGCACGGGAAAAATCCCCACGGAAGCGGTAACAGGCGCCACGAATTAGTAGGGCACGGGGTAATTCATGCTGAGTACCCGCTTCCCTCAATCCCGTCACGGCCCGGTCCAGGAAGTCCGCCGCACGTTCCCACGCGGCCGCATCGTTTTCCTTTTGCGCCCGCATCATCCAGGAACGGCCAAGGGAGAGACAGTCAAGTGCAATCGTAAGAAGAGAAGCATGAGGATGCTTTATCACAAATTCCAGTGTCTTCTCCGCCCGTTCCATCACCTCCCGGTGTTTTCCCCGCTCCAGCAGGAGGTCGCAGAATTGAAAGCCTCTAAGGGAATAAAGGAACGGAAACTCCGGCTGCCTCTTTTTTTGCATCTCTTCCGCCTCCCGGAAGAGGCCTTCCGCTTCCTCCAACCGGCCGGACAAATGGAGGGCATCGGCAAGCGTGGTGCGCATCGTTTCTTTCATGAACGCATCCCCGCTGCGGTCGGCATGGGTGAGACTCTCCCGACCGGCGGCCACCGCATCGCTCACCTGACCCAGCGTCAGCAGCAGTTCGCTGAGGTTACCCGCTTCGGCGGCTGCATTTTTCCAGTCTTCCCCTTTAACATCCATTTCCAATCCCGCTTTCATGGGCTGGACCGCCTCCCGAAGCCGCCCCAACGCTCGAAGACCAAACGCCGACCAACCCAGCACGGCGCTTTTGTCAGCTTCACTCAACCCGGACGCGGGAAGGCTCCAGGGAACATCGAAAAAATGAGACAGCGAAGAAAGGTCCGCGCCAAAGGCGCCGAGTTTGTTTGTACTAAAAAATTCATTGGTTCTTGAAATCCGTTTCCAATAGACCTCATCCATTGCTTCCTGGTGCAGCCCGGCGCGGCAGCCGTGGGATATGGCGGAAAACAGCGGTTCCATCTCCTCCAGGGTGCCGGGTAACTCTTTTCCCGGAAGGTCCCGGTAATATCCGTAAAGACGACGGTGCGCCTCTTTCCAACCTTCTGGGTTTTCCCTCTCCAACTTCTCACCGAAATGCTCGCGAACCAGCGGGTGACAGTCCAAATCTCCCGGTCGCCGCGGGTTCTCCGCTCCCAGGAGGCCCGCTTCCCTCAAATTCTTTAATGCATAAAGCCAATCCTCTTTCGATAATTCCCCCAAATGCCCCGTCACACCCGGGATGACCGGGGCGGCTTTTAGTGCCCCGATCGCCCCTTCCGGCGCGGGGCGGTCGAAAAGACCCAGTATCCGCAAGATATCCCGCTCCGCCGAATCCCCCAGCCAAAAACAATACGCTTCCATCACCCGACGCGCATGACCGCCCCTGATGCGTTCCTTCGTCAATGCCGGGATTTTGTCCCGTTTCCGGATATCGCCACCGTGTACCGTGCCCATGTACCGCCCCAACAACGTCAACGCCAGCGCATGGCCGCCGTACTCGGTTACCGCTTCCTCCATCTCCGTTTTCCTTCCCCGGGTCCCCAGGTGCTCCAGCAGCGCCGTCCCCGCCGGAACCGAAAGATGCTCCAGCGCCACCGCCCTCACACCGGAACCCTCGTGACCGGATAAATCCGTCAGCCCCTCGCGGGAGGTGATCACACACAGACCCGGCTGGGACACGGCCAGTTCTTTCAACAGCGTTTTCAGCCCCGGGTCTTTCAACCGGCCTTTCATGGACAGGTCTTTGGACGGCGGGTACTGCAGCGGTTCCATCCCGTCCAGGATGAGCAGGGTTTTGGTTTCCCGTACCCGTGCGGCCAGTCTCCGGCCTTTATCCGCCGGGGCGCCCTGCTTCGGGTCCGGGTCGCCGAACCGGGAGAGGGTCTCCTGGAAAAATTCATCCGCCGAAGCCTGGCGTCCTTCGGCTGCCCCCTGGGAGTAAAAGGACCAGGCATAGACCTTTTCCGCGCCCCGGAAATTCTCCTTTCCCATGGCGTTGAGCCAGGAATTGACCAGGGCCGTTTTCCCCACGCCGCCCCAGGCGGTCAGGGTCACCACGCGGGTCTGGGGGTCGTTCCAGGCGGTATCCAGGATTTCCAGTTCCTTTTCCCTGCCGAACACGGCCGCGTCCGTTGTGGGAAGCCGCGAAAGGGAAACATCCACTGCCTTCACGGGCGGAAACCCGGGACCCGGTGAAACACACGGGGCAGCCCCGGGTGTGAGCAGCGTACAAATCTCTTCGGCCAGGGCCGCGAGTGCGGTTTCGATCCCGTGTTCGGTTTCACCGCTCAGCGGTTTGCCGTCTTTGGATCTTGCCTGGATAGCGGCCAGCCACGGGACTTTTTTCCAGGCGCAGGGGCGAAGGATAAGGGGAATGACCCGGAGGTTTTCCTTTTGGCGGCGTTCCAGGATTTCGGGGACTTCTTTTGTCCGGATGAAACCGGAGGTAAGGAAATCGGCGCTTATCATGAGTATTGCGATTTTTGCTTCCTTCAGTGCCGTTTCGATTTCCGGGAGCCAATCCGTTCCCGGTTTGATTTTCCCGTCGTCCCAGACGGTGCAGTATCCTTCCATTTCGACGACCTTCAACTGTTTGACCAGCTTATCTTTCCAGTCGCTGTCGTTATGACTGTAACTGATAAAAATCTTACTCATGGTTCC
>Ga0210082_1000196_pt1 | contig 12738 bp, 11 predicted proteins | sample White_ThreeSqA_D_2_FD_185592 | JGI IMG/M metagenome (GOLD analysis project Ga0210082, IMG submission 185592) | Wetland microbial communities from the San Francisco Bay, California, USA, that impact long-term carbon sequestration -... | ecosystem: Environmental > Aquatic > Marine > Wetlands ... | reverse complement strand
TTAAACCGGTCTATGGATTTCTTAATATGTTCTTGGGTAAAGGGAATAGGCTCGAACGGACACCGCACGGCATCAACCTTCGTGCCGTTTTTATCGAATACATAAATAACACCTGCCGTACCGTCGATACCATCCAAAAAGACCCGGTCCTTCACTGTATAAAAAAACGGCGGACGCTCCTCGATAAGATTGATATCGCCGCCTCTCTGAACAAAATACTTTCGCCGGTAAAGCTCTTTTACCCGTACGAAATCGGAATCGTAAATATAAATGGCTTCATAACGGGTTTTTCCTTCATCGATGTAACCGTATCCCACGAAATGTGTTTCCCCAAGGGTTTTAAACCTCCCGAAGGGATGTTTCGCCCGCTTCTCCCTGATAAAATCCCCTTCAAGGGTGAAGTAGGAAACTTTAGCGGGGCTGTTGATGAAGATGTACTCCGGCATTACATAAACCAGCATGAAACCGTTGAATTCTCCCGGTCCTTCTCCTTTCTTGCCGAAGGTTTTTTTCAACTTAAAGTCCTTTAAGGAGAATATTTTAATGGAGAAACCGTCGGGAAAGTAGAGATTATCCATATTTGCCTGTATGGCGTCGGGTGCCATCAGTTGGGGAAGCGGCACCACTTTGACGGCAGAAACAACCCCGGCCCACAACAGTATTCCTATTATAATTATTCCTTTCTTCATCATGTCCCGGTTTCGATGATAATGGGTTTGACCGTTACGCCGGTTTCTTTTGACCTGTACTCTTGCTCGACCTTTTCCCGGTTTTCGTCGTCGATATATTCGATGAAGAATACCAGGAAAATCTCGGGCAACCCCAGTTGTTTCCCATACTTCGCCGTTTGCTCCAGGGCCTCTTTATAATTCCGCTCGTTGGTATAAGACTTTAATTCGATACCGTAGGTAAGATCGCCGTACTTGACGACCAGGTCGATCTTACCGTTCCCGGTAGGGAATTCGGGGAAAACGTTTCCCCCGGGGGTCTTTAAAAACTCGCTCAAATACGAATACAAATTGAAATGAAAAACAGCTTCAAATATCCTCATGTCGGTCCGCCGGGGAGCGGATTTAAAAAGCCACTCTTTATTATTTTTCAAATAATCCCGGTACAATCCCATGATTCCCCGGATATTCAAATCGGTATCGGTAATCACATTGTCCAGGTTGACAAAGGGATCGGTAAGCCTTCCCATATAACTGAAAAGCTCATCGGCGAAAAAATTAAAGAGACGTTTTTGAACGAAAGGAGAGGAAAATTTTACGTAATAGTTGGTATCGTCCACTACTTCCTTATCCACCACACCATTCATATATAATGCATTTATACTTTTATTATCAAATCTGAACGTGATCTTTTCATCGGTTTGAAACATCTGGAGAACGAATTCTTTATGCGGCTCTTTATTTGCTTTGCTGATGATATTCAAAATATTGTTGTTGGGAAGGACGTAAGTGGCCGCCGCATAGGCAATTTCAAAGTCTCTCAGGGTAATGGGCCTGCTTTTATCGACGGTGCGTTCTTCAAAACCCTCGGTAAGCAGCTCACCGAACCAGCAGGTTAATCCCGGCTGCCCCTGGATTTCACGATAAAGGGCATCGATAACGGATTTTTCAACCGCCTGCCCATTCTCCTTTTCATACCATTTGAACATGGTGTGTACTTCATCGTAAGTAAGGTTGGGGATATGCAGGCTGCGCTGAACATTAAAGGGCGACCCTTTTTCCTGTTCGATACCCAGGACACTCCGAACGCCGATCAGGGCGATCCCATGAAGGAGGTAGGTCTTTTCTTCGGTGGGTTTGTCGATCTCGATACGCCGGATGCCATAGATATTCCTAAACACGCTTACCAGGGCGTTTATGGCTTCTTCACACAGGGCATCGAATTCGTCCAGTATAAGAATAAGCGGTTTATCCAGGGCCCCTTTTTTGAATATGTCCTGGAATTTATCCTGGTTTTTGATGCCGGAGAATTTTTTCCCCAGCCCCTCCCCGATTTTTTTTGAAAGGGCAGCGATGATTTCGCCGACATTCTTTTTATCTTTCAAATATTCCAGGGGGATTGCCAGTATATCGAATTGGGTGTTTTTCCGCAATTGGAAAAGGATTTCCCTCATGGTCCATGATTTCCCGGTCTGCCTGGGGGCCCAGACGGTGATGTAGTGACCGCCTTCCGTGGGGTTTTCCCCCATCAAATGGGTGTATGCCTTCTCGATCAACTCTTTTCTCGGTGCATAGTAATGCACGTTTGGATTGGGCGGCCCATAAGATGAAAATCGTCTCATATTCGGCTCCTTTTTATATTTCATTCATTAACGCTTCCCGCATGGCTTTGATGTGGTTCGGTCCCATTCGGCAGCATCCACCGATCAAACGGGCACCGTTTCTAAACCACTCCACCGCCGCCGTGCCGGAATTCAACGGGTCCGATGTCCCTATCCAGGTCCGCGTTTCCACATCGTAAAGCTCCCCTGAATTCGGGTAAACGGCTATCGGCTTGCCGGGTGCGGCGGTACGGATTCTCTCGATCAACGAAGAAATATACTTCGGCGGGGTACAGTTGACACCCACCGCCGCCACCTGTTCGCAATCCTTCAAAAGCGCCGCGCATTCGGTTATGGGCGTCCCGTCGCTGATGTGCTCCCCATCGCGGCAGGAAAAACTCACCCACGCATATACCCCGGGGGTTTGACGGAGAAGCTCGAGCAGTACTTCGGCTTCCTGGAAACCGGGGATGGTCTCACAGGCCAATATATCGGCGGAGGATGCGGCCAGTATCTCCCACCTGGACTCATGGAAGGCCCGCAGTTCATGGTTGGATATTCCATAGTTACCGCGGTATTCCCCCCCGTCGGCAAGATAAGCGCCGTACGGCCCGATACTGGCCGCCACCAGGGGGCGTGTTCGTCCGGCTTTGGCGCCGGTTATGCTTTCCAGGTATCGGTCGCGCGCCTCGTCGGCCAGGGTGATGGATTTGCGCAGCAGTGCCCGGGCGTCCTGCTCGGACAGCCCGTAAGAGACGAAACCGGGGATACTGGCCTGATAGCTTGCGGTTATGATACAGTCCGCCCCTGCTTCGAGGTAAGCGAGGTGTACCTGTCGAATGGCTTCGGGATTTTCCAGTAAAAGCTGGGCGGACCATAAATGGGTGTCCAGGTTGATTCCCCGTGCTTCCAGTTCCGTGGCAAGGCCGCCGTCCAGGAGGAGCATGCCTTGCGTTCCGATAAATGCATCGATTTTGTTGGTCATTGCCCTTTATTTATACCACAAATCAAAAAATTATGCCATCATTTTATATGGGAAAAACAGGCCACTCGAAACCGGGAAAGCATTTTCACGGAGGAGGGAGCCGTTCGTACGGAAGAAGAAATCCTTCGTACGGGTTGGGGACCCCTTTCGTACGGAGGTAGGAACCCTTTTTTACGGAGTAGTGACCCGTTCGTACGGAGGTGGGGACCCGTTCGTACGGGGTCGGGAGCCTGTTCGTACGGGAGGGGGAAGCCGTTCGTACGGGGTGAATGACCCGCCCGTACGGAGTAAGTGACCTGTTCGTACGGGGGGAGGACACCTTTCGTACGGAGGGGGGAGACCTTTCGTACGGGGTTTTAACTCTATTTACAGGATACGTAAACCGGGGAATCAGGACAGGAGTCGGTGGGCGGACTGGAGGAGTTGGGGGACCGGGAGGCGGTTGGGACAGGTCTTTGAGCATTGATCGCAGTGGTCACAGTTGGTGTAACCGCACTCGACGGGGAGTGACCGGTACTTCTTTCGGGCATGGGCGGTTTTACCGTGGCCGGTGTAATACAACGCATACCTGAGAATGTCCGGGACCGCGATGCCGCGGGGACACGCTTCGGTACACCGACCACACATCCGGCAGCAGGTGGAGGAAACCGAGGATACATGCGCGGTCAATGCCGCCCGCTCCCCCGGGGACAACGAAGACCCGCTTACCGCCAGGTTCTCTTCGAGATAGTCGAAGGTAACCATTTCCGAGATCACCGCGGCGACATATTTATTCTCGAGCGCCCATTTAAGCTTGGCCTGCGGTAAACTTATTCCCTTTTCCCGGTACTTTGCCAGGTCCTGGCGGTCGCCCCCGGCCATGGTTTTCATGGCGATCACACCCACGTCGTGTGTTCGGGCCAGGTCGATAAGTCCTTCAATCCCGGACTTTTGGAGATAGTCGGGGTAAACGCCGTCCTCTTTGACCAGGGAACCGGAAAACGCATTATAAGCCACGGTGATGATATCGTAATGGCCGCTTTTAACGGCGGGGGTCAATACCTCGACGGGGTCGGCGTGGCAGGACACACCGGTAAACCGTATCTTACCCTGTTTTTTCCATTTCTCGAAGAGGTTCAACACATCCTCGTTGGCCAGGATATCCGGGGTCCGCGCGCCGTGGACCATCAATATATCCACGCAGTCCGTGTCCAGGCGTTTTAAACTGCCCTCGAATTCCTTTTCCCAGGAATCCTTGGTTTCGTAATCTTTACGGCCGGCATGGATTTTCGTCGTCACATAGAGTTTACCGGGGTAGGCTTTTAATATTTTCGCGATGGTTCGCTCGCTGTTACCGTTCATGTATGAAGAGGACGTATCCACGTAATTGACGCCCATCTCGATGGCACGGCGAAAGATGGCTTCCGAAGGAACCGGGCTGCCGCCGAGACTGATTTCCGATATTTTCATACCGGTCCTTCCCAGGCGGCGGTAATTCATTTGACCCGGCGATGGATCGGTGCCGCCCTGCCCTGTTTTTGTCATTGCCGCCAGGAATGCGACCGACGTGCTTTTAATAAAATGTCGTCTATCCATAATTATGCTCCTTTTTTTCACCACGAAGGACACGAAGAACACGAAGAGAGGGTTTTTATAATTAGGTGCCGCGCCGCGGCCTTCGTGGCCTTCGTGTCCTTCGTGGTAAAACTAAAATTACTAAAATGATGTGGATAAAGGTCAGAGTTTATAGTTTATAGCCGATCATGCGGAGGAAATCCTTTCGTTCCTTTATATCCGCCTCGGTTTCGATTCCCTTCGTGGGCAGTCCGTCGATCACACCCATGATGCCTCTTCCCAGGTTTGATTTTGCTATGATTACTTCCACCGGGTTGGCCGTGGCACAAAAGATGCGGCAGACTTCGGGGACCTGCTTGACGGTGCGCAGTACATTGATGGGGAAAGCATCTTTCAAGAAAATAATGAACGTGTGACCGGCGGAGAGTTTCATGGCATTGTCCTGGGCCAGTTTGACCAGTTCTTCATCGGTGCCGCTCCACCGGACCAGGCATTTTTGCGATGCCTCGCAGAAAGCGAGTCCGAATTTGATATTGGGCACCGTGTTGACCAGGGCTTCGTGGAGGTCTTCCACGGTCTTGATAAAATGGGAATGGCCCAAAATAAAGTTTAACTCGCCGGGGTTATCGATCTTGACCAATTCTAATTCCATTTAAGTACCTCCATTATATATTATTAACACCTTCCTTTTAACACAAATGAGCACGTATTTCAATACGGGAAGGCTTTAATTTCTTATTATCCGGAGGACTTTCAGGATCAGGATGGCGACGATGAAAAGAGAAAAGTACAATACCCGGTACTCCTTGTTTTTCATATAATAAGAGATGTTGAAACCCAGGTTTTTCATGCGCTTGATCTTTGGGAAAAAGGAATTGGAATTCTTTGCCCACTCCTCGTATTGCTTCCCGAATTTTTTTTGAAGACGCCGGTGCTCGATGACCATCAAAAATGGGAAGAACATCATGTAGTAAACGAGGAAAATGGCATAACAATAGACATTGTTACACGCAATGGCAATACCCACGCCCAGGATAAAATTCCCGAAATAGAGTGGGTTCCGGGTTAACTCGAAAGGTCCCCGCGTGGCAAGCTCAACATCTTTGTTAATATACCCCGCGGCCCAACCACGGAAAAACATCCCGGCAATAATAAAGAAAAAACCGATAGATAAGGATTTGGGACTGGGCTCGGCCAAATATAACAATGCCAATAACCCGACGATGCCGACAAAGGAACGGTACCTGATTATAATCTCAACTATGTTTTTCATAATGCGTCTCAATCGATTGAATTACAGTTTCAGTATTTATATTTGCTAAACATTCTATTGTACCACACTTTTTCTTATAACAAAAACCACAGGGCGATTTTTTGAAAATAGATACACTCTCCTCCATTAACGACCCGTTCCGAAAGGGCGACGTGGGACCGAAAATTCCCACGGAAGGCGTTTTTACCAGGTCCGCCAGGTGAAGCGCCAACGTGTCGCCGGTCACCAGTAAACGGGAATACCGGATCAAAAGTATCAATTGGCTGAAATTAAAAAACACCGCCGGTACCGCGCCGGTTTCCCGTGAAACCTCTTCGGCCACCTTTTTCTCCGTCTCGTTCCCCCATAAAACCACCACCCTGTACTTCTCATTGAGCCCCTTGATGATGTCGATGTATCGATGGGCAGGCAGCAATTTGGACTCCCACCCGCCGCCGACGTTTACAATTAAGAATTGCTTCGTTTCCAGTCGATTCCGGGCTAAAAAGTCCGTGACACTTTTCTCCCACGGTCCCAGGTCCGCCAGGGGAACCTTGATACGTCTCCAATCGGCTTTGGTTTTTCCCGTGCTTCCACCGCCGCAAAAGGGGAGCGCCAGGTGAATGTTTTTGAAGACCACGTGGTTGGCGCTGTCCTCCCGGTCGGTTTCATCGAAATAGGAAGCGGACCGGTTATAAAAAAAACGTGCCGGGGACTCCTTTAAATTCTTCTTGTGAAACCCCACCGTAAGTCTTCCTTTCAACAGCCGGGCCAACACCGCTGATTTCAACAGCCCCTGGAAATCCAGTACCAGGTCGAAGGTTTTCCGGTAAAGGGAACAAAACCGTTTAATTTCCTTTAATTGTCCCCCCACTGATTTTTTCTTTATATCGAGGACGATCACCCGGTCGATACCGGTAAAATTATTTAATAATTTCGCTCCCGGAGGTTCGACGATCCAACTGAAAACGGAATGGGGCAGGGCTTCCCGAAGCAGCGCGAAGGCCGGGAGGGTGTGAACGATATCCCCCAGTGCCGAAAGCCGGATGATCGCAATGTTTTTATAGGTCGGTTCGTTCATGTTTTTTTCACCACGAAGGACACGAAGAACACGAAGGCCGCGGCGCGGCACCCTCTTATAAAAAAATTTCTCTTCGTGTCCTTCGTGTCCTTCGTGGTTCAATTATTTTTGTCTTTTTCCCGGATATTTTTTATTATATCCGAAGTATTGCGGATTTTGTCGCCGCCCACGATGGCGATCTTTCCACCGTAAGACTTCACCGTTTCCCTCTCGGGCACCGTGTCCACCGTGTAATCGGACCCCTTGCAGTGGAAATCCGGTTTCAACGTTAAAAGGACGTTATCCACCGTGGTTTCGTCGAAGGTGGTCACGTAATCCACACATTCGAAAGAGGCAATAATACGGACCCGTGCCCTTTCATCCAGGATGGCCCGTTTCTCGCCTTTCAGCTTTTTCAGGGAGCGGTCCGAGTTCAACGCCACCACCAGTATGTCCGCCGTTTCCTTTGCACCCTTGAGGTAACGGATATGGCCGATGTGGATGAGATCGAATCCGCCGTTGGCCAGGGCAACGGTTTTCTTATTCTTTCTCTCTTCGGCCAGTACGGGTTCCAGTTTTTCGAGGGTGTAGAATTTAGTCAAGCTCATCTTCCAATTCGTGATAACCGATGGGATAGGCGCCTTCTTTCATCACCACCATACCCGCGGCCATGGTGGCCAGTTTTGCCGCCGACACCAGGTCCGCGCCCGCGGCCAGGGCAAGACTCACCACCGAGATCACGGTATCGCCAGCGCCGGTGACGTCCACGATATCGGAGGAACCGTGAATCTCGATCAATTCCGGGGCCTTACCCCTTTCAAATACGATCATTCCCTTGTGGCCGCGTTTCAAAATAATACCTTTTGCGTTCAACCGCTCCAGCAGTTCCGTGCCCGCATCGAAGAAGTCCTCCTGGGACAGGAATTTCTTCCCCGGGAAGAGTTGTTTGATCTCCGGCTCGTTGGGGGTGGCAATGGAGATGCCGCGAAAATCCTGTAAATTCCGGCGGGAATCGATAATAAACGTCTTACCGGGGAATCGCCCCGTTAACCCGGCCAGCACTTCCGGCATAACGGATTTATTCAGGTAATCGGAAAGGATGAGGTAATCGACGGTTTCCAGGAGTTCCAGGAGGATGGATTCGATTTTTTCGTAGGCGGTTTTTTCGATCCGGGGTTTGTTCAGGGTATCGATTCGCAGGACCTGTTGTTTTTTGGTGTTTTCGCCGCCGGAAAGAATCCTGCTTTTTTTAGGTGTGCGGTAACCTTCCAGTTCCACCAGGTAATCGGTGGTAACGTCGTTCTTTTCCAGGATCTTTGCCAGGTTTTTACCGTCTTCATTGGTCCCCACGAAGGCCGCGGGGATGGGGACGGCGCCCAGTGTTTTAAGGTTCATCACCACGTTACCCGCGCCGCCCAATATATACTCGTTGGAATCGAATTCCGTGACCAGTACCGGGGCTTCCCGGGAAATCCGGCTGGTGGTGGTATAGATATATTCATCCAGGATGAGATCGCCCCAGACAATGATCTTTTTCCCTTTAAATCCGCGAAGGATTTCTTTCATATTTTTGTGCATACCAGATATTACCAGATAACCCCGTATCCGTCAACTCACACGAACTAATTCTGTATATTCCCGAAATCGATGGTATGATAAAATGGGGAACTTTCCTCACCTTCGTTATTTACCGCTGTAATGCCATAGGTTCTTTCAACCCGTCTCCCGGCTTTCCGGTGCAGGTAGGTAAAGGTTGAACTATCGACTTCACCAAGGAAAATAAGCTGCCTGTTTTCATAAAGGTATATTTTGTAGCGGGTGATATTTTTCCCCTCGTTACGGGGGTTCTTTTCCCAGGTCAATTTATTGATGTATTCCGTCTGCAAGAGAGATTGGTTCTTAAACTGTTCGGCGGTGAGATTTAAGGGTGGGGCGATATTAAAGAGAAAATTCAGCGCGTTACCGATATTAATCTGGGGTTTCGGCATCCTGTCCGCGCACCTGTTACTGTAAATCAGGGTACCGGAGTCTTGCAGTACCTGTAGAATTTCATCCACGGAGAGAGAGGGATCGAATTGTTTTATTATGGCCCAGGCCCCGGCGACATGGGGGGTTGACATCGACGTGCCGGTGTACCACCCGTAAGACGTATCGTTCCATGCAGTGGCGGATTCGATGGATGTACCGGGCGCCACCAGGTCCACCAATACATCATTCCAGTTCCCGGATGTATACTCGTTACCGCCTTTGTCCGAGCCGGTCACGGTCACGGCACCTTCGACACAGCCGGGGGCGGCAACGGCATTACACTGTTGTTCATTACCGGATGCGATAACCGTTGCGATTCCGGCGGCCTTCAGGTTATTGATGACCGTGCTCCGGGAATCGCCGCAATATGCGGAATAGGATTCCTGTGAACCGAGGCTCATATTGACGGAAGCAATATTGTAGGCGTTCCTGATGGAATATACATATTCCAACCCTTTCAACGCGTCGGAATCATAGGAGCCGATATCGTTCCATGCGGGGATAAAGGAGAAAACCTGGACGGCGATAATGTTGGCATCCTTTGCCACGCCGATGTGGTTTTCCCCGTTATTTCCCGCGGCGATCCCGGCCACGTGCGAGCCATGACCGTACTGTGGACTGTAAGGAGCAGCGGAACCGGGACCGGACATTTCCGTTTTACCGTTGGGGCAGCCGCCGTTTTCCAGGTCCCTGGAGTTTGAACCCAGAGCATAGCACTGCTCCACGATATTTTTCCCCCGGAACATCTCATGGCTGGTGCGCATTCCCGTGTCGAGGACGGCAACGTACCAGTTATTCCCGGTATACCCGAGGTCCCAGGCAACATCCGCGCCGACGATGGGCACCGAATCCTCGAGAAACGGTGTACTTATATCACCCCCGTTGTTTTCGTTTTCCGCGGGCGTGTCTTCAAGTAAAGGTACGAGCCTGTCTTCATAAATATCCGTTACCACAGGCACTGTCTTTAGTTTTTCCAGGGTCTCGGGGAACACGGTCAACGCCACGAAAGGGATCGTTGAAAATGTCCGGTTTATTAAATACGGTCTTCCGTTTAACTGGTACAGCAGTGTATCTCTTACTCTTGAAATGGCGCTGTCCAGTTCGATATCGGCATCGGCGGCGGACTGTACATAGGACTTGTCTTCAGAAAAACCGCTTTTAAAGCGTGTCGAGGCGGCGGTCAACAGATCAAGGTCGGGGACGTCCATCTTGACGATCACCCGGATAAAGCCGTCTTTGGCCGCGGTCTTTGCCAATTGCTCGAATTTGAAATCTTGATAATCGTTAGCCCGGGCACCGATCAACGGTGAGGCTGCAATTACCGGGAAAACCAATGAAATCATTATCACAATGTTTCGTATAGATCGCATGTTCTTTTACCTCCATTTTTAAAGTACATTATAATACATTCGGAGGAGATAGTAAATAGAAAATTTTGAATGTCGAACGAACGGCTGACATCGGACTTCAAACAGTGCCCGGGAAATATTAAAATGGCGGAGAGTCAGGGATTCGAACCCCGGGACCTCGCTAAAGGTCAACGGTTTTCAAGACCGCCGCATTCAACCGCTCTGCCAACTCTCCGCACAACGGGAATTCACTATGACGCCCCCTATTTTATCAAAATCCCCCGGTGATGTCAATGACCTGATTTTTTCTCTTGATTAATTTTTCAATTTGTAGTAAATTAAGGACCTAATGGAGACGTAAACATGAGAAAGATAATTTTTATACTGCTTTTCGTTTTACTCTCGGGTGGTTTGTCCCTTGTAACGGCACAGGAGACGGAGACCGGGGAGACGCAGGAAATGCGGGACGCGCAAGAGGTTGAAGAAGAAACCGGTGTGGAAAAAGAGGTCCGTTATTATCCCAACGGGTATAAAGAAATAGAAGGCCAATACAAAGACGGTGAGAAACACGGGAAATGGCTGGAATGGTATGACACGGGGACCAAAAAAAGCGAAACCCTGTACGTTGACGGCAAAAAAAACGGTCTTTGTATCGAATTCCATGAAAACGGAAAGAGGAAAAGCCAGGGCAATTTCATCGACGATGAAAAAGACGGGAAATATTTCGAATGGTACGCTGACGGCACCGGCAAGGTCAGGCAGGAATATAAAGAGGGAGTCGCGTCCGGGAAATGGATCGAATGGGATGAACGGGAAAACGTCACGCTTCAAGCGGAGTATCTCGAGTCCGGTGACAAAAAATGGGAACGGAAATTCGAATATTCCCGGGACGGCACGGTTGAAAGATACGCCGAGTGGTTTGAAAGCGGTGAGAAACGCCTGGAAATGTCCAGTAAAGACGGACAGAAAAACGGCGACTATAAAGAGTGGTTCGAAAACGGGAACCTGGCCCTGGAAACCCGTTTTGTAGACGGAAAAGAAGACGGTTTGCACAAGGACTGGTACGAGAACGGAACCCTGCGAATGCAGAGCAATATGAAAAATGGAAAACGTCACGGCATTACTACTTTCTGGAATGAAAACGGTGTGACCCAGTGGAGACATGAGTACGTCGACGGCCGGTTTGTCCGGCGGCTCACCGTATACTGAGCCGCCTGATCTACCGCGATTGGTGGCTTCCGACATCGGCGGCACCCTTGTCCGGGGGGTAAAGCGGATACCCTTATTTACCGCCGGGGTCCTGGACCGCCTGATGGAAACGGGTGTTCCCGTGGTGCTGGTAACGGGGTATAATTATAATACCACCCTGCGGTTCGCCGGGGGCCTGGACCCGAGAGTCCTCCTGATGCCGCAGAATGGGAGCCTCTGTATCAGGGAAAAAAAACTGCTGTGGGAATTCCATATCCCTGGGCCCGAAGCCCGGGCGCTTTATGATTACCTTGAAAAAAATAACCTCCCGGTCATCATCTATAAAGGCAGGAACGAGGACTTTGGGAATTTTTACGTCAGTCATCGGGAAGAACCGCTCTCCTATGCGTTTCAACGCCTGGACCGGTTAACCGACTTTGAGAATATTACGGGTATTTCCACATTGCTGCCGGATGAACCGGCTTTAAAAGTGAAAGCGTTCATCGAGGCCATCGTGGGTGATAAATTTAAAGTGATCTATTCGCGGGTGTCCCGGGGGTCGTGGTTGGAAGTGGTTCACGCGGAAGTCAGGAAAGATTTCGCATTGAAGCGTCTGTGTGAGGAAATGGATATCCCGTTGTCGAAAGTGATCTATTTCGGTGATAATTTTAACGACCTGGAAGCGCTGCGCCTGGTGGGACACCCGGTGCTGGTACAAAATGCCGCCGCGGAACTTAAAAAAGAATTCACCACTTTCGCCGGTCCCGTGGACGACGAAGGCGTGGCCCATTACCTCGATGCCCTCTATGACCTTAACCTACCGGCATGAAAATAAATTTTGCCACGGATAAACACGGATAAACACGGATAAAAAATAAAAAAAATCCGTGTACATCCGTGTAAATCCGTGGCTGAAATCTCAATTGAAAGATATTTTCAAGAATTGAATCAATTCGGGAAAAATAAGTTGCAAATTTTTTTTGAAAATGCTATACCTATAACGGAAATAAAAACAGGAACAAAAAATCATTAACCGGAGTAGGCGTAGTAGGC
>Ga0210082_1000195_pt1 | contig 12793 bp, 12 predicted proteins | sample White_ThreeSqA_D_2_FD_185592 | JGI IMG/M metagenome (GOLD analysis project Ga0210082, IMG submission 185592) | Wetland microbial communities from the San Francisco Bay, California, USA, that impact long-term carbon sequestration -... | ecosystem: Environmental > Aquatic > Marine > Wetlands ... | reverse complement strand
GCGGCGTTTTTTAAATTCCGCCGCCGTATTATGGCCGGGCCCACGTTTTTCCATTCGTTAATCGCTATTCGTTAATCGCTATTGCGCTTCCAGGAGTGTTTTTATCTTATCTTTTAAAAACTGGACATTGGCGCCGCCGATATCCGTATAATCGATATTTCCTTTCTTATCGATAAAAACGAGGGTGGGTAATCCCGATATCTTATATGTTTCCACCCCCTCTTTCCCATCCTCGACGGCAACGGGATAAGGCAGTTGTTTCCGTTCGACATACCCTTTGATCAGTTCCAGTTCTTCTTCTTTGTCCACTTTTCCCTTATCGCCTTCATCGTCTCTATAAGTCCCGTAGAACCGGGTACAACCGATCATTTCCAATCCCTTTTCTTTATTTTCGTTATAGAGATCGACCAGGGTGGGTGTTAATTTCCTGCACGAGGGGCACCAGGGCGCCCAGAAAGTGAGGATGACCACTTTCCCTTCCAATTGTCCGATATCGAGGGCTTCGGAGTTGAGCCAGTGAGGGGCGTTAAAGGGGAAGGCTTTATTCCCGAGATATTCAAGTTGCCCCAGGGTGGTTTGCAGGAATTTTTTCTCCCTTTCTCCCTCGGTTACGGCGATGCCGTCATTCAATGCTTTTTTGGCATCATCGAGATTACCTTGCTGTTTTACGGCTTCGGAGAGGTAAAAGTATAAATAGTGTTTATTCTTTGCGGCACTTTCAGGGATTTCTTTTGCGCCTAAAAATTTTCTCGCATATTCTTCTCTTGTTTTTGCGTCTTCAAGTTCCGTGGCAAATTGTTCATAGGCGTAAAACAGATCATCCGGGTCGGTTACCTGGGGTTCGATCTCTTTGAAAATGTCATAGGCTTCGGCGGCCTTATCCCTTGCCAGTAAGATTTTGGTTTTGACCATTTTGGCATCGGACGGGTTTTCGGGTTTTTCCGCCAGGACGGCGTCGATTTTTTTCTCGGCTTCATCCAGGTCTTGTAGTTCCAGGTAAATTTTGCTTCTGATCAATTCGATATCTTCATCGGCGGGGCTTTTTTCATATTTTTTGAGAAGGGCTTCCAGTTCGGTTTTCCTTTCGGTTTTAAATCCGGCATATTCATCGCGTGTTTTGACCTGGCTTCTTTTTTCTCTTAATTTTTCCATTACGGTTTTATAGTCGGCGGAAAACTTTTGGGCTTCTTCGTTTCCCTTGCCGCAGGAAATCATAAATACCCCGATAAATATTAGGACAAAAATTTTTTTGTACATGCAGCCTCCTTTTTGATTAAGTCTGTTTCTTTGCCCGGTAATTTCCCGGGGGAAATGCAGACTTGAAGATTTTATTTTACCATATAAACCTACGGATTGCAACACGAAGAAATTGAATTTTCAGTATTCGCCCGTGTTTTGGGATGCCTCGAAACGTTGAACCTGAAGGAAGATTACGGGACAGTCATCCATGATGCAAGCCTCATCCTGAAATAATGAAATCTTCGCCACTAAGGCACGAAGACACGAAGGTTTAAAATTAAAAAATACCTTTGTCTCTTTGTGGCTTTGTGGCTAAAAACAAGGAAAAGGGGAAAGTAAGAAGCGGCCTACCTTAATGGGTCTCGAAGTTTTGAATTTCTTCAACCAATTGATTCCGGTTTTCCATCAAAAAACTCCAGTCCATCCAATCATTGTGGTGCTGAAAACTCTCACCCATCGACGTTTCATATTCATCGAAACTCATTTTATATTTCTTCTCGAACCGTTTTATCTTTGAATCCACCCGCCTTAGTTCTTTTTGGATTTCTTTCCTTTTCTTCTCGATGGCAATGGCGAAGGCTTTATAAACAATCTCATCGGAAACTTTTTTAATATCGATATTCCCAGGAATTCTAATCGTCGCTTCCGTCATTTTTAATTACCTCCGGTACATTTATAAACGGCAATCCTCAAAATGTCAAGTCATTTTTGCTTTTTTTCGTGGGGGAAGAGAAAAAGGGACGGGCAAGATGCGAGATGCGGGACTCGCACCAGGGGGTAAAATATTTTTTCGTGAGGGATCTATTGCAATAACTTAACAAGTGTGTTAAGTTATTGCCATGGATTGGACGGAATTCCTCGATAACTTTGCCGAAAGGCCGCTGTTCCATACCTCCATGCTGAATATCTTCGACGACCCACTCCACCATCGGCAGGTCCAACTGGCCCGGTGGACAAAAGTAAAGAAACTCTCACAAATCCGCAGAGGCTGGTACCTCATCGAAAAACCATGGCGGTTAACCGATATTCCCATTCCTTTTATCGCCAACAATGTGGTACACCCCTCCTATCTCTCCCTCGACTGGGCACTTCAATACGCGGGCATGATCCCCGAATATGTTCCCAACCCCACCTCCATAACCACGGAACGCGCAACCCGCTTTTCCGCCCAGGGGACGTTGTTCATTTATCATCACGTCCGGCCTTCGTTTTTCAAGGGGTACAGGAAAGTCACGGTGGAAGGTTATGAATTAAACATTGCGTACCCTGAGAAAGCGCTCCTGGATAAAATCTATCTCTTTTTAAGAAAGAACCGGTTGGCCATCCAGTGGTTGAAAGGGCTAAGGATTCAGAATACGGAGGACTTTGACCTCGAGCGGTTTAAAGCCTATTGGGAGGAGCATGAGCAGTGGCGTAAGAAATCCGGGAAAGCGATGGACGCCGTCCTGGAATATATCAAAGAAATGAAAGGAGAAGGTTTGTGAAAGAGATCGCACTCCAGGTCACCCGGGAATCCAAAGGGCAAAAACTGAATGCCCTCCGGGAATACCTGCAAAATTATATTCTCTTTTTAATGCAGAAAACCGGTATAAGCGGTTCGCTTTATTTTGTCGGCGGGACCGCACTTCGTTTTTTGTACCGCATCCGGCGGTATTCCGAAGACCTTGATTTTTCGGCATCCGGCAACTGGACTGCCGGGGATTTTTCAAAATACATGAATAAAGTTGAAGAGCACCTGGAAAAGGCCGGGTATGTATGCGTTATAAAGACGGTTAGTGAGAAAGTAGTTCAAAAAGCCAGGATAGGGTTTGGCGGACTGCTTTACGAAGCGGGTCTCAGTCATCGTAAGGAGCACAGGCTATCGGTTCATATCGATATCGATATCAATCCACCCGCGGGTTGGGCCGGTGAAAAAACCATCGTGGATGTACATATGCCCGTGGTGCTGCAGCATTACGATCTTCCATCGATGTATGCGGGGAAGTTACACGCTGTGCTTATGCGGGAGTACGTTAAGGGCCGGGATTTATACGATCTTTTCTGGTACCGAACGAAGCAAAAAGAATTGCTGCCGAATTTTACGTTATTGAACAATGCCATTGCCCAGGGCAGGGAAGGGTTTCCCCTGGTCACCGGGGATAACTGGCATGAAATTTTAACGGAAAAGGTTCGCGGCCTGGACTGGAAAGTGGTTGAGAATGATGTTTTACCGTTCCTGGAGTTCCGTGACGACCTGGAAACGTTTACACAGGAGAATCTATTAAGATGTTTACAACATTGACCGCCTCTTTGTTTAGCACAAGCTTACGCCCGAGCTTTTTTTGTTTTTGAAAGGAAAACAAAAGGAACGGGTCCGGCGGCATGCCGGGCTTGACAAAAAGATCAAAATAGTCCATATTGGTAACCATGAGACTGGACAACCTGCAAAGAAAAGCACTGCAAAACGCCGTCAAAGACGTGAAAGGCGACGTGTATCTCTTCGGTTCCCGGGTAGATGATAACAAAAAAGGCGGGGATATCGATTTGCTGATCTTTTCCGAGGAAGACCCGTTCACGCTTTCACAAGAGGTATCCGTTAAATTTTTTATGGAATGCGAAGAAAAAATCGATGTAACGGTAATGAATCCCAATAAACTTACAAAAGAACAAGAAGCTTTTTTGAAGATTATAACGAAGGAGAAATTCGGATGAACGACGAGCAGAAAGTGCTGACACAAGCCGCTTCTCAAAAGGTGAAGGATGCCGTCGCACTGGTGGAGGCATCCCTTTCCTATATAAAACCCTACGATGCGGAGAAATTCTATACGCCAAAGGAACGGGAACCTTACGATGCACTCAGCGGCCGGTTCAGCCGGGCGGTGGAAATAGCCCTTAAATTTTTCAGGAGCTATGAAAAACTCCTGTATGCGGAAAACTCCGAGACCCTGCGGGACTTACTCCACAAAATGGAAAAATTGGAGTTCATCGACTCGGTGGTGAAATGGATGAACATGAGGGACATAAGAAACCGTATCGTCCATGAATACTTACCCGAAGAGATCAAGGGAATCTACGACAGGATCATGGGAGACTATGGAAAGCAGTTGTTAACGGTTAAAAAGAAAATCGAGGACCTCTCCTTCGATGCCGGGGATGTTAATTAAGGCTCGAAGATAAGAAGAATAGAATTTAAGGGATAGAATTTAAGGGAAAAGGGAACCGCGCGACACTTCTCATTATTCTCACTATCGGGGAGATATTTACGATTTTGAGACACCCCGGGAGAAAACCGTAATCATGAAATGATGTCTAACCGTTGTTTCCGGGTTTCAGTCAATTTGGCACTGTTAATGCTAAATGTTAACACGGATGGGTATGAGAATATCCCCCTGCCGAAAGGAGGCGCTGTTATCCATCTTTTAAGGTATAAAACAATGCAATATACCGGGCATTACCGCCGGCACCACAAAAACCCGGGAAAAAGGGTAAGGGCGGCAGCCTGCCTACCTGCCTCTCTCCCCCCTACCCCACCTAAAACAGGGAAACAAGGACCCCACTCGTGAACGTAAACCGAATCGTCAAAAACTATATTATATGGATTTACTTTTTGATCTATCCCATTACCAATGCTTATGTACCCGACATCAACCTGGGATTTATCACACTTACCGCATTCCGCCTTTACCTCCTGGTTCCCCTGCTGTACCTGGTTCACCTTTTTATTGCCAACCACTGGCGGATAAAGATTTCGAAAGAATCCACGTTTATGGTGGCTTATGTCGGGTTTGCCCTTTTTAACAGTTGGAGGGTAAGCAATTTTAAGATATCCAACCTGATAAACTATCTTTTCCCCGTTCTATTTATTATCGTTATCGAGAACCTGGATTTCGAGGAAGAAGACTTTGCCCGCTTTTTCCGTATGCTGACCATCCTGGCAATACCGGTATTCCTGGCTACCCTGGTACAAAAATTCGTGAACCATTCCTTTTACAGCGGTTTTAAGCATATGTGGACACTTGAACGCTATACTTTCGGGGGTGAACATTACCGCCACGCCTCCCTGTTCCGGTCCATCGATTTCTACCAGGCCGGGGTGGCCATCGGGATGATGTGTATTATTTTTATGTATTTGAATTTTGAAAAAGCACGGTTAAAATACCTGGTGCTCTGTTTCATGATGATTATATCCACCTTTTTTACCTATACCCGGTCGAACTGGCTGATCCCGGTGATCGGTTTTATCCTCTTCATTCACTTTAAACCGTGGAGAAAGAAAATAGGGTACATCCTGGCGGTCCTCGTGTTCGCAATCATTTTTTATATCCAATTTTTCCCCCAATTGCAGGAATCGGAATTGTATACGGACCGGGTGACCGTGGGTACGTATGAAGGACGGTTCGTCTCCCTGGATATCTATTTCAAACATTTCTGGGGACGGAATATCCTGTTCGGTTTCGGGGTGGAAAGCGTGGAATCGGATGAATTTAAGTCTTACGGACGGCCGGAAGTCCATAACGGGTACGTGGAAACGTTTTTTCAAAACGGATTGGTGGGGTTTTTCCTCTATTTTGCTTTCTGGTATTACCTGTTCAGGCGAAGCAGGATTGTCTACAAGTATACGGGCAACGGCGTCTTCCTGGTATTTATAGCGGTTTTCGTGGTCAGCAATTTTGTTTTCAAATTTATCAGTATGGCCCATTACGGCTACCACATGATGATCTTCTACATGCACATGTGCTACCGGGTACAGGTGAAAAGAGCGAAAGTGCCTGAAGTGAGCTAAATGACCATAATTAAACGGTTCCTCGATTTACTGGGGCGGAAGAAAGCGAGGCAGATCGGTTCGCTCTACTCGACCATGATCGCCGGGATGGTGATCGGCGTGGGAAACAGCATTATCAATACCCGTCTCCTGGGTCCCCGGCAGTACGGCGATTTTAAATTCCTGATCCAATTGTTCACGTTTGTGGTCATGTTCCTGACCCTGGGTCATTTCTATTCCGGCAGCCGGATGTTGGCACAGGAGGAAAACAAGGACGACGTCCCCCGGATAAAAGGAGCAATGATGCTTTTGGCCGCCGTTGTCTCCGGGTTGATGATCGTGGGATTTTTTGTCTTCTCCTTTTTCCAGGATAAGATCTACGACAATAACCTCGGGGCGGTGATACGGATGTTTTCTCCCTTTCTCTTTATCTACCCCTTCAAAGTCTGCATGGAAAACATAATGATCGGTTCCAACGAAATCCATAAATTATCCGTGTTCCGGTTATTCCCCCCGGCCGCTTACCTGGGCGCGGCATTACTGGTCAATTTATTCCTGCCGCTGTCCCTGACCACGGCGTTGTTGATCAACCTTTCCAGTTTCGCGGCGATCATCGTGATCATGACGGTGAAGCTGAAACCGTCTTTCAAATCCTTGAAACCGCTCTGGCCCCGTTTGAAAGAGGAAAATAAGCGTCTGGGTTTCCCCGTTTACATCAGTTCGTTGGCCAATACGGCCACGGCCCGTGTGGCGGCGCTTACCATCGCTTTTTTTATGGACAACATCAACGTGGGTTACTATGCGCTGGCCATTACGATCACGGAGCCGCTGTCGATCATTCCCCGGGTAGTGGGGGTCACGTTTTTTAAAGATTTCGCCAACCGGGACACGCTGCCGTTAAAAGCCACGGCCGCCACTATCGGCCTGGCGGCTGCGGCGCTGCTGATGTTCTTGCTGCTGATCAAAACATTGTTCTTTATTATATATCCCCGGGACTTTGCGCCGGCGCTGTCGGTGGTTTATTTTTTCGCGTTTTCCGCCGTTATCCAGGGCTTTGCCGATTACGTGAACCGCTTCCTGGGCGCCCACGGCCGGGGAAAAGACATGCGGAACAGCGGTTTTATCGTGGCGGTCTCAAATATACTGGGGTACACGGTATTGGTGAAATTCCTCCGGCTGGACGGTGCCGTGATCACCCGCGTGGCCGCCGCTTTCATTTACCTGACCGCCATGCTCTACTATTATAAACGATTTACCACGAAGAACACGAAGGACACGAAGAATAGTGAGAAAAAGATAAAAGGAGAAACATGAGACTTGTAGGAATACATAACGATCCCTATGGAAAGTTCTGCCCTTTTTTGGAGAGGTATGAAACCATACTCGATTTTAACAATATCGATCATATTCGCCTGGATGTCAACCGGCCCGGGTTCTGGGAGCGTGTCAGGGAACTGGACCTTTTTATTTTCCGGATGAATATGATGGATTCGTCCCAACAAACGGCCAAAACCGTTTTGCCCATCGTGGAGAGGGACCTGGGCATAAAATGTTTCCCGAACATGGCCACCTGGTGGTCCTTCGACGACAAGGTCAGGCAGTACTATTTATTGAAGCAGAACGGTTTCCCCGTCATCGACAGTTGGGTATTCTGGGACGAGAAGGAGGCGCTGGAATGGTTGGAAACCGCCGGGTTCCCATTGGTTTTCAAATTGCGGGGAGGGGCTTCGGCGCATAATGTCATCCTGGCCGGGACCAAAAGCCAGGCCGGGGAACTTACCCGCCGAATGTTCGGTAAAGGTGTATCCACCGGTGTTATTCGGCACAAGGGCAATCGAAGCATAAGAAGCGTCTCACTGTCCAAACGTATTCGCCGGCTTGGGGGGAAAATCATCCGGCGGACCAATGGAGAGGATGCCACGGTCTTCTGGAAAGTCAATAAGAATTACGTGTTTTTCCAGTCGTTTTTACCGGGTAACACATACGATACGCGGGTGGTGGTAATCGGGGACCGGGCCTTTGCGTTCCGCCGGTTCAACCGCGAGAACGATTTCAGGGCCTCGGGAAGTGGGAAAACCGATTTAAACCCGGAGAACATCGACCTGGATTTTATCCGAATCGCTTTCGATATCTCCCGGAAGTTGAAATTTCAATCCATGGCTTACGATTTTATTTACGATGCGTCCGGCAGCAGCCGGGTGATCGAGATGAGCTACACGTTCCCCGATAAAACCATTCCCTCCTGTCCCGGTTATTGGGACCCGGCGTTTAACTGGCACGAAGGGCATTACTGGCCCCAGTACCTCCACCTGGCGGACGCCCTCGGGGACCCCGAACTCAAACAGCCGGAAATGTCGAGATAACGATGAAAATATTGTTTGTTATCGATACCCTTCGCGGGGGCGGCAAGGAGAGGCAGTTGACCGAGTTGCTCAAAGGACTTGCCGGGGAAAAAGGATTTTCCCTCACCGTGGCCGTGGTGATAGAAGAGATTCATTACGAGGAACTTTTCGAGTTGGATATCGACCTACATTTTCTCAGCGAAAGTTCCACCGGTAACGGGAACACGTCCGTTTTTTCCGCCCTGTATAAACTGTGCAAAACCGTGAAACCGGACATCATCCACACCTGGAACCTGAAGACCTCCTTAATGGCCATAATCCCCGCGAAGCGATTCGGGATAAAGTTCCTTAACGGTTCGGTCCGCAACGCCATTCCCAACACCCGGGGATTCAATAAATTCCGGCTTCTGTCGCGTCTTTCCTTTTGGTTTGCCGACGCCATCGCGGCGAACTCGTTGACCGGGCTGCACAACCAGGGGTATACGCGGCCCAAAGGGGTTTGCATTCACAACGGTTTCGATCTCTCACGTATCTCGGCCCTGGAGGACGCCGGTATTGTCCGGGAACGGTTCGGCATAACCACCGGGAAGGTCGTCGGCATGGTGGGTTCTTTCGTGGATGCCAAGGATTACAAGACCTTTATCGCCGCCGCCGGGAGAATCGCGGCGAAACGGGACGATGTGACGTTCGCGGCCGTGGGTGACGGACCCGAATTGGCCGGGTTCCGCGAGGGCATGGACGCCGCGATAAAAGATCGGTTTAAATTTTTGGGCGAGCAAACCGATGTCGAGAGTATTGTAAATATTTTCGATGTCGGCGTACTGGCCTGCAATACAAAGGGGCATGCCGAGGGGCTGTCCAATTCCATCATGGAGTACATGGCATTGGGTAAACCCGTGGTTGCCACACACAGCGGCGGTAATTCCGAATTGGTAAGGGACAACGAGACCGGGTTTATGGTCGGGGCCTTCGATGTGGATGAACTCACCGCCCGGCTCGAGTTCCTGCTCGAAAACGAGGATAAGGCGCTTGAAATGGGCCGCGCGGGCCACCGACGGATCGAGGAATTCTTCTCCCTGGACCTCATGGTACGGGAATACATCAGGTTGTACAACCACATGGTGAACGTAAAATGAAAAAAACCGCTTTAACCGCCGCGCTGCTGGGTGATGTGTCCCTGAACGGGCTGTTCAACAAAGAACCCGAAAAAAACAGGGACCGCTTCAAGGAAGTGGGCGAACTGCTGCAAATGACGGACCTGGTGTTTGCCAACCTGGAAACCCCCGTGTGGGGCGAAGGGAATCTCCATCACGATAAAAAAAAGCGGATGGGGGTGTTGTTGTATTCCGGCCGGGAAGTGGTGGAAGAGGTGATGCCCATCCTGAACATAAGCGCCGTGTCCCTGGCCAACAACCATATTTACGATTGCATGGAGAAAGGCCTGGAAAATACCGTCCACTGCCTGGAGGCACTGGGCGTCATGTTCACCGGCGCCGGCTGCGGTCCCTCCCTTCCGGGGCCGGTGAAAATCGAAAAGAACGGCCAGGTAATCGGTTTCCTGGCTTACGTCCATGAATCCACGCACCCGTTGACGGGCAGTGAGACAGGGTTCCGCATCAACCTCTACAACGAGGAAGCCATAATCGCGGCGGTCACGGAATTAAAGAAAACCTGCGACCATGTCATCCTTTCGCTCCACTGGGGCGTGGATTACAGTTTCTACCCCACGCGGTACCAGCGGGAGGCCGCCCGGCGTTTTATCGATGCCGGGGCCGATATTATCCTGGGTCATCATCCGCACACGGTGCAGCCCTATGAAGTCTACAACGACCGGTTCATTTTCTACAGCCTGGGCTCGTTTTGTTTCGGGGATTTTGTCTACGAGGGGAAACTCAGGGGCCTGAAACGAAAGACCAAGAAAACCGTGCTGCCCATTATCGGCCTGGAGCCGGACCGGGCGCCCTACATGGTCGCCTGTCCTTCCCTGGAAGAGCTGCCGGGCAACCGCGTGACGGTGCGGAAGCGCAGCCTGGACCGTTTCCTGGCAGCGAAACGGGTGATGATGAGGTTGAAACACCGGTTTAAAGCGGTGGATTTTTTCACGAACCTGAAAGAAGCCTTTATCGACAGGGGCATCGAATATTTCTTCGGGTATTACCGGAACCCTTTTGCCCAGTTGTTCGATTTAAAAAACCTGAAAAAATTCCGGTACGGTCTCCGGGATTATAAGGGTCGTCACCAATGATCAAAGAGTGGGTCATCACCAACCGGCGCGGTATTACCGCGGCGAATGCCGGGCGTTTTGCCGTGGGCAAGACCATTACACTCTACGCGCCCGGGGCCAATGTCACGGCCTTTAAACCGAAGGACGACGATCGGGAAACGGGGTTTCTCCTCATCGACGGTTACCTGCTGCCCCGGACCTCCGGTCACCACCGCTGCGCCCACCTGGGGCCCGCCGAACTGGTGATTCACCTGTACAGGGAACACGGCGACGGGTTTATCGATTATATTAAAGGTGCTTTTGCCATTTTACTGGCCGTGCCGGGACAGGGGTTTTCCATTTTTACCGACCGGTTGGGACTGCGGAAAGTATTTTATTATTACCACGAGGGACGAGGCGAATTTATCTTTTCCAACCGCCTCCACTCCATTGCCGGGAACGTGGAGACCCAACCCGATGCCGCCGCCGCGGCAGTGGAAACGCTGATGCACCATTACATCGACGGCATGACTTTCTTCGAGGGCATTCGTTACAGTTCCCCGGCGTCCCGCATCCTGTGGAAAGAAGCGGGCCGGGCCATGTCCTTTCAAACCTATTGGGAGTGTACCCGGCTGCTGGACACGGGGGTCACGGATATCTCCGCCGATGAAATGGCCGGGGAATTCAAGATCATTACCCGCAATTATATCGATTACCTTAAACCGGGGAACGTATCCCTCACACTGACCGGGGGATTGGACAGCCGCACCATCCTGGCGGCGCTGCTGAATATCGGGGTAAAGCCCCATGCCTTTACCTACGGTCACCCGGAATCGGAGGACGTGACCACGGCCCTTGAACTGGCCGGGAAATGCGATCTCAAATACCACAACCATTATGTTCACCCCACCGCCGGTTGGTTTGCGAAACTTTCCGAAGAGATCGTCGATAAAGGCGATTCCATCACCCAGGTACACCGTGCCCACCGTCTGGCCGCCATCCGCATGGAAACCGATATACACCCGGGTACGGACATGGTGTTGGGGGGGTATATGGGGGGAGAAAATATCCGGAATTTTTATTATGACGGGGTGATCGTGCCCGGGTTTGTGAAGTCCTGGCTCCATGATGGGGGAGATAAAAGAGAGTTGATCCGTTCGACCCTGGAAGCGAAATTCATTAAATCTCCCCCCGCGGATACGGAACGGATTTACGACATTCTTTCCAGGCAGCCCTATTTTAGCGATTCCACGGAAACGGTAAAAATGAAAGAGTTTTTCCTGAATTTCTTGTTGTTGGCGGGGACCCACCATTCCCAGGACCTCCATTTATTCGGCCATTTTGTCAACTACCCTGTTCCCCTTTACCTGGACATCGATTTTTTGCACTTGATCTTCCATTCCCCGTACAATTTTCTTCTTGGGGCTGATGAAATCGCGGGCGGGTATAGGAAGTATATGAAACGGGTCAAAGGCGCCGAGTTGTACTGCCGGTTTATCGATGTTTTTTCACCCGTGTTGTCGTGTATTCCTTTTGCAAAAAAAGGGTATTATTCGGCCCGCGAGTATGTGAAGGACAGCACCACGATGTTGACGGCCAAGCGGATGAAACGGTACTTGCTGAACCGCCGGGAAACACCGGTCAATTTCGCCCTGGACGGGTGGATGGCCGATTATGCGAAATGGCAATTGAACCGGGTAGGAAAAGACGGCGCCGCCGCCGCGATCTTCGATATCGAAAGAGCAAAACGGCAATTAAACGCCGCGGTCCCCCCACCCTATGAGAAAGACTGGCGGCCCTACACCGATATTATATGGGGTCACCTGGCGGCGAAACGATATCTGGGAGAAGAGAGTAGATGAACCACCATGAGCTATAAACTGGCGATCTTAAAAAATGAAACTCCCGACGCTCACCTGGAGTGGGTGGCGGCCTGTGAGGAATCCGAAGCGGATATCCGGTACACCGTGATCGATATTACGCGGGACGATTGGCTGGACCGGGTGACCGGGGACGATTACGATATGTTCCTGACCCGGCCGCCCGATGAGACCGCCCTTTTTAAACAGTTGTACGACGAGCGGTTGTATATCGTCCACCACGTGTTGAAAAAGAAGATATACCCCACTTACGAGGAAATCCTGGTGTACGAGAACAAAAAATTCCTCTCCTATTGGTTGAAGGCCAACAACATACCGCACCCGCGGACCCGGGTCTTTTACCATAAAGAAGAGGCCATGGCATTCGTCGAGCAATGCCCGCTGCCCC
>Ga0210082_1000194_pt1 | contig 12814 bp, 9 predicted proteins | sample White_ThreeSqA_D_2_FD_185592 | JGI IMG/M metagenome (GOLD analysis project Ga0210082, IMG submission 185592) | Wetland microbial communities from the San Francisco Bay, California, USA, that impact long-term carbon sequestration -... | ecosystem: Environmental > Aquatic > Marine > Wetlands ... | reverse complement strand
GCGAATATGTACATCCACGTAAGGAGTAACCGCGATATTAAAGACCGCTCCGTGTCCGGCAAACCATGTATCGGTCCAACCGCCGATATCGCACACCCGAACCGGCGCCGCCGAATGAATGCGTTTCACTATTTTTTCCATTTTTTTTTATCGCTTCATTAAAAATCTAAAGACGGAAAAAAGACTTAAGCACATTGTTTTAGATAAATACCTTTTGAAGGTTCTTCCGTGGATTCAAAAAGCATGAGGTTTCTTGTAGAGAACAAATGACGATTTTTTTCCTTTAATCGTTTTGCGGCAAGACTAAAATATTCGGAGTCAACTTCGATCCCGATGCTGTTCCGTCCTGATTCCATAGCAGCCAGCATTGTTGTAGCAGTCCCGCAAAAAGGGTCTAAAACAGTATCTCCCCAAAAAGAAAACATCCTTACAAGTCTATTAGCAAGCTCGAATGGAAATGGGGCAGGATGTGATTTTGTGGAAGCACCGGTGATATTCCAAAATTGTTGGAACCATTTGTTATAATCATCTTTTTGTATTCTACTCATTTCCCGTTGTTCCGGGGTCGGTTTTCGATATCCACCCGGTTTGCGCTGCATCAGGATAAATTCGATATCATTTTTTATTATTGCATTGGGTTCATACGGCTTACCCAAAAATTTGGTCCCATTATTAACCTCGTAATTTGCATTGCTGATCTTATGCCATATGATGGGGTTTAAATTATCAAAACCGATTTGCCTGCAATTGACGGATATGTCCGCATGCAGCGGCACAACGCGGTGGCGACCGTTTTTTTTGCGCGAGAGGCACACATCGCCGACAACACAAACCAACCGCCCCCCGGGAACAAGAGTACGGTAAACTTCTTGCCAAACTTTGGACAATTCAGTCAAAAAAAGTTCGTAATCTGAAATGTGCCCCATTTGGTTTTCATGTTCATTATATTTTTTTAATGTCCAATAGGGAGGTGACGTGACAACCAGGTGAACGGATTCATCTTGAAGATAGGGGAAATATCTAGCGTCACCCCGAATTAAGCGGTGCTGAGTTTCACTCTCAAGAAAGCTTTTTTCTATATTCATTTGGTATTTGAAGCTCCATATACGGAAGCATGTGTAACCAATGATCTGGCAAAAATCTCAAAAGTTAAATCATCCGCGGGTTCGTTGTATTCCCCTTTTAACCCTTTCTGCCTGTCTGACAGGATGAATGAAGCAACATTATAATGCCTCTCCCTTATAAGTTTTCGGCAGAAAAGCTCATATCTCCTGGAATAAGATGCATTGACGAACTCAGGAAATACCTTAAAGTGAGGCTCTTTTACCCTTTCAGGTTTTCGAGAAGCCTCACAATCCTCAAGAAGAAACAGGTATCCGATCCAGGGTTTGACTGTTTTATTGAAAGCCCCTTCACGAAAGGCCGTCCAAAGATCTAAAGCACTTCCGATTGCCTCCTCGGTTCTATTGTTAAAATTATTTCCGAAAGAAGGACCGACTTGTGATTTTACCTCCAAAGCAATAACCAGTTGGCCGTTTTTCACAACCAAAAAGTCCCATTCTTTGGTCGGCCGAAAGAAACCCGGTAATTCCAATGACTTTTTTAAAAATATGTTCTTTTGCTCAACACCTGCTTCAATTACCAACTCACAGATAAGTTGAATGAAACCATACATCTGAGCCCCACCGGTTACCGCTCTTCTTGCTCCTTGATCGCTTTTACCCGAAACGGACTGCTTTTTTGTCTGGTTTCGGCGGGTTTTCCAATAATGGGAAACTGCGCCAGAAACACGTTTTTGAAAGTCAAATCTATCATTCATGATAATTGAATTATATCACAGAAAACAGGTATTCGCTATTCAAACGCCATTAAGATTTCTATCGGTTTTCCATTCGGTACACTTGATTTTTTGTGGGTTTTTCAATACACTCTATACTTTGGAGGCTTTATATGAATTTAATACGATTTTTAACGATCGCACTTTTTATTTTTCCCGTACTGTCTGTCCAGGGCTCGGACAGAATTCCCTTCCCGGAAAATATCCCCATGGAACATTTTTCCTACTTTCATTATCCAACGGATGTCCTGGGGTTCATGGATGCACCGGAAGGCGCGGAAATTACCCCAAAAGGCTATATCTACACAGGGTCCACCGAACTCATTTTTCTCCAGGGTAAAGAACTCTCCTATTTCCCCCTGAGAAAACACTATTGGCTGGAAAAGGAATACCTTCCCATCCATCACTGGATACACAACATCGAGGGTATGGAATATCGATTTACCGGCCTGGCCGCACCACTCCGCTTCAACCCGGAAAACAACCTTATTGTTCTTTTGAAGGTCACGATTACCAACCGGGGCGACAAAAAAGGAAATCCCCACTTTGTTGCGGGCACACGGTACTGGCCGACGGAATCGGAAGGAGACGGCTACTATTCACCGGCCCGTCACCGGTTCCGGCGACCGGAGAAACCGTTAAGGGTCGGCCTGTACCAACAGGAAGGCGAACGCCTCTCACGGAGATGGACCTTCGAATTTAAACACAAATCACTGCTCAGGAACGAGAAAATCCTTTACTCCTTTTCAAGCGAAGTGGAACCGCGGTATTTTTCCTACCGCGGATACAAAACGGAACCGGGCAAACTTTTCAGGCAACCGCTTCTTGCCTCCTCACCGGTAGGACTGGTAATGTTTTCAAAGGAATTGGCCCCCGGCGAATCCATGGAGATAATTATAACAATGCCGTATACCCCGGTAATCGACTACTCTTCCGAGGCAGCGGAAATGGCATCGTTGAATTTTTCCATTATGAAGGAAAAGATCATCCAATTCTGGGAAAATATTCTTGCCCGGGGCATGAAGGTGGAACTACCGGAAGCGAAACCGGTCAATGTCTATAAAACCGGCCTGATCTACCAGTTGATCGCCAGGGATAAGATAGGGGAAGATTATGTCCAGAAAGTCAATGAATTCCAGTACGACGAATTCTGGTTAAGGGACAGCGCTTATATTGTCAGGAGTTACGACCTGGGCGGTTACCACGACATTGCCAAAGAGTGCCTGGAATTTTTTTTCAGGTGGCAGGGAGAGGACGGCAACTTTTTATCCCAGGGCGGGCAGTACGACGGGTGGGGCCAGACGTTGTGGGCCATGGGTCAGCACTACCGGTTGACCGGCGATAAATCCTTCGCGGAAAAATGCCTGGGTCCTATCATGAAAGCAGGTGAATGGTTAAACGTGCAATTGGATGAAGACCCCCTGGGCATCGTTCCCATTACCACCCCCGGCGATAATGAAGATATCAGGGGCGGTCACGTTACGGGTCACAATATCTGGGCCCTGGTGGGTTTAAAAAACGCGATCTTTACGGCGGAAGGACTGAACAGACAGGAAGAGGTTTCCGAACTTAAATCCCTCTATAATAAATTAAAACGGAATTTTCATAATGTCTTGAGAAAGACACTACAAAAGACCGGGAACTACATCCGGCCGGCATTGGACCAGGTCGGCGGACAGGACTGGGGAAACCTGATGGCGGTTTACCCGGAGGAAATTCTCCCCCCGCATCACCCGGCGGTCACGGAAACGCTGAAACGATCGAAAGAGAAATACAAGGAAAAGATCATGACTTATAACGACATGGAGTACCTGCACCATTACCTCACGATGAAAAACACGGAAACGCTTGTTATCCGTGGTGACCGAGAGGAAGCACTGGAGGAGTTCTACGCCGTCCTGGCGCATACGGGTTCCACCCACGCTGGTTTCGAGTTTGATGTCAATCCCTGGTCCGATCGCGATTTTCATGCCAACCTGGCGCCCCACGGATGGTTTGCGGCAAAATACAGGAACCTGCTCCGAAACATGTTGGTCAGGGAACGGGACAAAACACTGCACCTACTCTCGGTGATCTCACCGGTTTGGGCGGTGCCCGGGGAACATATCCGGGTTAAAGACGCCCCCACTTATTTCGGGAAGATAAGCTTTAATGCCCGTTTCACGGAAGACGGGATGCAGCTTGAAATCAAACCTGAATTCTTCGCGGCACCGGAAATCGTCGCGGTTCACATCCCTTATTTTGCAAAATTTATCGGTGCGGATACGGGTACGTTCAAATCCAACATGCTTTTTATTTCACCCGGTACGGGGAAAGCGGCAATCAAGTGGCAAAAAAGGGGAAATGTCCCGTTTTTCAGTTTTGAAGCAATGGTTAATTGGTTAAAGAAAGAATATAGGAAATAAGAATTTGGTCCCATGTGCCCGACGGGTCCTTGCCGCGCAAATAGGGTCCGCCTGCATGCCGGTTGTCCGTATAAGAGATGTGAAGAGAGACATTTGTCATTTTTCTCTTTTTTAATTATAATTAGAAATATCAAAAATACGAAAGAGGTGCCGCAAATGAAAGAAATAAAAAAACGGTTTGTTTTTGCAGTGTTCATTGTTCTATTGGTCGTTTCCGGCTGCTCCCGGCAGATGCCGGCGGACCAACCGGTAAAAAACATTGAAACCTTTGCCCGGCTGTACGGGTATGTAAAGTATTTCTACCCCGGTGACGAGGCGGCGGCGATGGATTGGGACCGCTTCGCGATTTACGGGGTTAAAAAGGTGGAAAATGCCAAAAACACGGCCCAATTGAAGAAAACGCTGGAAGAACTTTTTCTTCCTATTGCACCGGGATTGATCATCCACGAAACGGACGTGAAACTCAAATTGTCGAATTCACGCCTCATACCGCCGGATACGGCGGGTATGAAAGTGGTGACCTGGCAGCACCTGGGGGTCGGTCTCGGGAACAAACAATCGATTTATAAAAGTGTCCGGCTGAACAGGAAGGACGGGGAGGCGAGGGCGAATCAATTCGGGACCATGGCCTCACGCCTCGATGCCGCCGCCTTCCGGGGCAAGGAAATAAAATTCAAAGCGGCGGTGAAGGTCGCGGAAGGGCTGGGACAGTTGTGGCTCCGGGTGGACCGCAAAGGTAAGGAACGGGGGTTCTTCGATAATATGGACAACCGCCCCATTCAACCGGGCGAATGGAACCGTTACGAAATTACGGGGAAAGTGGATACGGATGCCTACCGTATTTTTTTCGGCTGCTTTTTAAGGGGAAAAGGAAAATTATGGGCGGATGATTTCCAATTTTATGTGAAGGAAGGCGAGCGGTGGGAACCGGTGCCCCTGGAAAACCCGGATTTCGAGGAGGACAAAGAGGGGATTCCCCCGACAAAGTGGGCAGCGGGAAGCCCGTCTTATTCGTTCGGGGTGACTTCGGAAGCGGCGGGCAAAGGTAAGAAAAGTGTTTCCATCGTGTACACGCCTCAAGAGATTTCCGGGGCATTGTTCGAGCAAAAGGCGGCGTTCGGGGAGCACATTTCAAAGGAGTTGGGCAGCGGTTTGGCCTGTCACATGCCCATTGCGCTGTACGGGACAGAGGAGCAGACCTATCCCCCGGCACGGGAAGACGAGATCACGGCCCTGACGGCGGCGATGAAAACGGAGGTCCCGGAAACGTTATCGGGCAATGATCTTTATGTTCGTCTCGGGGATATCGTGATCGCCTGGAATGTGTTTCAGCATTTTTTTCCTTATTTCGACGTGGTTAAAACGGATTGGAAAGCGGAATTGCCGAAAGCCCTGGAAGCGGCGTACAGGGACAAAACGGACCGGGATTTTTTAATGACCTTGAAGAAATTTACGGCGGTGTTAAAGGACGGTCATGTGAGGGCCAGTTTACGCGGTGCGGCCCGGGAATCGATGCTGCCTTTTGATTTCGAGTGGATCGAGGGCCGACCGGTAATCACGGATATTTGGGATAAGACGGTTTCGGATGTCCGGGTAGGGGATGTGGTAATGGAGATTGCCGGGAAGGACTCGGTTACGGCGGTGGAAGAGTTAAAGCCATATATTTCGGCGGCCACGGAGGGGTGGTTGATGTACCGCGCGATGACGGAACTGTTAAGGGTCCCCGCGGGCGCGGAGGTAAAGCTCAAACTGGAGCGGGACGGCGGGGAAACGGTTGAGGTTAAAATCAAGCCGATGGAGATATCGGCATATTATCAAACGGTCCGGAACCTGGAGGGTACGAAATCGAAGAAAATAAAGGAAGGTATGTATTACCTGAACATGGACCAGATCAAAATGGAGGAGATCGATGCGTTGATGCCGGAGTTGGAAAAAGCGCGGGCGATCATATGCGATATGCGGGGTTATCCCAAAGGAAACCACTTATTTATTTCCCATCTTTTAAAGGAAAAGGACACCTCGACGAAGTGGATGAGGGTACCCCGGGTGATTTACCCGGATTATGAAAAGGTCACATACAAAACGCACGGATGGCACCTGGAACCGCTGGAACCCCGGTTGACGGCGAAAATTTTTTTTCTCACGGACGGCCGTGCCATTAGTTACGCGGAATCGTATATGGGTTTTATCGAGCATTACAAGTTGGCGACCATTGTGGGTCAACCCACGGCCGGGACCAACGGCAATGTGAACCCGTTAATGCTGCCGGGTGGATATTATGTCACCTGGACGGGAATGCGGGTGGTGAAACATGACGGTTCCCAACACCATGGCGTGGGTATCATCCCCCATGTCCTGATGAAACGAACGATCAAAGGTGTCCGTGAGGGCCGTGACGAATTCCTGGAAAAAGCCATCGAATTAGCTGAAAAGTAAGAAGTACTTACTTTCTACTTCTTACTAATTCTACGATCTCTTTTGTATAATTATGGACGGGGCAAGAAAACAGATATTCGGGGATTCCTTCTTCTATGATCTCCCCGCTTAAGATGATATAAATATAATCGGATAAGCTCTCGGCAATGGAGAGGTTGTGTGTAATAAGCAGGATTGAGAGACGATACTCCCGTTGGATTTTCTTTAAAAGCACGGTGAAACGTTCCTGTAAATCGTGGTCCAGTCCGGCGGTAGGTTCGTCCAGGATCAGCAGTTCCGGCCGGAGCGCAAGGGCCATTGCCAGGAGACACCGCTGATTCTCCCCACCGCTCAACTCGAAGGGATAGGCATTTAAAATACGTAACGGGTCGGGTAATTCCAATTCTTCCAATATCCCTATTAATTGGAGATGGTCGAGTTTCGAGACTTCACGGATTTGTTTCCCGATCTTAAGCACGGGGTTGAGAGAAGAAGCGGCGTTTTGCGGCGCATAAAAGATGTGGCCACCTCTCAGCCGTTTCAGTTTATCATAATCGACGGCCTCGCCCCTGAAAAAAATCTCCCCGCTTTTAATAAAAATCCCTTCCGGCAGCAGCGCGCAAAGGGCCTTTGAAAAAATGGTTTTCCCTGACCCGGACTCGCCGATAAGGGTAGTAATTTTCTCTTTCCGAATATCGACGGTAAGGTCTTTCAATAAAGGCGTAATGTCCGCGGTCCCCACCACCAGGTTTTGAACTGTTAATATCTTGTCTATCCTGTTATCCTGTCTAATTTTCTTTAAAGCATTGCGATGACTTCGATTTCGATATCGACGTACAGGGGGAGGTCTCTCACGGCCACGGCGGAACGGGCGGGAAAGGGCGGTTCGAACTGCCTGGCATAGATTTCATTGACGGTTTTGAAATCAGCCATGTCTTTGAGAAACACGGTGGCTTTGACGACGTTTTCCATGGTTGCCCCGGCGGCTTCGAGTACGGCCCGGATATTTTTAAAGACCTGTTCGGCCTGGGCCACAACACCACCCTCGACAAGTTTCCCAACGGCGGGATCAATGCCGATCTGCCCGGAACAGAATAGCAAATTCCCACTTTTGATGGCCTGGGAATACGGGCCCACGGCACCCGGCGCATTGGATGTTACAACGGCTTCTTTTTTCATATTAACCTCTCTTTATCAATTCATATGCCGGTACTTGGTACCGGTTGTGATCTCGGCTATATTATACGCCTGGGAACGCATCCCGTCAAGGTAATTCAAAAGATCCACATAATGAACGGAGGCTTCGTTCTTCAACGTCTTCTTTTTACGGAGCCGGGCAAAATGGTCGAGCTTGGCGTCCTTGATCAATTTCTTGACCCGCCGGTTCCGAACCTGCGCTTTATCCATAAACTCCCGGGGGTCCACTTCCTCGGAAAAAGCGGTGAACGAGATGTTAAAAAAGTTCTGGTTCTCATTGAATATCTCTTTCACACACTCCCGGGCCTCTTCGGAAAGGACCATTTTCTTCCTGTCGATCTTATCCAGGATCAGGGTAATATGTTCGAGGTGGTCGGCGTATTTTTCAAGGTTATGGGAAAGGGACATATAATTGCCCACATGATGGGCGTCGCTTTCGGACAACGCCCGTGACGAAAGGGTAACAAGGAATTCGGTGATATGTTTTTGATACTCGTCGATGACTTTTTCGTTTTTCAATACATTGTCGCACAGTTCTTTCTGACTTTTTTCACTGGCAATAATGTCCTGGACGATCAGGGCGCTGGTAGCGACTTTTTTAGCCATAATGATGAGATGTTTTTCGGATTCGGCAATGGCCAGGGCCGGGGTTCGAACGAGACTGGAATCGATATGGGAAAATTCCAGGATTCTCAATTCCTTCTCTTTTTTGGGTACGGGAATGATCTTTTCACACAATTTGGCCAGGAAAGGGACGAGTCCGACAAAAATAATGACACCGCCAATATTAAACACGGTATGAGCCATGGCAATATGCGGACTGATAAACGGTCTGGTACCGATCTCGGCGCCGTATTGAGCGGCCTGCGCGGCGGTCTTTACGGTAAAATCGGAAATACCCGGCACCATGATCTCTATAAGTTTCACAAAGGGATAGAATAAAACAAGGGCAATAATAACCCCGAGTATATTGAAAAGGGTATGGGCGGCGGCGGCGCGCCGGGCATGGAAATTACCCCCGATACTGGCAAGTATGGCGGTAATGGTGGTCCCGATGTTTTCCCCCAGTATCAATGCCACGGCCCCCTCGAAATTGATGAGTCCCTGGGAGGCCAATACCATAATGATACCGGTGGTAGCGGAACTGGATTGAATAATGAGGGTTGTCCCGGCCCCGATGAGAACGCCTAAAAGTATGGAAAAAAAACCGGTCCCGTCTACTTTTGTAAAGAAATCGATGAAAGCCTGCGATTCCCTGAGAGGGGCGACCCCTACTTTCATGGTCAGCATTCCAAGGAAGAGCAGTCCGAAGCCGAAAAGGATTTCACCGATATATCTCCACTTTTCACTCCTGGTGAAAAACCGTATAAAAACACCGACCGCAATTAAGGGGAAAGAGAGCTTTAGAACTTTAAAGGCAATGATCCAGCCGGTAACGGTGGTGCCGATGTTCGCGCCCAGGATAACGCCGATGGCCTGTGTCAGTTTCATGAGCGACGCATTCACGAATCCCACGACCATGACGGTAGTGGCGCTGCTGGACTGGATGATGGCGGTTACGAAAAAACCGATGGCTATGGCCATGAATCGGTTGGAAGTCAATACGTTCAGTGTCTTCCGCAACCCGTCGCCGGCCGCTTTTTGCATGCCTTCGGACATGATCTTCATGCCCATCAGGAACAAGCCCAGTCCGCCTAAACTCTGAAATATGTTTTGCATCCAGTCCAATTTTAATACCTCCGGCCATTTGCTGCCTTATTTAAAATGGAAATGATAATTTTTTTCTAAATTCTAAAGAGGGCCCCGGGACGGAATGTCCACTGAAGAATAAACAGTCTTTAGATCAAATTATACTTAAAAAATTGGTTTTTTGCAAGTGCGAAGTTTAAACAAAAGATTGATATTTGGTGCCGGTGGTGATTTCAGCGATATTATAGGCCTGGGCGCGCATCCCGTCAAGATAGTTCAGAAGGTCCACATAGTGTACGGCAGCTTCGTTTTTTAAGGTTTGTTTATTGCGAAGGCGTGCAAAATGGTCCAGTTTCGCGTCTTTGATCAACTTCTTGACCCTACGGTTTTTCACCTGGGCCAGGTCCATAAACTCCCGGGGGTCCACTTTTTCGGTAAGGGCATTAAAGGACGTATTAAAAAAGTCCTGGTTCTCTTTGAATATCTTGAACACGGACTCCCGGGAGTCATCGGAAAGGACCATTTTTTTTCTGTCGATCTTGTCCAGGATCAGGGTAATATGTTCGAGATGGTCCGCGTATTTTTCAAGGTTATGAGATAGGGTCATATAATTGCCCACATGATGGGCGTCGCTTTCGGATAAGGCCCGGGTGGATAGGGTGACGAGGAATTCGGTAATATGTTTTTGATATTCATCGATGATCTTTTCGGTTTTTAACACATTATCGCAAAGTTCTTTCTCACTGTTTTTGCTGGTAATGATGTCCTGGACGATGAGGGCGCTGGAGGCGACTTTTTTGGCCATAATAATAAGATGTTTTTCGGTTTCCGCGATGGCCAGGGTGGGGGTCCGAATGAGGCTGGAATCGATATGGGAAAATTCAAGGATTCTCAATTCTTTCTCTTTTTTCGGTTCGGGGATGATCTTTTCGCACAATTTGGCCAGGAAGGGGACCAAGCCTACAAAGATGAAAACATTGGCAATATTGAAGACGGAGTGGGCCATGGCGATATGTTGGCTGATCATGGGTTTGGAGCCGATATCGGCACCGTATTGGGCGGCCTGTGCAGCGGTTTTTACGGTCATATCGGCGATACCCGGCACGAGTACCTCGATGAGTCTTACAAAGGGATAGAAAACGCTGAGGACAACGAAAACGCCGAGCACATTGAAAAGGGTATGGGCCACGGCGGCCCGTTTGGCCTGGAAATTCCCACCGATACTGGCAAGAATAGCGGTAATGGTGGTACCGATGTTTTCACCCAGTATGAGGGAGACGGCACCGTCGAAATTGAGAAGGCCCTGGAAAGCGAGGGCAATGGTAATGCCGATGGTTGCGGAACTGGATTGGACGATGAGGGTGGTAACGGCCCCGATGAACACGCCGAGTAATATGGAAATATAATTGTGACCGTCTACTTTGGTAAAAAAGGCGATAAAGTCTTGTGATTCCCTGAGGGGGGCGAACCCGGCTTTCATGGTTTGCATACCCAGGAAGAGCAGGCCGAAGCCGAATATGATCTCGCCGTAGTATCTCCATTTTTCGCTTTTGCTGAAGAAACGAATGAAGACACCGAGGCCGATGAGGGGAAGGGCAAATTTTACGATTTTAAGGGTAATGATCCAGCCGGTAACGGTGGTGCCGATATTGGCGCCGAGGATGACGCCGATGGCCTGTCGCAGTGTCATGAGCGCGGCATTTACAAATCCCACGACCATGACGGTGGTGGCGCTGCTGGACTGGATGACGGCGGTAATGAAGAGTCCGACGACAACGCCCATAAAGCGGTTGGAGGTAAGGAAGTTCAGTGTTTTTCGCAGGCGGTCACCGGCAATTTTTTGCATGCCTTCGGACATGATCTTCATGCCCATGAGGAATAGTCCCAGTCCGCCGATGGTCTGAAAAAGTATTTGCATCCAGTCCATGATTAATTTTACAAAAGTAATTTTTTTTTTTCAAGGATTAAAATTATTTCGTCCCGTTCTTTTTTCCGGCCCGGGTTGTAAAAAAAGTCGTTTGGTATTATAATTGGGATATGGCCCGGATTGAAGATAAAATGGAATATCGGCAGGAGGTTGCTTTTATTAACCGTGAAAATGAATTAAGGTATTTAAAGGGCTTCATCGACAAACGGCCGTCGGAAATCCTCTTTATCCACGGACCTAAATCCTCCGGCAAAACCACCCTCCTGTACAAATTCCTTGAAGAGGTCGGGAAGGAACAGAAACTGGATGTGAAGTTCTTGAACCTGAGAAAAATCCTTATCTCGAATTATAAGGATTTCATTCGACTGTTCTTTAATATCGAGGATTCGGAAAAGAAGAAAAAGATTTCCTCGAGTATCAGCGCCGGTTTTTTCCGGATCGACAGCGAAATAGAAAGTAAAATGTTGAAAGGAAACGCAGACCCTTTCAAGATCATGGAAAATGAATTCATCGCGCTGAACAAGAAGAAAATAAAGCCGGTATTGGTGATCGACGAACTGCAGGCCATGGACGACATTTACATGAACGGCGGGAAGGAGCGGCGGTTGATCATCGAGTTGTTTAATTTTTTTGTCGCCATGACCAAGGAGAGCCACCTGGCTCATATTATTGTGGCTTCTTCGGATGGTTACTTTATAAACACGGTCTACAACGATTCACGGTTAAAAAAGACTTCGGTGTTTTACAAGGTGGATTACCTGGAAAAAAAGGATGTAAAGGAATGGCTGTTAAACCTGGAAAAATACTCAAAGATAAAGGATTTCACGTTGACGGAAGGGGATGTGGAGAAAATCTGGGAAGTCCTGGGCGGCAGTATGTGGGAAATCCAGGACCTGCTCTCTCAATTGTTCGAAAATTCTCTGGACGAGAGTTTATCGCTTTATAAGAAGAAGATACAGGGATTCATTGCTTATTACACCGGGTTTAACAGCGACAAAAAGGAAATTTTCAAATTGATGAGTAAAAGGGGAAAGGTAACCTACAGGGAGTTGGAAAAGTTGGGAATCGACGGTTCGACGTTGGAGGCGGTATTACAGGACATGGTGAGAAATAACATTCTCTACTTCGATCCCGCGGAAGCCACCTATTACCCGCAGGGTCCCAGTTACCATTGGGGAATAAAACTCTTCTGCAAAACGTTGAAATAGGCAAAAAATTCCCCGTCGTCAGGGCTGGGAGGGGGAGGATGTAATAATCAACATTACAATACCCTAAATTGATGATTTTCAGCAAGATTAAAATACCCTTTGCTGAAAATAGTACGGTAGAGGGGCCGGAGATGGA
>Ga0210082_1000193_pt1 | contig 12816 bp, 10 predicted proteins | sample White_ThreeSqA_D_2_FD_185592 | JGI IMG/M metagenome (GOLD analysis project Ga0210082, IMG submission 185592) | Wetland microbial communities from the San Francisco Bay, California, USA, that impact long-term carbon sequestration -... | ecosystem: Environmental > Aquatic > Marine > Wetlands ... | reverse complement strand
CGACCGGAGCACCCACTTCCGCCTCAACCACTCCACCCCCGAAGAGATCGACTGCACATTCCAGGTAGAGAAAGAAGATATCCAAAAAAATCTCGACGCACTCGACTGCTACAAAACCTTCGAAGAGACCATCGAAAAATCCGGGATCAAAAATTTCGTCCGAACAAAGGATATCGCCTTTGAAATCTTCCGGGAAAACCACGAACCACACCTGACCGATCTATTCGAAGGATTGTAACGTATGAATTATCTAAAATATGAACTGCTGCCCATCGATACCGAACGACTACTGCTGCGCCTCCTGGAACCCGAAGAAACCGAACTGATGCTGGACTACGTCACGGAAAACCGCGAACATCTTCGCCCCTGGGAACCCGCCCGCTCGGAACGGTTCTTCACCCCCGAATTCTGGAGAAAAGAACTCGTCAATCGACAGAGTGACTTTTTCCTGGGACAGGGCGTACGGCTGGCCGTGTTTTTAAAAGAACAACCCAACGGACCCGTGGTGGGCGTGTGCAATTTCACCGATTTCATGAGAGGTGTTTTCCAGGCCTGCTTCCTGGGATACAGCGTCCATCACGAGTACGAGGGCCGGGGAATTATGTATGAAGCACTGAACGCCGCCGTGCCGTTCATTTTAAATACCTTCAACCTCCACCGCATCATGGCAAATTACATGCCCAGGAACGAACGAAGCGGTAGACTGCTCAGGAAACTGGGCTTTAACGTCGAAGGATATGCCCGGGACTATCTAAAGATCAACGGCAAATGGGAAGACCATATCCTGACGGCAAAAGTCAAGGGGTAATCGAATAAAATAAGGAGAGGGTTATGAGAAAGATATTTTATTTATTTTTAACGGTTTTGATTGCCGGTACCCTGTGGGCCGGCGATGCAAAAGATGATGCAAACAAAATCATGAAGATCATCGACAAACAGGTAGACGCATGGAACCGGGGCGATTTCGACGGCTTCATGGCGGGCTACTGGAAATCGAAAAATCTCACGTTTCAATCGGGAAATACTCGGAGAAGAGGATGGAAAACACTGCTGGCAATGTACAAAAAAAACTACGCCGGGGAAAAAAGAGGGAACCTCGAATTCACGGATATCGAAATGAAAGTCCTGACCGATGAACTGGTCCTGGTCCTGGGCCGGTGGAAAGTAACGACGAAAGAAGAAACAAAGGAAGGATTGTTTACTCTAATATTCCGACGGATCGGAACGGATTGGAGAATTATTCACGATCATTCCTCTTGATCCAACCGACACACCCCGCATGTCATTAATAAACCTGAACAACATAACAATCAGTTTCGGCGGCCCCATCCTCCTGGACGGCGTAAGCCTTCAAATCCAACGGGGTGAACGGGTCTGCCTCCTGGGCCGGAACGGTACCGGCAAGACCACCCTGATGCGGCTCATCGATGGCGGCCTGGAACCGGACAAAGGCACCATTGCGCGCCGTCAGGGTATGACCACCGCCCACCTGCCGCAGGAAGTCCCTCAAGGAATCACCGGCCAGGTCTTCGATGTCGTCCTCGGGGGCCTGGGCGAACGCGGCGAACTCCCCACCCAATACCACCACTTAAGCGCCCGCCTGGCCGAAGAGAGCAGTAAGGCCCTCATGGAACAACTGGACCTTCTCCAAAAAAGACTCGAAGCCGAAGGCGGATGGGAAATCCATCGACAGGCCGAAACCGTCATCACCCGCATGCAGCTCGACCCGGACGCTTATTTCGAGACCCTTTCCGCCGGGCTCAAACGCCGCGTACTGCTGGCACGGGCACTGGTCTCCAAACCCGATATCCTGCTCCTGGACGAACCCACCAACCACCTGGATATCGAAGCCGTCACCTGGCTCGAAGAGTTCCTGTTACGGTACGACGGCAGCCTGCTCTTCGTCACCCACGACCGGATGCTGGTGAAAAAACTCTCCTCCCGGATCATCGAGTTGGATCGCGGGAGGCTTTTCAATTGGAACTGCAATTACGAGACCTACCTCGAACGTAAAACCGAATTTCTTGAATCCGAACAGGGACAGTGGGCCGTATTCGATAAAAAACTCGCCAAAGAAGAAGAGTGGATACGGCAGGGTATCAAGGCACGGCGTACCCGGAACGAAGGCCGGGTTGGCGCCCTGCTGAAAATGAGAGATCAACGCCGCGCCCGCCGCGAACAAATGGGTATCGCCGGTATCCGTGTCCAGGAAGCCGGACGTTCGGGCAAACTGGTGGTGGAAGCCGAAAACGTCGCTTTCGCTTATGAAAAAGAATTTATTATCCGCGATTTTTCTACCCTTATCATGCGCGGCGACCGCGTGGGGATCATCGGGCCCAACGGCTCCGGTAAAACCACCCTCCTTCGCGTACTCCTGGGCCAACTGGAACCCCGGAAAGGGCACATCCGGCCGGGCACCAACCTCGAAGTGATCTACTTCGATCAACTACGGGGCCAACTGGACGACGAGAAAAGCGTTTCCGATAACGTGGCCGACGGTAACGACCGGGTGGAACTCAACGGTAAAACGCGGCATATTATCGGATACCTCCAGGAATTTCTCTTTACCCCCGAACGTTCCCGCTCACCCGTAAAAGTCCTCTCCGGCGGCGAACGTAATCGCCTCCTTCTGGCAAAACTCTTTGCCCGCCCCTCCAACCTCCTGGTCATGGACGAACCCACCAACGACCTGGATATCGAGACCCTGGAACTATTGGAAGACGTACTCATCAATTACACCGGGACCCTGCTGCTGGTCAGCCATGACCGCGCGTTCCTGAACAACGTGGTCACCAGCACCCTGGTACTGGAGGGCGAGGGCCGGGTCAACGAATACGTGGGCGGCTACGACGACTGGCTGCTCCAGCGGCCCCGGCCCGCGGGGTCTTCAGCGTCCACGTCACCCGGGGTACCCGGGGAAAAACCCCGGGTCAAAGAGACGCGCGAGATACGCCAACGGTCCCGCAAAATGACCAATAAGGAAAAGCATGAACTGGAAACCCTGCCCCTACGTATCGAAGAACTGGAAACAGAACAGGAGAACCTGTTCAATACCATGGCCGGTCCCGGTTTTTACAAACAGGACGGCCGGACCATTGCCGCCTCAAAGGAACGCCTGGAAACAATAAAACAGGAACTGGCCGCAGCCTATTCACGGTGGGAAGACCTGGAAGTTTTAAAAGGGATTTGACTTTTCGATTAAACTTTTATATAACTATAAAGCTAAAACCGGCGGTACGGATAAGATGATGCAACGAGAAACAACTGGAACGTTTGGGCAAAAAGCAGCGAATATCCAGAACCTCGTGGATTTGGTAAATTCGTCCGATATCTCCTCCATAAAAAGTAGCCTAAGCGCCATTGTCCGTGTGATCAACGATCCGCGTTCCACGGTCAAGGAATTAAAAGAAGTCATCCTGCTGGACCCGCCGCTGGCGGCCAAAGTGTTGAAAACCGCCAATTCCGCGTATTACTCCCGGTCCTTTACCCGGGTCTTTACCGATATCGAGCAGGCCATTATCTGGATGGGTTCCGAGATCATCAAAGAGCTGGCCCTGGGCCAGAAAGTGTGCGAAGTATTCGACAGGGACGAAAAAATAGAAACCTATTCCAGGCGGTCCCTGTGGAAGCATAGTATCGCCGTGGCCATGATGGCCAAAATGATCTACAGGAAAGAGTTCGGCATGAAAGGCGAAAACGCTTACGTCGCAGGACTGCTCCATGATATCGGCATTATCGCCGAAGATCAGTTCCTGCCCAAAGACTTCAAAACCATTCTCCGGCTATCCGCCGACCAAAACGTCGACATGTGCAGTGCCGAATTGCAAATCCTCGGCTATGACCATACCGAAGTCGGCGAAGCCATTCTCGCTTCATGGGGACTCCCCGGGGAATTGACAACGACCATCGGTTCCCATCACAATCCCCTCGAGAGCAGGCCCGAATACTCGATAATCGCCGCAGCACTTTATACCTCAGACCTTATCTGCCAGGAAAGAGGATTTTCCTTCGGCGCGGTACCCGAAAGCGATAAACAGGCTTTTCGCCAATGTCTCGATATCATCGACGTAAAACCCTATGCACTCGACCTGATCTTCAAGGAAATGACGGCGGAGATCGCCAAAATGGAAGATAGGGGGTTAATTTAAAATGGCGGGATCCAAAGAAATACAGGAATTGAAAGAGAAAATCCTCCAATTGGAAGTCCGGAACAAGCACCTCACCAACGAGCTTCAATTGACCGAAAAGGAAAAAGAAGCGGCGCGAAAGAATTATTTCGATATCATTTCCAACATGGAGGCGAAAGTCACAGAACGCACCCGGGAGACCGGGGAACTGCGGAAACTGACCGAAGCCAAGAGCAAAGAGCTGCAGATCATGCTCGATTCCTCCCCGGCGATGATCTTTTATAAAGACTCCCAAAACCGTTACATCCGTGTCAACAAGGCATTTTCGCAAACACTGGGCATCCCCATCAGTAAAATTATCGGGAAGACCTTTGCCGAACTATTCCCCGGCAGTGAGAAACAGTTCCTGGAAGACGACCTGGAAGTCATGCGCTCCGGGAAACCGGTATTGAACATAACCGGTTCCATCGAGACCCGCAAGGGCCGGCGCCAGGTTCTGACCAACAAAATACCGTATAAAGATATCAACGGGAAGTCCATCGGGATTATCGGTTTTGCCGTGGATGTGACCGATTTAAAACAGGCGGAAATGGAAAAACGGGAATTGGAAGATAAATTGTCCCAGTTGGAGAAAATGGAAGCCATCGGACGACTGGCCGGGGGTGTGGCCCATGACCTGAACAATGTCTTAAGTGCCGTGGTCAGTTACCCCGATCTATTATTGAAACGAATGGAGGCCGGCAACCCGCTGCGAAAACCCATCGAGACCATCCGGCAATCCGGGCAGAAAGCCGCCGCCATCGTCGAGGATTTGTTGACCCTGGCGCGCCGGGGCGTACCGGTTACCGAAGTGCTCAATTTGAACGATATTATCGCCAATTACCTCGAATCCCCGGAATATGAAACATTAAGGACCCACAATCCGTCGGTTCTGATCGAGACCCGGCTCGAGAAAAACTTATTCAATATCAAGGGCTCCCCCATTCACCTTACCAAGACCGTCATGAACCTCTTATCCAACGCCGTGGAAGCCACCCTGCACAAGGGCACCGTCATCCTTTCCACTGCCAACCGTTACCTGGACATGCCCATAAAGAGTTACGATCTCAGCGTGAAGGAAGGCGATTATGTCGTGTTGACGGTGGAAGATACGGGCATCGGGATTAAACCGGAAGACCTGAAAAAAATATTCGAACCCTTTTATACCAAAAAAGTCATGGGCCGCAGCGGTACGGGGCTTGGAATGGCCGTGGTATGGGGGACGGTCAAGGACCACAAGGGCAATATTAACGTTATTTCCGAGGAAGGGAAAGGGACAACCATCGAGTTGTATTTTCCCGTTACCCGCGAGGGCCTGCTCAAGGCTGAAGCTTCCATTCCCTTTAAAGAATACATGGGGAACAAGGAACGCATCCTTGTGGTGGACGACATGCCCGAGCAGCGTGAGATTTCCACCACACTCCTGGAAACCCTGAACTATACCGTTGAAACGGTGTCCAGTGGAATGGCGGCGGTGGAATATTTAAAGACCCGGTCCGCCGACCTGGTCATCCTGGATATGATCATGACCCCGGGCATCGACGGCCTGGACACGTACAGGAGGATCGTCGAACTGAAACCGGGTCAGAAGGCCATTATCACCAGCGGTTATTCCGAGACCGGGCGGGTGAGGGAAGCCCAGCGCCTGGGTGCGGGGGAGTATATCAAGAAGCCCTACACCCTGGAAAAGATCGGCCTCGCCGTCCGCAAAGAATTAGCAAGATAAAAAATTAGCCACAGACTTACACAGACGGGCACAGACTATAAGACAATTTGTTTTTTGTCTGTGTAAGTCTGTGTAAGTCTGTGGCTAAAAAAGAGGAGCAACATGACTATACACATGGGCACATGCAGTTGGAAGTATGATTCGTGGGCGGGGATTGTGTATCCCGAGTCGGGGAAATACAATTACTTGCAAGAGTATGCGCGGCATTTCGATACCGTGGAGGTGGATCAGTGGTTCTGGTCGTTGTTCGGTGTGGACAAGGTGAAATTGCCCGAGGCAAAGACGGTACAGGAGTATTTGGAGTCGGTGCCGGGGGATTTTAAGTTTACCGTAAAGGTCCCCAACAGCATTACGTTGTCTCATTTTTATACCCATGGGAAACCGAAGGGTGCTCCGTTGGAGGCGAACCCCCATTTTTTTTCCGTGGATTTGTTCAACGAGTTTTTGAAGCGTATCGAGCCGATGAAGGAGCATGTGGGAGTATTGATGTTCCAGTTCGAGTATTTGAACCGTCAGAAGATGGCGTCGCAGGGTGAGTTTTTGCAGCGGTTCGGGGAATTCATAAACGGGTGTTCGACGGAGTATCCTTATGCCGTTGAGACGCGGAACCCCAATTATTTAAATGACCGGTATTTCGAGTTTTTGAACCGTTTTAATTTGGCGCATATATTTGTGCAGGGGTATTACATGCCGCCCATAATCGAGGTCTTTAAGAAGCATTCCGAATATATTCGTGATCTGGCGGTCATTCGGTTAATGGGCAGTGACCGGAAGGGCATCGAGCAGCGAGCGGGTAACAAGTGGGGTGTCATCGTTGACCCGCGTGACAACGAGTTACCCGACATCGTGGCGATCATTCGTGCGTTGGAAGCGCGGAAGGTGAAGGTATATGTCAACATCAACAATCACTACGAAGGTTCCGCCCCGTTAACAATTAAAAAGATACAAGAAATGCTGAAAAAATAAATAAACGGTTGAAATTGTCTCGACTTTATGTTAATAAATTGACATGGAAAGTACAATGTTTTACGGTAAATTCGATGCCCTGCCTGAAAAGCTAAAACAAGAAGTCCTTGATTTTATGGACTTTCTTATGCAAAAAGAAGACCGGAACAAAAATAAGAAGCAAAAGAAAACACCGAAGTTTGGTAGTGCGAAAGGAATGTTCGAGATGGCCCCGGATTTCGATGAGCCGCTTGAAGATTTTAAGGAATACATGTATTGAAATACTTACTGGATACACATACGTTCGTCTGGTTTCTCAATGGAGATAAAAACCTGTCGGGCAAGGCCAAAAAAGAAATTCTAAAAGCGTCCAATGAGAAGTTTATAAGTATCGCCGGTATATGGGAGATGGCGATAAAAGTAAGTCTTGGAAAATTAAAGATCAATTGCCCGTTTAAGGACGTTTTAAGTCAAATCGAGGAGAATGGTTTTTTGATCTTACCCATTTCTTTCGAGCACACATTATTCGTCAGTCAATTGGAGTTTCATCACCGGGACCCGTTCGACCGGTTGATTCTCGCTCAAGCGATGGTAGAGGATATGGTATTGATAAGTAAGGACAGAAGTTTCAAAAATTACGATGTAAAAGTATTGTGGTAAGAAATTGTTTCCGAACCGTGTATGACACAAAAAGAAGTGGATTAATATTGACATTTATCAACTTTTTTCATATGATTAAGGGGAAGATAACGATTAAAAGAGGTTATTATGCAGGTAACATTTAAAAATACCGGGATGGTCGAATCGGCCGATATCCGGTTCGACGGTCTTACCGTGATTGCCGGTGAGAACGATACCGGGAAGAGCACCATCGGGAAACTGATGTTTTCCATCATCAAGACCTTTAACCGGTATGAACGGGATGCCAGGGCATACCGGATGCAGAATATCGATGAAATCATCAACGATTACTATTTCAAATTCCAAAAAAATATCGAAGCTCCAACGTTGTATGAATTGGCCAAAACGTTTTTGGAAGACCTGAAAAAAGTCGCATTGGAATTGGTGGAAAGAAATACAAAGTCGAAAAAAGAGATCGAAGCTGCTGTTTCCCGGAAGACAAACACTTTCGCGGAAACGCTCCAGGGAATCTCGGGAAGCGGGATAAACCTGGAAGAAATTAAAGATCGCGTATCGGCCGTTATATTGAAAAAGCCCTCAAAAGAAGAAATTTTTAAAAGGGCTTTCGGTAAATATGCTTCCGCTGTGCTCAACGGTGAAGTTTTCAACAAATTCTCCGCCGGCGGGAACTATTCCATCGATGGAAAGGAAGGAAAAGCATCTATCTTCGAGATATCCGGCACAGACCGGGATGTGGAAGTACAATTAAAAGACAAACTCTACATCGAGGATGCCACATTCATCGAATCCCCGATTTTACTGAACTTGTCGGACAACATCCGGTTCTCGAAGACCGAGTTCGACCGTAACGGGGAACCCAAAAAACAGGCGGAATTACTTGAAAAAGCGTACGCCCCCGAATACATGAAAGATTTATTATTAAAATTGACGGAGCGGGTGCAGGCAAAAGATAGTTCCAAAATCGAAGCAGCCATCCGGGATATTATTAAAGGTAAATTTTACTATGACCACAGGAAAAGGGAGTTTGTATTTGAAAAGGAAAATCAATCCTTTAAAGGGGTTTCCATCGCCTCCGGTATTAAGCAACTGGGGGTCCTCGGCATTCTTTCACGGGTGGGGTTCCTGGATAAAAAGAGTCTATTAATCCTGGATGAGCCGGAGAATCACGTTCATCCCCAGTGGCAAATAAAACTGGCGGAGATACTTGTCCAGGCGGTGGAGGATGGCTGTAATGTTTTATTGACCTCTCACAGCCCCTATTTTATCGAAGCGCTGAAAGTACATTCGAATTATTCCGATATAAAAAGCAAAACCGCTTTTTACTTGAGTGAAAAAACCAAAACCGGGTTCACCTCCAATATTATCGATGTGACCGACGATGTGTCACCGATCTTTGAACTGTTGGCCGAGCCTTACGAGACCCTTGAAGACATACAGTCAATGGATGACGAAACGGTAAATAACGAATCATGAACAACCTGACCATATCGGACGTTAAAGAGATCATTAGCGGCAATTTTAAAGATTGCGCCGACGGTTTAAATGCCATAAGCGAAGTCACGGACGACACGGGAAACAAAAAGCCCCTGCTGGATTACCCGGATCGATTTTATAATTACGACACCATCGCGGGTAAACTCTACAAGCAAAGGCCAAAATCACCGGACATGGTTCTTTTCAAAGACGATTCCGTCATTTTCGTGGAATTCAAAAGCGGCAGGGTAAAGGCCGGGGATGTTAAATTAAAAGCCGTTGAAGGTTGTTTTATTATTCTCCACGAGATTGTTTCCACCTATAAAAAGGATATCGATTTTCTCGATATCGTTAAACTGAAAAAATGGTATATCCTGGTGTATGAAAAAGACAAAAACCACAGGAAAGGAATGTACGATTTTCATTATGCCAACAAAGCCAGGTTCGGTTTGGAGATGTACAAAGGGACTTTCTTTTACAATGTAGAGACCTGGCGTCCCGGGAAATTTGTTAAATGGCTTCGAGAGAACCGGTTTATCGGGGGAGGAAATGGCGGAATTTAAGATTTTGCAGGGTATATTGGCGTTGGTGGATATCGTTAATTTTACAGGGCAGTCCACGAAACTGGGGGAAACGTTTACGGCCCAATATTCGGAATATTTCCAGGAGAAAATAAAATCCATCGTGGAAAGACACGGTTTCTCCGTGGTCAAATCCCTGGGCGACGCGGTACTGGTCTTCGGCACGGGACCGGAAAACATCCTGGATATCATGCGCGACCTATTCCTTAACGATAAACCCGAAGATAAATTCGGGTTTGTTTCGAAGTTCCGCATGGTGGCACACAGCGGGTATTTCCAGTTTAAAATGGAAAAAGACCGGTTGGTGGACCTGGTGAGTCCCGAAGGTATTAAAGTCTTCCGCCTGGAAAAACACGCGCGGTCATGGGAACTGGTGGTCACCCACGCGCTGTTCCAGGGCATCAAACCGCTGGTGACGGGGAAACAAATCGAAGCCCACCGCATGGTATTGAAAGAATCGCTCAAGGGTTTCGACAACGAGGAGTGGTTCCCGCCCTTTTACCGCCTGCGTTTAGTGCCGGAGTTGGCGGGGGTCACGGACCTGCTGGAACTGCGCATGAAGGAACTGGAACAGGAGGTTCAGTTCATCCCGGTATTCGGCAGTATTTACCCGTCTGTGCCCATGGAAAAGAATTTTATCAATCTCTCGATGAAATGGAAGGGGGACATCACGGATGCCGCGTACCCCTCGGGACAGGAGCAAGAGGAGGACGAAATATACTCGGAGAAAATGCGCTGGGGAATAAACGGCCAAAAGGATGAATGGCCTTTCCATGAATTGGCGCGAAAACCTCTGGACCGAGTGCCGAAGTTGGATGTGCCCACGTTGTATGAGAAGCACTGCAAGGGCATTATTTTCGGCCTGCCGGGCGCGGGAAAGACCACGATTCTAAAACACATGGCATTCCGGGAGTTTAACGCGGGAGAAACGGCAAAAGACGGGGAAAAGCGTTTGGTCCTGTTTGTACCCTGCCGGGGAATTCCTTTTTATGATGACTGGTATATCAAGCGGTACGGCGAGGACCGGCCCGGGGAGCCGGACCGGGATTCGGCGCTGGAGTACATGACCTGGGTCTTCCTGTTCGGGGGCCGGAGCAATTACGACCTGACGCCGGAGGAATGGGTGCAGTTCCAGCATGCGGGGAAACGGGTGAAACAGGCGTTCCAGGAGGACCGGCTGACGCTGCTGGTGGATGCGTTGGACGAAGCGCCGGACGGCGATACGAAAGACAGGGTCCGGGTGTTGTTCACGGCGCTGGCCAGGGAATCCAACCGGGGCAACCGGTTGTTCCTGACCTCCCGGCCGTCGGAGCGGATTCATTTGAAGCAGGAGGAGATCACTGTTTTTTATGTGCTGGACCTTACCATGGACCAGGTGCGGGCGGTGGCCCGGAACCTGTTGAAGGAAGAACCGGCAATCTATGAAAAGTTCGACGAGGCCATCTGGCGGGAGGAGGTGGTGGCAAAGATGGCGGCCACGCCCATCACGGCGCTGCTGGTGACGGCATATTTCCAGGCCTATGAGAAATTCCACCACCGCTTTCCCATGTACGACCTGCTGGTGAAGTTTATTCTCCTGAGGGTATGGGAATCGATCAAAACGGGGAAATTCTCCTTTAAGAACATGGATGTGTTTTTCAAGGAGATCAAGAAACCGGATTTCCTCGAGAGGAACCCGGAGACCCGTCTATTTTACGATGCGCTGGGCTCCCTTTGTTTCGACCTGTTTTACGATAACGTGGACGGCAGGATTCAACGGACCATCAATGAAGAAACGTTGATGATGTATTTTACGCGATTTATCGACGAGCATTTGCAGTATGAGCCGGCGGGCGGGAATGAACCCGCTGTGCGGGCGGACCAATGGATCGAGCGGTTTCACGGCGACCACCTGCTGCTTCAGGCGGGGAAAACCGAGTACGTGTTTGTGCATTCCACGGTAATGGAGTACCTGGCGGCCTATCACCTGGTGCGGTTGGCCCGCCGGGACCCGGCGCGGGTGCCGGGACTGGTGCGAAAGTGCATGGAGCGGGTGGATTACCTGGAGTTGGAAACCCTGCCCATTGCGGCGGGAAGCGACCTTTTGAGGGGGTTTGCCATATTCGCCGCGCTGCGGGATGTGAAGGTGGGTTATGACCGACGTTTGCTTTATGAGCAGGCCATAAAGTGCCTGGGGGAATTGGAGTGGCAGTTGACCAAAACCCTAAAGCCCCTTCAAATCGATAGTTTAAAGAAACCGGTGATGGATATTGTCCGGGAGCACCGGGACACGGTGGATTGGATTTACGAGTATTTAAAGGAATTGATCGCATCGGGAAGCAAGGAGCGCCTGCGGGAGGATATCGAGCGTCCGGATATTTCGGTCAAGTTGAGCCGCCCGGTGTTTTTCGACGAGTACCTGGATTACGGGGCCTTTAGCCGGGGCAACACGGAACTTCTGGCGCTGCGGGAAACGCTTCTTAAGAAGCTGATGCAAAAAGAACTGCTGGAGGAGTGGTTTTCGGCCCATAAACCCGCGGGAATACCGGCAGTGGAAATCCCCGGCAATGTCCTGCAATTGGACACCTCCGGATACCACCCGGAGGATAAGAATTTCAATTATTATCAAAAGATGGTGGGCAGCGAACTGGCCGGGTTTTTCGGCAGTCCCAATTTGAAGCACTCCGGTTTCGTGAGGGCCTGCGCCTTTTCGCCGGATGGAAAAACAATGGTTTCCGCATCACACGATTACACCATAAAGCTGTGGGATGCGGCGAGCGGAAAGGAAATTCGAGAATTCACTGGACACCGGGGTACTGTATTAAGCTGCGCCTTTTCGCCGGACGGAGGACACGTGGCTTCAGCCTCTTCGGATAATACCTTAAAGCTGTGGGATGTCGCGAGCGGAAAGGAAATTCGAAAATTTAAAGGGCATACCAATGATGTTAATAGCTGCGCCTTTTCACCGGACGGAGGGCGCGTGGTTTCAGCCTCAAAGGATGATACCTTAAAGCTGTGGGATGCCGCGAGCGGAAAGGAAATTCGCGCATTCACAGGGCATATCAATTATGTTAATAGCTGCGCCTTTTCACCGGACGGGGGGCGCGTGGTTTCAGGCTCGTGGGATAAGACCTTAAAGCTGTGGGACGCGACGAGCGGAAAGGAAATTCGTGCATTCACAGGACATACCAATCCGGTTAATAGCTGCGCCTTTTCACCGGATGGAGGGCACATAGTTTCTGCTTCTTCGGATAATACCTTAAAGCTGTGGGATGCTGGGACCGGAAAGGAAATTCGCACATTC
>Ga0210082_1000192_pt1 | contig 12832 bp, 9 predicted proteins | sample White_ThreeSqA_D_2_FD_185592 | JGI IMG/M metagenome (GOLD analysis project Ga0210082, IMG submission 185592) | Wetland microbial communities from the San Francisco Bay, California, USA, that impact long-term carbon sequestration -... | ecosystem: Environmental > Aquatic > Marine > Wetlands ... | reverse complement strand
GGGTAAATCGTTAACGGCAAAAATAAGGGTTTTGGGAAACCTGCCGTATTTTTCCTCATGCAGGTCGGTATGTACTTTAATGGCTTCGATGATCTTCTTCGTGCTGTCGGGTATGGTGATCTTTACCTCGATATCATCGGCATTATATTCCTTCTCATCTTCCAGTTGCATCATCGCTTCTCTACCGGTTTCGGTATCGATCTCCCCGACAGTTTCGCCTTCGTTAAGAAACGCACCGTTAACCTTCACATTGGAATCGATTTTCACCACGTCATAATCCACAAGATAGCCATCCTCCACGGCTTCATCCGCCCAGTATGAATCAGCGAGATGCTCGAACATCGCCATGGTATGGGCGGCGGGAGTAGCGGTCAGTCCGATCTTTACGGCATCAAAATACTTCAGGGTTTCTTGCCATATACCGGTTTCCCTTGCCGAATAGCCACGGTGACACTCATCGGCAATAATCACATCGAACGCATGGTTGGGAATATCCAGTCTCTCGGCATCGGTATCGTACTCGAAACCGTTTATCCCTTCGGTACCGAAGAGGTTGCGTGCCATCCGCTGAATGGTAGAAACATAAATAAACGTATGCTTTTCCTTTGGGTCGGTAAGGTAATCATTGGGGAGAGTGGACAAATCGAATCTCATATTCTCGTCCAGGTCTTCCCGTTTAAATCTCTGACTATACAACTCATAGCATTTATTCAATTTCATACTGTCAAGTGTTTGAAACGCGGCGATCTCCGACACCGCCTGTGCCGCCAGTACCCTTCGGTCTACCAGGAACAGGATACGCCGCGCATACCCGGACTTCAATAACCGGTAAATAAGAGAAACGACGGTAAAGGTCTTTCCCGTACCTGTAGCCATGGCGAGCAGCATTTTTTTCCTTCCATTTTTCAACTCATTTTCAATGGCTTTGATGGCCTTTACCTGGTAATCACGGAGGCGCTTTAACGACTCCACGGGATTAGCCCTGAACCATTTTTCTGCGGCGGCGGTATCTTTATTGAATCTCTCCAGCAGTGCTTGTGGTGAGTGAAAATGGTTGAGCCGGTAGGAGATATTTTTTTTCCTTCGGACATCCAGGTAGTCGATGGTCTCGCCATTGGAGGAATAAAGAAAAGGCACGCGGTATCCGTGCCAATCGCCCACAGTATTTTCCGCTCCCTTTGAGTAACGTTTCGCCTGGACCAACACACCCCCGGACCCGACCCCAAGTTTTTTTGCTTCGATAATACCCAGGAGCATTCCATTAACAAACAGTGCGTAATCGGCAGGGCCGTTTTTAGTGGGATACTCTTCCACTGCATGGGCCGTCAAGGTGGAGGTATTCAGTCCCTTTTTCCAGGGAATAATGGTCCAATTTAGTGGAGCAGTAGTCAATTTCGGATCAATCCGAGTCTTTCTTGTCTCTTTTTCCGATTCAGTCATATCCTCATCCATAATAAACGGCTATTGAAATTAAAACCGGTAAATCCCATAAAAATTTATTATTCTATATTTTACCACAAAATGAAACAAAAGGGAAAAGGGAACAAGGAAGAAGGAAGCGGAACAGAAGGACAGGAAAGGACCCAGTTAAAAAATATGAATAATCCTTCGCGGTCCTTCGCGGTCCTTCGCGTGTCTTCGCGGCTAAAAACAGGCAGCGGAAATGAAGATAGGCGAGACTACCCATTTAATCTCTCCAGGGGGCTTGCGGGTTCGAAGTGATCTTTGATATAATGGAATTTAATATAAGGAGTACGGCTATGAAAAATTTAAAAAAAATGAAGGTGGTTTTTCTTTTTACTGTCCTTGTCTTACTGGTTTCCTTCGTTCTACCCTACCCGGGGTTCGGACTGGATGAAAACCTGGTGTCCAATATCGACGGGAAAATCCGCGTCATTATCTTTCATAATGGCGACGGCTCTTATTTCTCGGGGTTCTGGTTCGATATGAGCGTGGTCTTTCGCGACCTCATGGATAAAATGGATAAGGACGTGGGATTCGTCATCCTGGTAGGGAAAGATTCGAAAGCGGATAAACTAAAAGACGTGATGAAACCCTATGCCTCACAAACACTACCGGACGGCTCGGCACGGCTAAAGTACCTGGCGGTGGATGTGAAAACAGGGTCTTTTTATCCCTGGGCCAGGGACGGCTATTTTGTCCTGACGGATGAAAATAACGACCTGGTCTTCCTGGATGCGGGCTTTAACGAGAACCCGTTTCCTATTGTTAATTTTAACGAGGTCTTCGCCAATGCCCGGAGCCGTTCCGGCAAGGTCCACCGCGGCGGCGGGAATATCAGGACGACGAATGAAGAGATTTTCGTGGGAATGGATACCTTCCTGGGCATCGATATCACAAGCCGGTGGGACTTCTTCGGCAGTGGGGAGCAATCGATTTTCACGACGTATTACGATCTCCGGGCCATGGGTCTCCCGGAAAAGGAGACGAAAGCGAAGATGTTCTCGCAATTAAAGAAAAAATTCGATGTGTATGCCAACCAGGTCCATTACATCCTGGCACCGGGAAAGAAAATGATCGTCCCGGGAAAAGAACGTTTTTTCTCGCAGTTGGAGAAAGGGGAATTTAAATTTACGAAAAAGCATGTCCACCATACGGGGGCACAGGCGGCGTATCATACGGATGTTTACCTGAGCCTGGGACCGAAGGACACGGACGGCAAGCGTATTCTATTTGTTGCGGACAGTACGGCGGGCGCGGCAATTGTTGAGAAGATGACGGACGAGGAACGGCGGCGCGTGGAGCGAAAGATGCCGGAAGTACTTGTCGGCGAAGGATTTACGGCGGCGGGGATACCGGTCACGAAAGAACAGATCGCCCAACGGTTCGAGTGGGAAAAACACAAACTGCTGGACCTGGGTATAACGAAAGCAAAGGAACTGGCGGAGGTATTGGACGATACGGCAAAACACCTGGAAAAGCAAGGGTATCGTGTTTACAGGGTCCCTTATCTTCCTAACGGGCTCGACGATAAGGATGAGGCCAATGATAAGGTTGGCGGCCTTTCGTTTAATTATTCGAATGTCTTGACGGAAGTATATGGGGATGTAAAGAAGGTGTATATGCCGACCTTCGGTTTTAAGGAATTGGATGAAGCGGCGGCGGCGGTTTACGAGAAAGCGGGGTTCAAGGTGATCTATATAAAGGGACTCCTGACCAATGCGCTGACGGGCGGACCCGCGGGCGCGGGGCTTGATTGCCTTACATCGGACATCCGCGTCCCTGTACACTGGGCGAAAGAATAATCAGAGGGCGCCTTTTATCACCAGGAAACCACCCACTAACAGGATGGTGAAAAGAAGGGCCAGCCAGTTAAAATATTTATCGATAAATTCCCGTATGGGTTCGCCAAACCGGAAGATCAAAGCTGAAACCAGGAAAAACCGCGCACTCCGGGAAACGACGGATGCAAACATGAAAATCAAGAAATTTAAGTTAAACGCACCGGAGGAAATGGTAAAAATCTTGTAAGGAATGGGGGTAAAACCGGCGGTGAATACAATCCAAAAACCGTACTCAAAATATTTAACCTGCATTTTCCAGAACGCGGCTTCGGAAAAACCGGGTATGTTGTTGAAGAAAAAATGGGCAATGGAGGAAGGTGTTTCCGGGCCGGCCCACCACAGGTAATGGCCGATAAAATAACCGAAGGCCCCCCCCAGGGTCGAACCGATGCTGACGATAAGCGCCAGGCGAAACCATTTCTTGCGTGCGCCCAATACCAGGGGTATCAATAATATATCCGGCGGCACGGGGAAAAAACTGCTTTCCGCGAATGCCAATACAAACAACGCCAACTGCGCCGAGGGCCTCTCCGCCCAACCCAGTACCCAATCATAAAGTTTCTTTACAACATTCAATTTCATTTCTGTTTCAATGCTCCCGATAATTTCTTCAACTCTTCAAAACAGTTCAGATCGTATTTCAAAACACTCAGTGGGATGTCCCCTTTGGCCGCGGTTTCGAGGTCCGTGCCCTGGTCCCCGTCGGCAACGGGGTCGCCGGTGCCGATCCAGAAGTATGTCCGGCCGCGGGGATCGGTCCGCTCGACCATGGAGGGTTTGTACCGTTTGAGTCCCAACGACGCGGCCACTACTTTACCACTGTTACGGGCCGGTATATTCAGGTTATAAACGATACCGTTATTTTTGAGGGGTAACAATTGCTCCAACACGCGGCCGGTAACCCGGGCCCCATCTTCATAATTAAAGGTCCCGTTTTCTTTGTCCCCGATCAGGGAGACGGCCAGGGAAGGTATACCGTATATATGACCGATAAACGCCCCGGCAACGGTGCCGGAGAAAAAGACATCTTCGCAGAGGTTCTCGCCCTCGTTCATACCGGAAATAATAAAATCCGGGGGCCGGGGCAACAGTTTTTGAAGGGCGATATTGATACAATCGGCGGGAGTACCGTCCACGGCATAATCTTTCTCACCCAGCCGGTTCAACCGCAAGGGTTTGTGGATGGTGAGGGACATGCTGACGGCGCTTCGCTCGCGGTCGGGCGCGGCAACATAAACATCATACCTGCCGGACAAATACGCTTTCAGACATTGAAGCCCCTCGGCGAGGTAACCGTCATCATTGGTAAGTAAAAGTGTTTTCATGGGTTTTGGAAAAAAAAATGGTCGGGATGATTGGATTTGAACCAACGACCACACGCACCCCAAGCGTGTACGCTACCAGACTGCGCTACATCCCGACCAAAATTTTTTTGTCGATTACGAATCTATTATTTACCATTTTTATCAAGTATTGTCAATATCTCTTCCAACCCGGACCGGATAATTTTCAATTTACCGGCATCCGGTTTCTTTCCCTCAACCCCTTTCTCTAAAGGGTCTTCAACGGAATTTCCCCCACTTTCGGCAATAATTTTTTTTATTTTTGATTTGTCAACTTTCTCAACGATCATCAACTGTTTGATTTTTAGAATTAATTCGACATCCCGCCGGGTGTAAAATTTTTCCCCCATCTGGTTGACCACCGGGACGATTCCCCCGAATTCCTTCTCCCAAAAATCGATGACTTTCCCGTCAAGCCTGGTAAGCCTGGTAACCTCTATCCGTTTAAATGTCAGCTTATCGGGTAAATTGTATTCCATGTCGATTTCTCACACCCTAATTATACACCATTTATAACAAATCACAAATTACAAATTATAAATCACCGCCGGGGCGTTGGGATTCGTTTATGAAATTTGTAATTCGTTATTTTTCTTTATAAGCGGTGTTATGCTTTTAATGGTGGCGATCAAATCGGACACATCGATAGGCTTGGATATGTAAGCATCCATCCCGGCGTTCAGGAATTTCTCACGGTCACCTTTCATGGCATGAGCGGTCAATGCCACGATAGGAATATGGGCATTTACTTTCCGCTCCCCGGCTTCGATTTCCCGTATGGCCATGGTACCCTGGATCCCATCCATTACGGGCATCTGGATATCGGTTAAAATAAGATCGAAAGAACCGTTTTTCCACTCTTCCACGAGCTGTTTCCCATTGCTCACAACCGTCACATCGTGTCCCAATTTCAAAAGTCTCATCTTTATCAACTTCTGGTTGATCAGGTTATCTTCCGCCACCAGGCAATTAAACGTCTCCATATCCTGGCGAATACTATGTTTGGTCACCAGTTCGGCTTTCTTCTCATTTAACTCGGAAAGACCGATCACCCGCCGGATGACGTCCAACAGTTCAAAGGGCTCGATGGGTTTGGTCAGGTAGGCGGCAATCCCCAATTCGTAACTGCGCCGGGCATCGCCGATCTGACCGGCTGTCACCAGCATGATGATCTTAATGTCGCCGTATTCGCCGAATTCTCGGTGTTTCTTGATCCGTTCCGCCAGTCTGAACCCATCCAACCCGATCAATTTGGTATCCAGGATGACCAATGTAATCGCCTCCCGGTTCAACACATCGAAGGTTTGCTCTTCGCTTTTCACCGTCCGCGGCTTCAAGCCCCATAGGACCAGTTGTTCCTCTAAAATTTTACGGCTGGTGGGGTTTTCATCCACCAGCAGTACCGGCAATCCCTTCAATTTCTCCATCCCGGGAATTTTAACCGGTTCCGTTCCACGGATGGAAACGTTAATGGGGACCTGGAAATGAAAAACGGAACCGGGACCGCCGTAAGGAGATGAAGCACGGTAATCGATCGAACGATCGCCGCCCTGGCCGGCGCCGGCGGGGACATAACCGGGGTAATCGATATTGGAGGGACTCTCGATCCAGATTCGTCCACCCATTAATTGCACCAACCGGGAGGAAATGGAAAGTCCGAGACCGGAACCGCCATACTTACGGGTGGTGGAGTTATCCGCCTGAACAAAGGCTTCGAATATCGTTCCCTGTTTCAGCGGAGAAACGCCAATCCCGGTATCCGATACGGAAAAATGAAGCTGAAGCGTCTCGAGATCGGAGTCGACGATTCGAACATCTAATAATACTTCTCCCCTATCGGTAAACTTGACGGCGTTTCCCAGTAAATTCATCAGGATTTGACGCAGACGGCTGGGGTCGCCCTTGAGATTCTCGGGAATCCCGGGCTGGATAAAATAATTCAAATTAAGGTTCTTTTTATGGGCACGGATGGCCAGGAGCTTTATGATCCCACTGATGGTACTGTGGAAATTAAAACTAATGGTTTCCATCTCCAGGTTCCCGGACTCTATTTTTGAAAAATCCAGGATATCGTTGATAATAAATAAGAGGTTGTTGGCCGAGGATTTGACAAGGGTCAGGTTTTTGCGATGCTCATCGCTGATATCCGCCGCATCCAATGCCAGGTCGGTCATCCCGATAATCCCGTTCATGGGGGTACGGATTTCGTGGCTCATATTTGCCAGGAATTCGGCCCGGGCCCGGGCGGCCACTTCGGCCCTGTCCCTGGCCTCTACCAACTCGGCGGTCCGTTCATTCACTACTTTTTCCAGCTTATCCCGTTGTTTCCTTAAATTCCGGGTTTTCAGGACATAACCGCAGACCAGGACCAGTACCAGGGAGAATCCCACCAGTACCCGGAACAACAGGGTTTCCCAGAAGGGAGGAATAATGATCACATTAATGGATGTCCCTTCCCTGTTCCAGGTGCCGTCGCTGTTACTTCCCTGGACGGTAAAAACATAATTTCCCCCTTTCAGTTGGGTATAATTGGCGTGCCGGGTGGTCCCGGACTCGATCCAATCTTTATCTACTCCATCCAGTTTATAACGAAACCGGTTTTTCGCGGGAGCGGAAAAGTCAAGGGCGGCAAACTCGAAAGAGATAAAATTCTCATCGTAAGGCAGGCTGATCTCCTCCAGGTATGCGATGGGTTTATTAAATTCCACACTTTTATTGAATTTCCTGAAACCGGTGATTACCACGGGAGGCGGAAACGGGTTGTCCTCGATATCCCCGGGAAAGAAATAATTCAAGCCGCTGCCCCCCCCGAAAAATATCTCCCCCTTTTTATTTTTAAAATAGGCATTGTGATTAAACTCATTGGATTGAAGGCCATCGTAAAAATCATAATTTTTGAACGAGTTCGTACCCGGGTTAAATGTCGATAAACCTCTGTTGGTACTGAGCCAGAGATTCCCACGGGAATCTTCGACTATCCCGTAGATCGCATTATTGGGGAGCCCGTTTTTCGTTGTGAAATGGAAAAACGACCGGGTCTCCGGCTTCCAGAGGTTCAGGCCGCCCTCGGTGCCGATCCACAGGCGGCCGGAACTGTCCTCTATAATACACCGGATTAGATCGTCACTGATGGTTTGGGGATCGGCAGGGTCCGATCGATAGTGGACAAAATTCGCCTTACGCTTCCGATTATCTTCCTTGCCCCATTTGTCCAGTCCGTCGTAGGTACCGATCCAGAGGTCTCCGTTCACGGCTTCATGGATTTGAGATACCTGGTCATTGCAGAGACTGTGGGGTATTTTCGAATCATGTGTAAAATGGAAAAACCGGTTTTCTTTTTTATCATAGAGGTCGAGACCGTTGGCGAACAACCCGATCCACAGCCTGCCGGACCGGTCTTCCTCGATCACGGAGACATCGTCGGAGGCGATACTTGTTTCATCCATGGAATTCGGCAGGTAGTGGCCGAAGACATCCCCGGCCCGGTCATACCGGTTCAGACCGCCGCCCCGCGTTCCGATCCACAAGATGCCTTGCAAATCTTCAAAAAGACACCGCACCACGTTGCTGCTCAAACCGCGGGGGTCGTTTTCCTTTTTCTTATAATGTTTATAGCGATTTTTTTCCCGGTTTATACGATTCAATCCACCGCCGTCGGTGCCCACCCAGAGATATCCCTCCCTGTCCTCTAAAATACTCCAGACACGGTTATTGCTCAGGGAGTTGGAATCGAAGGGGTCCTCCCGGATAAGGCCGAATTTCCGGTTCCACGGATTGTATTTATTCAGCCCCCCCATGCCGGTGCCCAGCCAGATAACGCCCGACCGATCCTTGTATAATGAATATACATTATTGTCACTTAAACTCCCGCTCTTTTTCAGGTCTTTTTTATAAACGTGAACCTCGCCGGTGGCCTTGTTAAAAATATTCAGTCCCCCTTCCCGTGTTCCCACCCACAGGTTTCCTTCCCCGTCATCCAGTAAATCTTCGATGTAGTCGCTGCTCAATGTACCGGGCGTTCCGGGTGTTTGGCGAAAATGAGTAAATTGTCCCCTGTTTTTATCGAACCGGTCCAGTCCGGCTCCCTGGGTACCGATCCAGAGTATCCCGTCGTTATCTTCCAGCAGGACCCTGATTGTGTTATAACCGATGGAACGGGAATCCCCGGGGTGATTCGTATAGGAAACAAAGGTGCCGTTTTTTTTATCGAATCGATTTAATCCACCGGTTTCGGTGCCGATCCACAGGTCGCCGGAACCTTCGTTACAAATACACAAAATTTTATTGCAGCTTAAACCGGAAGGATCGGAAGAGTTCCGGTAATAACGGGTGAATTCACCCTTAACCGAATCGAAACGGTTCAATCCCTCGTGAGTCCCGATCCAGAGTATACCCGGCGGCTCTTCAATCATATAGGTAATAAAATTATTACTTAAGCTGTTTATGTTGGAAGGATTATGGGGATACCGCTCGACATGGCCGGTTTTCCGGTCCAGGCGGTTCAACCCCCCGCCGTAAGTTCCTACCCAAAGGAAACCGAACCGGTCCTCGACGAGAAACGTAATAAAACTATTGGACAGGGAATTTTTATTTTCCAGTTCCCGCCGCATTATGGTAAATGTGAACCCGTCATACTTGTTTAACCCTTCCTGGGTACCGATCCATAAAAAACCGCCGCTGTCCTGCCGGACGATATAAACGCTGTTTTGCGATAAACCGTGGTTAGACGTAATATTTTCAAATTCGATGTCCCGATGCACTCCGCTTAAAAGAAATAAGGGCATAAAAAAACATATTAAAAATGTTCGTAATCGTTTCAAAATAAGATACCTTCTTTGAAGATATAAATATATCACAAATTCGCGAATTGGTCCACACGTAAAGCCTTGAAAAATTCTTCCTTTTTCTTTAGAATAGGACTTTAACATGAATATATAGGAGACAGACATGATCGTAAAAAAACATGACCAGGTGGTCAGGGAAGAAGTAAAAATGGAAGGAGTCAAAAATACATCCGTGCGCTGGTTGATCGGGAAAGATTCACCCGCCCCCAATTTCCACATGAGGCTCTTCGAAGTCGAACCCGGCGGGCACTCCCCTTTCCATTCCCACGATTTCGAACATGAGATCTACGTGGTGGATGGAACCGGGCGAATAAACACCGAAGATACGCCCATTCCCCTGGAAAAAGATTCGTTCGCCCTGGTAATGCCCAATGAAAAACATCAATTTGAAAATACCGGCGACACCCCGCTCAAATTCCTCTGCATGATCCCCAAAGAAGATAAATGCTAACCCTTTCCCCTTTCGTGGCTGTAATGGGCGGCGACAAATATTTTTAGCCACACGAGACCGGCCACCGTCACGCCGAGGAGGATTTTCAACCGCAGCGTGGGGAAAACGTTCGAGAAGAGCACCAGGACGAAGGGAATCGCAATGGAGATCGAGAAATAGAAAAGGAATACAATTTTGGGCGGCGATTCCGAAAAAAGAAGCACGCCGCCGCTTCCCAAAGCGGTAAAGAACAACAGCAATGCCCCGGCAAAACTCTCGGACCACACCGGGGAGGGGTAAAGGGACAAATAGAAAAAAAATACACCGGCAGCAAAAAACAGCGGAAATAAAATACGTATTATTCTTTTCATCGTCGGGAATCATTCTAATGCCATTTTCACCGAAAGTCAAGAGTTGCAACAATTCTCATTTTGATTTTTTTCACCACGAAGGACACGAAGGACACGAAGAAAAACATTTTTTATTATCTTTCCCTTCGTGCTCTTCGTGTTCTTCGTGGTAAAATTTGAATTACTGCAAGAGTTGACAAGAACTATCTTTATACTATATTATAAGACCTAAGCCATATTTGGAGAAGCAACTATGAACGGCAAAAAAAATCAAGGCAAAACAAGTCAGGGTTTATCCGGTAAGAAAACCAATTTTTCCACCGAGGTCATTGCCGGTATCACCACGTTCCTGACCATGGCGTATATCATCCTGGTCAACGCGGATATCCTGTCCGCCGCCGGTATGGACAAAACCGCGTTAATCGCAATTACCTGTATCGTCTCCGGCGTGGTGACCGTTATTACCGGTTTAGTTACCGACTCCCCCATTGCCATGGCCCCGGGAATGGGACTCAATGCCTTCTTTGCGTTTACCCTGGTGCTGAACGAAAAAATCCCCTGGCCGATCGCCCTGGGGATTGTCTTTATCGCGGGTTTTATTTTCCTCCTGCTGACCGTCACCGGGCTGAGAAAAAAGATCGTCGAAGCCATTCCCAGGGAACTCCTGAGCGCCATTGCCGTGGGTATCGGAATTTTTATCGCCTTCATGGGACTGCAAAACATCGGACTGGTGATCGATGACCCGGCAACCCTGGTAAAATCCGCACCCCTGACCAAAACCGTCCTCATCGGACTGGCGGGATTATCGGTCATGGTGGTGCTGGAACTCTACAAGGTAAGGGGCTCCCTGCTCCTGGGGATATTCTTTTCCACACTCCTGGCCATCCTCCTGGGAGAGGTCTCGCTCCCGGAAAAAGTGTTGTCCGTGGACATCGATATTTCTAAGGTGTCCGGGAAACTCGATATCGTCGGGGCGTTAAAGATCGGCTTCATTGCCCCGATATTTTCCGTGCTGTTTATCGATCTTTTCGATACCATCGGGTCGTTGCTGGGACTCTCCCAGCAGATACAGGCCATCGATAAAGATGCCAAACCCCTGCCCCTGCCTAAATTATTTACCATCGATGCCTGTGCGTCCATGTTCGGGGCGGTTTGCGGGACCTCCACCACCACCACTTACATCGAGTCCGCCGCGGGTATTGCCGGGGGCGGCCGGACCGGTTTGACCTCCATTGTGACAGGTATCCTGTTTATCCTGTCTATCCTCTTTATACCCGTTTTTTCCATTGTTCCCAAATATGCCACGGCCCCCGCACTGATCATGGTGGGTTTCTTTATGATCAAGAACATTCTCCGGATCGATTTAAAAAACCTGGAAATCGGTCTCCCTTCGTTTATCATCATTTTAATGATCGCACTGAGTTACAGTATCAGTACGGGATTGGCCTTCGGGTTTTTGTCTTATTCCCTGATGAAGATCTTCCGGGGAAAATTCAGGGAGATAAAACCGGCGTTATGGGTGATCAATGTCCTCTGCATCCTGTTTTTCATCCTCTGATTTCAAATGAAACGAATTTTAGCCACAAAGACACAAAGGCACAAAATAAATAACCTTCGTGTCTTAGTGCCTTCGTGGCTAAAACAAAAGAGTAAACCATGGGAATCATAGCCAGGCGAAGACGGTCGTTTCAACAGTATCTCAACGAGTTGGAGACCTTCCTGACCAAAAACGGCGTCACTCCCTGTCACATGTTCAAGGATACCAATCTTTTGAACTACCTGGTATGCAGCCCCTTTAATAACCTGCTGCACTCGATGAAAGTGACGACGGTGAATATCGATCTGACCGAAGAGGAAAAGCGGTTCGTTGACTTTATATTAACATACAGGAAAATCCGGAGAAAGAAACAAAATTTCCTGCTGGACACACCGTCCGATGTGCAATACCATGATTCACCCATCATGGGCCGGCGGGAGAATCCGAGGTATGAAGAGGAGATGACGCAGTACCGGCTGAAGCTGGAAGAGTATGAATATAAAAAGGAAATGATGGAAAAGAAACGTGAGGAATTGTGGCGGGGGCCGGAAGCCGATATTTATCGTTATGTAGAGAAAGAAGAGAGGTCGGCGGTGTGTTCACAGTGTTTGGGGACCGGCTGGAAACGCCCGGAAGAACCGCGGGGACCGGAGGCAGAGGAGATAAAATGCCCCTGGTGCAGCGGGACCGGCAGCTCCGGCTATACGCCCCGTGTCAACCGGGACCAGCGGCAGGCGGCGGAAACCTTCCGGACAAAATTGGAAGACCTCGATGCCCCTGTCTTTGCCGGTTTTCCTCTTAAACGAAAATCCGTCTATATCCGCCTGACCCATGAAGGACAACTTTTTATCAAGAGCAAAGATTCGATTTAAGCTTACATCCCTTACTCTTACTCGCCCGTCCCTTTTTCCTTCAGGCGGTCTCGGGGATATCCTTCCGAATCTCGCAGTTCTCACCGGTTACTCCCCGGTGTTTACCGTCCTGGCCATAAAGTTTTTCAGGATAAAAAATTAGACTGTCAGC
>Ga0210082_1000191_pt1 | contig 12895 bp, 10 predicted proteins | sample White_ThreeSqA_D_2_FD_185592 | JGI IMG/M metagenome (GOLD analysis project Ga0210082, IMG submission 185592) | Wetland microbial communities from the San Francisco Bay, California, USA, that impact long-term carbon sequestration -... | ecosystem: Environmental > Aquatic > Marine > Wetlands ... | reverse complement strand
ATTACTATATAATTTAAAGGAGAAAAAACATGAAAAAGAGTTTAAAGAAAAAACTGGCAACAAACAAAATCACCATTGCCCATCTGTCCGAAAAGGAACAGATCGAGATTCGCGGCGGAGGCACTGTCTGGGGCCGTACGTGTGAAGGCGATACGGGCCTTGTTTGTGAAACCGGTGGATAATTTCGTGATTTTAGTTTTGCCGCTGAAAAATTAGCCACGAAGGCAGGAAGACACGAAGGTAAAAATAATAAAAATACCTTTGTGCCTTTGTGCCTTTGTGGCTAAGATTTTATCGCCTCCGGATTTGCATTCTGTTTACATGCCTTGTGCAGAGCAACGGCGCCGAATAAGAACGGTTTGTATTCCACGGTTTCAAAACCGGCATCACGCAGTATGGTTTCCAACCCCGGGGCGGAATAAAACGAACGAATGGACGTGGATAAATACGCATAACTGGATGCGGAACCGGAGATCAGGCGGCCGATGGGTTTCACGGTTAATTTCACGTAAAGGTGGAAAAATTTTTTAACGATAGTTGAAGCGGGCTGACTGGTCTCGAGGTTCAGGAAACACCCGCCGGGTTTTAATACCCGGTGGAACTCCCGGAAGGCGTTTAACAAATGTCCCTCTTTGGCATTAAGGTTACGGGTGGCAAAGGTAATGGTAACGATATCGAAGGAGTTGTCGGCGAAAGGAAGGCGAAGGGCGTCGGTGAGGGTGAACCGGATGTTTTTTATGCCTTTCTTGTTTATTTTTTCAGCGGCTTCGTTCAACATCTGGCTTGAGAAGTCGGCGGCAAAGATGCGGGCGGAGTAGGGGAGGCGCTTGCCGAGGTAAACGGCGGTCTGACCGGTCCCGCTGCATATATCGAGAAAGCGGTCCTGCCGGAGACTGATCTTTACGGCCCAACTGGCGGCTTTTTTCCGCCACCGGGCATCGAGACCCAGGGTAAGGATACGGTTGATCAATTCATACGATCCCCAAATCCGGGAGTAAAACGTTTGTATACCTTTATTCATTAGACTCCTTATTTTTAGCCACAGACTGACACAGACTGAACACAGACTATAATGGAAAATGTTTTTAGCATTTATTATATCATAGAATGAATCTTCCGTGAAATACAACAGCATCCTGCCTGTTATTTAATTTTTACCACGAAGACACGAAGAGCACGAAGGGATATCTTTTTATAAGAGGGTGCGCGGTACTGCGCCGCGGTCTTCGTGTCCTTCGTGTCCTTCGTGGTGAAAAAATCAAATATTGCTGCTCGAACTTTACAAGTACGCGTGATTCCTATACAATAAGCAAATGAATAAGAAGTTTGTATTCATTTTAATCCTGTTGACCCTGCTGTTGTACGCCCGGCCTTTTTGGCAGTGGTTCCAGGCAAAAAAGGGGGCGCCGGGACCTTCTTTCCACGTGGTATCCGCACTGCCGGGAGCGACGAACGAGCGACCCTTTATGAAAGAGGAATTCATCGGTCCCCCGGGAGCGATGCAGGTACACGCGGCGTCCATGGCGGAACTGGGAGACGGGACACTGGCGGCGGTATGGTACGGTGGAGAGTACGAAGGTTCCAAAGACACACGCATTTATTTCACTACCCGTGTGCCGCGTGCACCGGGGGAAGAGGGTGAGTGGTCGCTTCCCCGCGGTATTGTGGACCGTGTCTCGGCCGGGAAGGAATTGAAGCGGTATATAAAGAAAACAGGGAACCCCCTGATCTTTTCCGGTCCCGGGGACCGGTTGTGGCTTATATATGTAACCGTGTCCGTGGGGGGATGGTCCGGAAGTGCGTTGAATGTGACGGTTTCCCACGACCGGGGCAGGAACTGGGCGCCGGGCCGCCGGTTGACCTTAAGTCCGTTTTTTAATGTCAGCGAACTGGTACGAAACAACCCCCTCCCGTTGACGGGAGGCGGGTATGTTATCCCTATTTACCATGAGTGCATCGGGATATTTTCCGAGCTGCTCTGGTTTTTCCCCAAAAGCGACGGGAAGGGATTGAACTACCGCAAAACCCGTTTGACCTGGGGGAAACGGTTTCTTCAACCGACAATAGTGGCGTTGTCCCCGGATTCCGCCGTGACCTTTCACCGGGGCCACGGCGTTAGAAAGAATATCGGGATGTCTTTTGGTGAGGATGGGGGGGAGACCTGGACGGCCCCCGGGTACATCGAATTACCTAATCCAGATGCGGGTATCGCCGCCCTTCTGCTTTCGGACGGGCGTGTGTTGCTGGCCTACAACCACCACCGGGAGACACGAGAGAACCTGTCGTTGGCGGTTTCGGACAGGGGCTTCCGTTCCTGGCGGCGGGCGGCGGTGCTGGAAGACACGCCGGGTGAGGAGTTTTCTTACCCGTACCTGCTGCCCACCGGTGACGGCAGCATCCACCTTGTTTACACCTGGAAGAGGCAGCGCATTAAGCACGTGGTTTTCAACGAGGCGTGGCTCCATAAACAAGTGAGTGATGAACGATGAGTGAAGAAATAATAATAACCGGTTTCTCTTTCCTTTTCCCGTTTCTCCTGCTGATGTTGACGGTGCAATCGGTTCTCCGGCGGTTGGGTAAATCTCCCGGGGGTTGGCGTCCGGCGGTAATTTTGGGTTTTTTTTCCGCATTGGCCGTGACGGTGCCGGTGGGGGGGCTTCCGTTGGCCCGATGGGTGGCGAGTTTGAATGCCAATTTCAGTATCCCGTTGACGGCGGTGGTGCTGCACCGGGTCTGGAAGAATGCATCGGGCACGGCGCTGCTGGACGGGAACGCACTACGGGTGGGTTGGATATTCGGCGGTATTGGGGGAGTGGTGCTCTATCCCATGGCGTTGGGATTGGGTCCCTTTGACCCGTATTCCCAGGGGTGGGGGTTTTCATCGCTCTTTGTCGTTTCGATGGGTTTAACTGTTTTTTTGTTGGTGAAAAAAAACCGGTTCGGCGTGGTGTTGGTGTTTTGTATATTAAGCTATAATTTGCATTTATTGGAATCGTCGAATTTGTGGGATTATTTCATCGATCCTTTTTTCGTGTCGGTATCCCTTGCCGCGTTGGTTCGGCGGTTCGTGAAATCTAAAAATAGACGGGATAACAGGATGGAAAAGAGTTGACAATTCTTCTATTAATTACTATCATTTACAGATGGAACTAAAAAAAACTCTGGTTTGTGTATTGATGCTGTTGTTCTTCTTTCATGCGGCGGTGGCGGAAACGGTCTCGAATAGGGATGACGAACGGGAAGAAGAGAAAGAAAAGCAGGAAGAAAAAGCGGAGAAGGTCAAAAAGAATACCCCCCTTTTTAAGAGTCTGCTACAGGACCAGGGACGCATCTGGTCTTCTCCCTTTCGGATGAAAGGGAAAGATTTCCTGGTCTGGGGCGGCGTGGCGGTGGTAACGGGTGTACTGATCGCCAATGATGAAGTCATTTACCGCGAATTCAAGAAATACCAGGCGAAGCATAAGTGGGTGGACGACGTCGGCCCACAGGTGACGAAACTGGGATTGGGCGAATGGAACCTGGGTATTGCGGGTGCGTTTTACCTGGGCGGTCTTATTTTGAAAGACAGGAAAGCCAAAGAGACCGCGCGGTTGACCTTGATGACCTTTATCCATACCGGGTTGGTGGTGCAAGTGGGCAAACATCTTTCGGGCAGGCAGGAGCCGGGTTGGAACAACAACAGCGGTGTCGATCATTGGGCCGGGCCTTCCGGGTTTTTCGAGCGGTATAAATCGGGTCAGATGCGTCGTTTCGATGCCTTTCCTTCGGGTCATACCATTTCCATATTCGGAACGGCCACGGTGATCGCGGAGATGTACAAAAAAACGATATGGGTGCCGGTGTTGAGTTATTCCGTTGCGACGTTGTGTGGATTGTCGCGGGTAACGGAGGACACGCATTGGTTATCGGATGTATTTTTGGGTGCGGTATTGGGGTATGCCATCGGTAAATTCGTCGTAAAGCGCCGGAACCGTTTGGGTCATCAATTAAAAATCTACCCCATAGCCACCACGCATCAATTGGGTATCGGCGTAAATTATGAGTTTTAATTATCGACATTCTAAATAAACAAAAGTTTTTGGGAGTCCAGAACCCTTTTTTCAAAAAGGGTTTTGGCCGCCGGAGGCATAAATGAAATCGATTTTAGCTATTTTATTCATAGGGTTTGTTTTGGTACCGGTCAGCGGTTTTCCCGGGGAAGAAGCCGGTGATCCGGATGCCTTTGTATTTGATTTTTCCATGATCAACCGGATGCCCGGCGGTTATTTTTATCCCTTTGTGATCGAGAATTACGCGCCGGATGCCACGTTTTTGACCGAGTCGAGTAACGGTTTTGCCATGCTCGACAACCCGAGGGTCTATTTCGAGGGGGATTCTTTCGTACAGTTCAACTGGCTATACAACGGCATTAATATGAATTCGTCCTTGAACGACGGTTCTCCCGCCGTTATACTGCCGTTTTCCTCTACCACCGCTTACCGTTTACAGGGGGAGTCGCCGCTTTCCGATTACAACGGCATGAACGTTATCTCCCGTGTTCCCGGCAAGAGCTTTTCCCGGTTGACCGCCTCCTCGATTTACGGGAACATGGGGGGGATGTTGATGAAGTTCATGATCCAGCCGTCCCATCCCACCGAGCGTGCGGACATGCTCTATCACGAGCGGCGAAAGTTGGTGAGCAATTATTTTATCGATTACCAGTGGTCGCGGCAATTCAAAACCTCTCATTTGACCGCTTCTTTCAGTTATTTCGACATGAAACGCCGGTTCAACGATTTTAACCTCTTCGATGAGACCTTTGAAGAGAGCGGGAAACTCGTATTGGGACATGCACAGTATCGTAAATCCTTAAACAACGGTTATTTAGAGCTTTTCGGGGTATTCAACTCCCTGGACCGGTCGAACCAGGGGGCCGAGACCGCGGCCTACCCGCAGGAGACAACGGAAAAAACACGGACCGCTTTCCTTGCCGGGCTGATCCTCAAAAAGAAGGAGTGGGACCTGGCACTTAGCGTGACCCGTGAGAGCGAGGAGTTGGTGCCCAATGCGGTTAATTTTTCAAAAGATTTGCTCGATACCGACGGGGATGGTTTTTACCCTTTCCACCGGTTGGGCACATATTCCGCCACCACTATTAATGCGAAATTCAACATGCCCTTTGAATTGGGGAAACTAAAACTAAACCTTTTTGCCAACGGCCGTTATGCCGCGTTATCCGGTGATGAAACCGTTCACGATTACAATACCTTGCGGGTCGGCGACGCGCCGTATTTGGTCCTGGAGTGGTTGCACCCCGGCAGCGGTTACAGCTATAAAAACGTCAATGCCGACGCCGAATTCGGGTTGAAGCTGGGGTTGGATATTTCAGACGATGTTTCTCTCCTGGCGCGGTTATGGGGAAAATACAATGTCCTGGATTTCGACAATAACGGTAATGATATCCGTTCCCTGGACCCCGGGTTCGATATCGGCGTACTGCTGTTCAAGAGCAAACGGACCAACCTCTTGTTTTCCTACGGCCGGATGCCTTACGATATCCGGGAGAACGTCAACGGTTTCCTGGAGAACGGGAGGGCCGGGGGTGTGTATTACCGTTGGAACGATACCGGCAACGACCTGTTTTACCGGACCGGGGAGAAGGGTGAGATATTCGGGTATACCGGCGGCCCTTATCACTTCCTCGATGACTCCCTGTCCACTCCCCGGAAAGAACGGCTTTTGCTCCATTTTTCGACCCCCATCTCGAAACGGTTTACCTTGAATATCAAGGGTATTTACAAATGGATCAGGAACAACTTCCGGGTGAAGTTCCCGAGTCCGGGGGGTTACGGTTTTTATGAGCCCCAAAACGGTGTCGATCTCTTTTTCTTCGATGCTCCTTTTAAAGATTATTACCTTTCCAACAACTACCTTGAGAAAGATCCTTTTTACGCGCAATTTCAATTGAACATAAAGGGTCAAAAGAAAAACAAATGGTTTTTTTCCTTTACATTTTTGGCGCATATGGGGATGGGAGATACCGCCTTCGGTAACGGTCCCGGTTCCAACGACATAGGGATATTGAGCGAGAGCCAGGCCAATCCCAATTCATGGTTCAACGGTTTCGGGCGGCTGGACGGGGACCGGGGATTTGTGATGAAGAGTCACTTCGGTTTTTATCTCACGCGGAAATTATTCATGGGAATCAGTCTCAAATACCGGGATGGCGATCCTTTTGCGTTTATAAACGCCTTATCCCGGAACGACCAGTGGGTGTTTTACTATCAGACCATAAAGGCGGAGGATTCCAGGGGAGTCAAAGGGGGACCCCGTGAAGATTATATCGCCGATGTCAGTGTACGGTTAAATTACAGTTTCAAGTTATTGAACGGCGATGCCGTATTAAGTCTTTCTTTTTTTAATCTCCTGGATTTCGGTGGGGAATTATCCGAGTATGTTTTTTCCGGCGGCACCCGTGACGCCGTGGAACTTCAAATTCCCCGGAGTCTTCGCTTGACCCTTAACTGGCGATTTTAATACCCCTGACCGGGAGGAAACGCATTGTGAGATTCCCGGAATTCCAGGTCGTACTTTTTGTGTTGACATTATGTTTATTTTTCTTTAGAATAGAGGTATGTGCTTTGCAGATTGTACGACTGATAGAACAGTAATGGTCCAGACCAATTAATGAGGGTAATTATGAAGAAAGAAGTAAGCATCCTGATCGCTGAAGACGACATGGGGCATGCGGCGTTGATTCGTAAGAATATCGTACGCGCCGGTATCACGAATACCATCTTGCACTTTAAGGATGGACAGGAACTCCTGGACTTTCTTTTTAAAAAGGAAGACGCGCCCCATCGTGCAGCGGAAGTATCCTATCTTTTATTATTGGATATACGGATGCCTAAAGTGGATGGCGTGGAAGCGCTGAGAAATATCAAGAAAGATAAAGAATTTCGTAAAATGCCTGTTATAATGCTTACCACCACCGATGATCCCCGGGAAGTTGAGAACTGTCACAAACTGGGCTGCAGTAACTATATAACCAAACCCGTCGATTATGAAAAATTTGTCGATGTGATAAAGAAATTGGGACTTTTCCTGATGGTGGTGGAAGTACCGGGTATTAACGGATATTTGAGCAATGAGAAATGATTGAACAACAAATAGATCATCATGATTTCCCGCCCGTACTGGTGGTGGAAGATGATGAAGGATTACGCCGCCTGATTCGGCGGAGATTGGAACGAAAAAAGTTTAACGTCCTCACCGCCGCCACAGGGGAGGAGGCCGTCGCCCATGTGGTCGAGAAATCGGGTATCCTGCTTTTGCTGGATTTCAAACTCCAGGATATGACCGGTGGAGAAGTCGTAGACCGCTTAAAAGAGAAAGGGCTCGATGTCCCTTTCGTGATAATGACGGGTAACGGCGATGAACGGATTGCCGTTGAAATGATGAAACTGGGGGCCAGGGATTACCTGGTAAAAGACCGGAGTTTCCTGGATACTCTTCCGCAGGTAATGGACCAGGTGACGGTTCAATTGGTCACCGAGAAGAGATTGTCGATGATGGAAATGGCGCTGCGGGAAAGTGAAGATCGGTACCGGATGCTCTTCAACAGCGGTACGGACGCAATCCTGGTCTATGAAATAAAGGACGGCGAACCGCGCAATTTTGTAGAAGTGAACGACATTGCCTGTGAACGTCTGGGTTACAGCCGGGAGGAACTGCTGGAGATGACACCGGAACAGGTTGAAGAAGTAGAGAAGAGCGTTCCGGGAATCCCGGCCATCCGGGACATCCTGCTGAAACAAAAACATGTCCTTCATGAACTGAATTACACAACCAAAGATGGGAAAAAAATCCCTGTGGAAGTCAATTCCCACCTGATCGATCTGGGGGGGGGAACGGCGGTACTTTCCATCGCCCGGGACATTACCGAGCGGAAACACCTGGAAGAACAACTGCGGCAGGCCCATAAAATGGAAGCCATCGGTAAACTGGCCGGGGGTGTCGCCCATGATTTTAATAATCTCCTGACCGCTATCCTGGGGTATTCGGAACTGATGCTGTTGAAAATGGAATCGGGAAACCTCTTCCGTGAAAGTGCGAATGAGATAAAAAAAGCGGGTGAACGCGCGGCTTCCCTGACGCAGCAATTGTTGGCATTCAGCCGTAAACAGGTGCTGAAGCCGAAAATATTGAACCTGAACGACGTGGTTAAAGGAATAGAAAATATGTTAATGCGTATCATCGGCGAAAACATTACATTCGTTTCCGACCTGGATGAAGTGCTTATGCATATCAAGGCCGACCCCGGCCAGGTAGAGCAAATCATTTTGAACCTTTCGGTCAACTCCGGCGATGCCATGCAAAAAGGCGGTGAATTAACCGTTAAGACCGAAAATAAAGATGTCGATGCCCAGTATTGCAGTCTTATCCCCGACTCGAGACCCGGCCGGTTTGTTTGCCTCTCTATTACCGATACCGGTGAAGGCATGACAAGGGAAACCCTTCAGCATATTTTCGAGCCCTTTTTTACCACCAAAAAAGTAGGTACCGGGTTGGGTTTGTCCGTGGTCTACGGAATTATTAAACAGCATAACGGATGGGTCAATGTATATAGTGAAGTAGGCAAAGGGACGACCTTCAATATCTATTTTCCCGCCGTGACACCCGGGACCGGTGACGGGACCCGGGAAAACCTGTCCCTGGAAAACCTCCGGGGCAACCGGGAGAGAATCCTTTTTGTCGAAGATGAGGAAGGGGTCCGGAAAATTACCGTAAAAGCGCTGCGGGATAACGGCTATGTCGTCGTGGAAGCCGAGACCGCCCGGCAGGCACTTGAGATTTTCAACGAACAGGAGGGAAATTTCGCCCTGATCTTCAGCGATATTGTCCTGGCGGATAAAACCGGGATCGAATTGGTCGAAGAGATCAGGAGCATTAAACCGGGAATAAACGTATTGCTTACCAGCGGCTACGCGGATAAAAAATCCCGCTGGATGGACGTAAATGAGAAAGGGTATCCTTTTTTACAGAAACCCTATTCCCTTGCGGATTTACTTAAAGGCATCAGGGAGTGTTGGCGTGAGGACTAAATGAGAAAAGAAGTTAATATTTTTCCTGATGATCGTCGAAGTACCCACCTTAAGTACGAACCGGGTGTGGTAAAGGAGTAGTAACGAAGTTGCGCGTTATAGGACTAATTAAACGAGTGTTAATCGCTTGCTGCCTGGCTTTAGTGCTGCTGCACCCGGCTCTTTTCAGCGATAAGTCGGAAGAGACCCCGGAATACCAATTAAAAGGGACATTCATTGAAAGGATCGTCAGGTTTATCCAGTGGCCGGAAGATTCTCCCGTAAACAATAAATCCAGGCCCTTTATTATTGGTATTATCGGTGAAAACCCGTTTTTAGTAAAACAAAAAGGAGAAGATGCCCCGAAAGACTGGCTTGAATTAATATATATTGAACAAGGAATAAAAATAAAAAGCAAACCGACGGAAGTTCGGTACATCTCAGATATCGATGGTATCCGGGAGTGCAACCTCCTGTTCGTTTCAAAGTCGGAAAAGAAAATGCTCCCGGAAATCGTCGCGGCCGCACGGGAAAATCATGTCCTGACATTCAGCGATGTGGATGGGTTCGCCAAAAAAGGGATCCATATCAATTTAATCCTTAAAAGTGGTAACGTGAAATATGAGGTCAATCAAACCGGGATAGTAGAAGCCGGTTTGACGATCAAATATCAATTATTAAAATATGCGGCAAAGATTGAGGACCCCCAAAAAAAAAGAAGATGATTATTGCGAAGTCCTATAAAAAGTGGAATGAACGTCGATGAAAATCTTTCAGAACCTCTCGATTAAAAATAAACTGATTGTTTTTGTGTTGTCCGTGGCGTTAACGGTGATCGGTCTCGGATTCGGATTTATCGTTGTTACCAATATCCAGACCTGGAAAGACGATATGATCCGTACCACCACCACCACGGCACAGTTCCTGGTGGATGCCTGTTCTACTCCATTATCCTTTGGCGCCGGATTTTACGAGGAAGTTCAAACGGAGATGAAGAAATTAGACTTGCAGCCCATTATAGAAAACGGCTTTATCTATGACACCAGGGGTAAAGTTGTTGCCAGGTATCTAAAAAATGACGGTTCCGGCTTTACTCCTCCCCCCAATCCGAAAATCATGGAGGAAAGTATCGGATTTGTGGGAGAATACCTTCATCTCTACAAACCCATTATAATGAAACAACCCCAAACGTTTGAGGATTCCGGGCCGCAAGAGGATGATCAAAAGGTCGAGGAAGTGGACGATCAAACTAAGAAAGAAACGGAAAGTCAAAGCGGTACGCCGGAGAGTGACGAACCCTCCGTGGAAGAACAGGGACCCGTCGTCCCGGAAGCGGGCGAACGGCTGGGTGTGCTTTATATCAGGGCTTCTACCGCCGAGTTGACGGAGAAGATTCGCAGTTATCTCAGGAACATGATGATTGCATTGATCGTTTTGATCATTCTCACCTATTTATTGGCTGCCCGGCTCCAACGAATGATCTCACGGCCCATCCTGAAACTGGCCGGGGTAACCCGGGATATCACCGAAAAAACCGACTATTCCGTCCGGGTTGAAAAAGAGGGAGAGGATGAGATCGGGACACTTTATACCGGCTTCAACAACATGTTGGAACAGATACAGTTGAGGGAAGAGCAGAGAAATAGAGCGGAAGCGGAGCAGAGCCGGTTAAATGAAGAATTGATAGAAACGAACGAGGAACTGGAACACCTGATGTCCGAATTGACGGAGAAAAATAAAGAACTGGAACAGGTGGTATATGTGACTTCCCATGACCTCCGTTCCCCCCTTGTGAATATCCAGGGATTCAGCAAGGAACTGGGGTTTTCGCTGGAAGAACTCTCTACAATGCTGAAATCCGAAGATATTCCCGAAGAAATGAAAGAGAAATGTTCCTTCATCCTGGAAGAGGATATCCCCGATTCCTTAAGATATATCCTGTCCAGTACGTCCAAGATGGATTCGCTGCTTTCCGGTCTCCTTAAATTGTCCCGGGTGGGGCGTGCCGCCACCACCTTCTCCAACGTCGATATGAACGAACTCATCCGCGAAATTAATAATGCCTTTGAGTTTCACCTCAAAGAATCGGGTGTGGAGTTCAGGGTGGGCAACCTCCCCCCCTGCTGGGGGAACGATGTGGAGTTAAACAAGATGTTTTCAAACCTGGTGAGTAACGCCCTGAAATATCTCGATCCCAAACGCCCCGGTAAGATATTTATAAACGGACGGCAGGAGAAATCGCATGTCATCTATTCCATCCAGGACAACGGGCTCGGTATTGCCGAAGAGCACCAGAAAAAAGTGTTCGAAATCTTCCACCGCCTGAATCCCGGCGATACCGAGGGAGAAGGCCTGGGCTTAACCATCGTAAACAAAATCGTCAGCCTTCACAATGGGAAAATATGGGTGGAATCCGAATCCGGGAAAGGAAGCACTTTTTTTATCTCCCTCCCTACCGTAAGAAAAATAAAAACCGATCATCAAAACACCGGTAATATGCACTGGAACTAATTGCTAGTTCTCACCGGGGCCGATGACGACCTTTACCAGGTCTTCGGGTTTCAAAGCGTTTTTTATGTAAGCGTTGAAATCTTCGCGGGTTACCTTTTTTATGTGTGAGAAAAATTCCCCCGGGAACTCGAACCCCAGGCCCACGGCTTCAAAATACCCCAGCGTATAACTTCGATTTTCCCTGGTTTCGTTATTTCTTAAAAAATAGGACCAGGCGCGTACTTTTGCCGAGGAAAGCTCCGCTTCCGTGACCCCCTTTTGGTAAAGCCCGGTCATCATCTCTTTTAATGCCTTGAATGCTTTCTCTTTCTTGGTTTTGTCCGTCTCCAGGCAAACCGTTAACAGGCCCGCGTCCTTCATATGGATAACCTTTGCCTGCATTCGGTAGGCGAGGTTTTCAACCGCCCGCAGCGGCCAGAGCCTGGAGCCGATTCCTTCTCCCAGGAGGACCTCCAGCATATACGCCCGGGTGAAATTACCGGGGGTCGTCCCCGGCAGTAACGCGCCCAGGCAAACCAGGGCCTGCGTTTTCTCTTTTTTTATAAAGTGGTCTTTTCTCGCGGGTTTCGATGTTTCCCCAACCGTAGCCGGCGTAACCGGCTTGACCGGCGGTAATGAATTCCCTTTCTCCGGTTCACCGGGGGGCAGCGATTGAGAAAACCGTTTCATCAGTTCCGTGATCTCCGGTTTCTCCAGGTTTGAAGAAACGGAAATAACAATGTTCGACAGGTTGAAATATTTTTTAAAAAAACCGGTGACATGTTTTCGCTTGATCTTTTTACGGGAGCCGTCGTCCCCGTAAATCGAACCGCCGTAACCGCCGTTACTCGTATTCCCGAAAAAAAGGGTGAAGTATTCGCGCCTCATCGATGTCCATCCGTTATCGTCTTCACTCTTCTCCCGGTACTTCATGTTTCTCTTGATATGGTCGATGCGTAAACCGGAGAAAAGCGGTTTTTTTAATATCCCCGCCAGTATTTTAAGTGTGTCTTCCAGTTTTTCCGATAAGCACCTGACCGTAATGATGCAGTGATCCCCCTCTACCCCGGGGGAAAAGGAGGACGCCAGGTTCATCAGTTCCCTTACCGTTGACTGGTCGGGAATTTCCACACTGAGCCGGGTGGTGAGAAAGGCCAGTCCCCCCAGGTTCTCCGGCTCCGCCTTTTTCCCGGCGTTGATAAAAAACCGGATAACCGTCATTTCAGAAGAGGTGTCCCGGTGAAAGATAAAAGAGAAACGGTTATCGACCCCGTCCACGGTAACCTTCTCCGCCCGGTTTTTCCAGGCGGCATCCGTGTTCTCCCCGGACAGCGGGTTCGCAC
>Ga0210082_1000190_pt1 | contig 12916 bp, 10 predicted proteins | sample White_ThreeSqA_D_2_FD_185592 | JGI IMG/M metagenome (GOLD analysis project Ga0210082, IMG submission 185592) | Wetland microbial communities from the San Francisco Bay, California, USA, that impact long-term carbon sequestration -... | ecosystem: Environmental > Aquatic > Marine > Wetlands ... | reverse complement strand
TTCCCCGGCCCCATATCCGGCAGTCTCCTTTACCAAATTACCCCGCGGCGCGGGGGACCCCAAAAAAACAAAACAATATAAAACGGAGGCTTAAATGAGAATTTTTATCCTATGTCTAATGCTTTCATTGTTTAGCGTTCTATTGCTTTCCGCAAACGTAATTCCGCTGCCCGATGTTTTCAACCCGGATTCCATCGTCGTGACCGACAAAGAAATATACATCACCGCATTCCCGGAAATCTATATATATTCGCAAAAGGATTTTAAATTGGAAAAGAAATTCGGGAAAAAAGGAGAAGGCCCGCAAGAATTCAGACGGTTGGCCTTTCTTAGCGTCCGGCCCGATTATCTCTTCGTGGGCGACCGGAATAAGGTCTTGTATTTCACTAGAGATGGAAAATATATCAGGGAACTAAATACCAAATCCATTATCAATTGGGGGGCCGTACCCCTGGGAGACGGCTTTGCCGCGAAGTCACGCCTCACGGAGAACGACATCGAGTTCGATACCCTCAATATTTACGACCCGGGTCTGAATAAAGTAAAAGAAGTGTGCAGGTACAAATTCTTTTATCAAGTCTCCGGCGGAGGAAGAAAATGCGACGCCGTGGAAATCAGGGGCATTCAATTCCAGGTGCATGACGATAAAATCTTTTTTAAAACCGGGGAGGACCTCGTTTTCGATGTTTTCGATAAATCAGGAAAAAAAATCAATACCATTAAACATGATTATAAGAGAATTAAATTCTCTGAGGCCGACAAAAAAAAATTCGAGGACTATTTTAAAACAACCCGCCCATGGAAACAGATGTACGAAATACAAATTAAGAACGAGATTTTTTTCCCCGATTATTTGCCCGCGATACAAACCTTTGTCGCCGCCGATAAAAAACTCTATATACTGACCTATGAGGCGAAGGAAGGAAAATCGAAATTTATTATATTGGACGTTAACGGAACGTTTATAAAAGACGTTTTCGTTCCCTTCGACCAGGGTGAGCAGTGGTTTCATTATTCGTTGGCCAAAGCGCTCCGGTACGTTTCCCAAAATCCCACATTCTCGATAAAAAACGGGAACCTCTATCGATTGGTGGAAAACGAAGAAAACGAAAACTGGGAACTACATATATCGGCCATCGAATAAAATCGAATAAAATAAAAAAGGGCGACGGCGCGCCGTCATGATGGTTTAAAACGAATACACCGTTACTACTATTGCAAAGGCGGTGTAAAGCATGCTGAAAATCAATAAGGTATTCCAGCCCACAAGACTTACCCGGATATCCTCCTTTTCCGCCTGTACACGAATACGCCAGAATGCAACCATTGCCGATAAAAAGGCAAGAAGAACGACCCCCAACTGGAGCAGCAGCATCAGCGTGACCTCGCCACCGGAAAAAAGTCTCCCCAAAAACGAGTCCGGCACGGCGTAAAACCGCACCGCACGCAGCGCGGCGATGTTGGAGAGTTGATACCCCATTAACGGTCCCCATCCCAATACCAACAACCCGAAGGCCACCCGCGCGGAAACGGTGGTATCGGACTCGTTTCGCCCGGAAAGAAGACGCGGAAGCGCGGCGTTCAAAAGCAGGCCGAAGAAGATCGAACCCAACGCCGCCGCGGTTAACGCCATCGGGCCGCCTATCCACCCGGTCTCACCGGAAACCAGCAGCACCATGGACAACGAAAACACGGACAATGCAAAAGGGGTCAACACACGGGCAAACCCGCCGAACAGCCAGACCGCCTGGAGAAACGGGCGGAGATAAAAGCGGACGGAGCCGTGGGGACACAAGTGCAAACACCGGAAACAGAGCTTGCAATTGTGCCCGTCACTGATGTACAACGGATGGTGAAGCACGGAACACCCGGATTCCTCGCCTGTCCCCTTATAACACTCGTGGGTGGTACAATAGGTGGCGCAAATTTGGGGACGGGCACGGATATGGAGCGCCGAGGAAAACGAGTAACCCGAAGCCAGGGCTCCCAAAGGACAAATAAAACGGCACCACACTTCCCGCTGGTACGCGAAGGAGAATATCACCGCCCCCGTGATAAGACCCAGCAGCAGGATACCCGAAGCAAAGGGAACGGTGGTCATGTGAAACATTCTCTCCGCCCAGATGATAAGAAAAAAACCGCCGATTGCAAACACCGGGCTGAATCTCTTGATCCACGGCGACGGGGGCCGCCGGAGTGAACCCAGCTTTTGGAACATCAGCGCCAAAGTGGACACGGGACAGACGGCACACCACACGTGCCCGATAAATAAAAACGAAAAAATAAGCGCCGGTTCCCATACCGACCAGATCATCGTGTTGGCCGTCTGCCCCGCTTTACTACTACCGGCATAAAGGCACAACAGGATGATGGCGACAAAGGCCGTTAACATCCCGCCGCGCAGGACACTTAAAAGCCCTTTTTTCCCCTGCACGATACGGCGGATAAGGGGAACCTCTCCCAGGTCGTATTCCGCCGGGATCCCGCTGTCCCTGGGACCGGCAAAAATATGCTCGGAAAGTATTTCGCCCTCTTCACTGAAAAGGGCGGCCAATTCCAGGGCTTCCCGCAGTTCCCGGGCGTTGTTGTGACGGAACTGCATGCCGAGAAGGGCGTGTTCGGCATTGGTTGACAGTCGTTTCGGGTTTTCGGGGGCCAGGTGTTTTAAGAAAATACGCGCCAGCGGCACGATATCGGCTTTCCGGTCTTTAAGGGACGGCATCCGGAGGGTATTGACGGTGAGTTGCTTGAAGAGTTCGTCCATGATATTGCCGTCTTTTTCCAGGTCAACCCGGTTTCCACAGGCAGTGGCCATTACCCTTACGAATGGAAAGACGCCTTCTCCACTGAAATCGAGCAAGTCGAGGTAAAGGGAGAGGAATTTCTGGGAAGCCCGGTCCAGTTCGTCGATATGACGGAGTACCAGGGTCCCGCCGTGGGCCAGGTGCAGGGCACCGAACCCTTCGGGACGGCCGTCGGCGGCATCGAATTGCGAGGAACCGAAGAGCAGCATACCGGCTTCCGTTTCGCCCAGCCGTGAACAATCCACGGCGATGAACGGCGCGGAAGCGGAAGCGGAGAGGTTGTGGATTTTCCCGGCGGCGAAGAGTTTCCCGGTGCCGGGTTCACCGGTGATGAGGATGGGGCCGGTTTCATTGACCAACCGGCATATTTCGTTTTCCGTTTTTTGCATTTTTACGGATTGGCAGACCAGGGGTTCGGGGAGGCGGCTCTCTTTGTGAACGAGCATATTGAACGCCTCGGCGCGTTGGTGGAACGACCAGGCATCGGAGGATGTATCCTGGATTCGTTGTGCCATTCGTGCCATGAGTTCGTTCCGGAAGGGTTCGTTTTCGCCCAGTGCTTTCCTGAAAAGTTGGGCCGGGTATTCGAGGAGGGTTACGGGGCCGAGTGCGACGATATCGGCGGAAGCGGGTTCACCCCGGAGCAGGGCCATCTCCCCGAAACCGGCTTTGGGGCCGAGGCGGGCTAGGGGGAGGTGGCGGTCTTCTTCCCCGACGAGGCGGACTTCGATTTCACCGGAGATGATGACATAGAACGCGGAGCCGGGGTCTCCCTGCCGGATGATGACTTCACCTTCGGAAAAGGTAATTTCCCGGGCTTCGGTCCGGAGGTAGTCGAGAACGTCTTTGCTGAAACCGGTGGAAGATGGTCTTTCCCTCGGGACCGCTTTTTTCATAACCTTTGTTTCCATATAAATAACCTCATCTAAATAACCTCGTGTGTTTAAATTAATCTCCTGTTCGACAACACGCGACATCCAGGTTATATCACAGAAAGGGCCCGATGTCAAAGCCCCTCGAAATCATTTCGAAATCAAACCCAGATATGAAATGGACGTAATAAGTGTGAAATATTTACTCTTTTTTTGCCGGTCTTTCGAGGCGCACCCGGTGAAAACGATAAAACGCAGACTCTTTTACGGTGTTCCCGGGACGATTTCCCGGTCCACCGACCGCCGGGGGACGGTTCGAGTAATTGGCATGAATATTGCAGCGTTTATTGGTTAGAGGATAAGTAACCAATGAATGACAGAAGCGAAGCACGTGTCGAAAAAAAGCTACTCCTTAATATTGATAAAGAAGGATTTGAAGGCATGGGATTAACATCCAACATCTCCCGGAATGGAATGTTCATCACCACCATGGAAGTATTCCCGGTTCACAGTGAAGTGTCGATTTTGCTGGGTATCGGTGACGAAACATACCCGTTGAAAGGAAAAGTGGTCTGGAGCCGGGAGTTCCCCGAAACCGGTCCCGACGATATCGGTGGTAAAACGGGTATTAAAATAACGGAAGCGCCCGAAAGGTATTTAAAATACGTGAGAGGAATTCAACCCGAATAAAGGGTTTCCATCGTTTCATTATCTCCCGGGTCCCGGGAGGCCCTCTTTCACTCTTTCACCCATCGGTCGTGTGAACTCAACAGCCCTGGTCCTCGATAAATTTCCCGGCGGAACGGTCGTAGGTTCTTTCCGCCGCCGCCGAAAAACAACAGGCGGGCAATTCGTTCATCCTGCGATGATAGGCAATACATTCGCAGCAAATCCCTTTCCGCGAGCAGGGTTCATAGGTGCAGTTACACCGCGAAAGGTTGATCGGTTTTTTACACTCCATAGGGTCTCCTTATATTATTTTTCTAAAAATTTGCCTGTTTGATTTTAACCCGGGAGATCAGGAAAGAGCCGCCCAGGATTACCAGGCCGCCGATGACCTGGTAAATATTCAAGAGTTCACCCAGCAGCGAATATCCCAGACCGGCGGTAAACACCGGGACCAGCAAGGCGAACATCCCGGTATTGGACGCCCCCTCGACCTGAAGCGCCTTGTAGAAGAGCATGATACTGCTGCTGAAAGTCACGCCATTGGCCATGACCAGCAGCAATACGGGAAAACTCGGGATAGTGGAAAACCCCCGGGGAGAAAAAATAGGGATCAACAATCCCAGGAAGAGCATACCCACCATGGAACGGCCGAAAGAGATTTCCAGGACCGAAAGGGTTTTCAGGACTCTTTTGCCGTACACCTGCATGAAACCGATGAGGAACGCCAGGACGAAGATAATGATATCGCCGATGCGGGGCAGCAGTTGGACACCGCCGGTGGTGACGAGGTAGACGCCGCCGATCATCATGAGTACGATGGCATAGAACCGTTTGTAGGTTTTTTCTTTAAGGAGTAAGAAGGCAAACATGACGGACGCCACCGAGGAGAGCGACATGATAAACGCGGCATTGGTGGCGGTGGTATGGGAGAGGCCCCATAATTTCAAAAGAATACCGATACCGGAGAAGCCCACACCCAGGACGATAAAGTGGCGGATGTTTTTTTTAATTACCGGGATGGGACGGTATTTCTTACCCAGCAGGAGCGGGGTGATAATGACGAACCCGGTGGCGATGCGGATAAACGCAAAGACAAACCGGTCCACGCCGTGGTTCAGTACCATTTTTTGAAGGATATGCCCCATGGCGAGTATGACGGCATAGATAAGCAGGTAAATTACACTTTTTGTTCTCATGGTTTCGGTGTTTTTTTTAGATACAAGGTTTCATTCTACCTGATTTCACTCTTTTTTATATTTTCCTGGTGCGGAGCCAACGCGGCGGCGCGGTACACATGCCGGGCCGTTCCCATGAACAATACCGTTAACGTCAATACGATCACGATCGGATAAAACAACTTCCCCAATTTCTCCTTCGGCCCCTTCAACTCCCGCCACATCAAAACCATCGCCGTAACCGCAAACCCTATCCCGGGCAAAAATACGTAAACCAGCGTCCAATTTACCGCGTGCCAGGGCAGCGTGAAAAAATTCAACGGTCCCAAACCCAATTGCGCAAGTGAAGCCCCAAACGCAAGGCCATACCATCGCTTCAACACCTCATAGCCATACCCCTTCCGCCTCATGTACCCGAACAAAAACAAACCCGTCACCGCCAACGACGCACATAAAAAATGAAGGTACCGGGGCAATACATTCGCCATCACCATCGCCGAAAAGAACCCCTTTACCTCACCCCACCGCTCCGGGAACAACATCAGGTTGATATTCGTCAAAAAAATCAACGGCACAAGCAACAACACCGCCACCGCCGCCGCATTGATCGATATATGAAACCCTTTCTTCTCTTTATATCTCTCCCACGTAAACTTATGAAAATAAAGCAGCAAAAACGCCGCCGTAACCAACGGCACGATCGAAATCCAGAGCGTACCCGTCAGCGCGTTCGACGAGTAAAAAAAGACCGTGTAAAGCGCATTGATCGTAAGAAGCGGGGCCACACCGAGCACCACCGCCAAACTCTTGTTGACCGTGGTCGTGTCGGCGATCTCCCGGGCCAGGAGATCGTACTCCGGCTGCTTTCTACCCCTGATCTCCGCCCATAACGTTAAAATAGAACCACCCAACATCAGGTTCACAAACAGGATGTGCAGCAGGAACGAAAGCACCAGCAAAACCACCAACACCCCTTCCGGCAGTGGAAGGGGCAGGGGAATGTCCCTCGGCACCGGTGTACCGGATAAGGAAACCACCGGCGAAAACAAATTGAATAGAGTATAAAAATAATTCATGATCCACTATCCTTTAATCGTTTATTCAAGACCGCACCCACCGTATGGGCAGGGGAAATGGAGGTCCCTTCCGTCTGGGCACCCTCAAGCGGCCGCGGGTGTTTATCCGCATCGAGTATGAACGCCGCCAGCGCATCCAGTTCCGCGGCGTTCCCGGGGAACGGCGGCATGTAGTACCAAACCTTGTGCATCTTAGGGATATAATTTTTCATCGCGTCCGCATTCAACGCGTCACCCGGCGCCGTCCTGTTCCTGAACTTCGTCACCACCGAGTTGACGCCGTTCAGCGTATGGCAGCGGCTGCAGGCCAGCATGAAAACATTCTTCCCCGCTTCGATCTTATTCTCTTCCGTCACGTGGGGGGTGCTCACGTAAACCGCATGGGGAAGAATCCCGTCTTTTTTATACGCCGGATAATTTTCCACCCTTAACCCGTTGGCATACATGTAATCGCCGATGACAAAGGGTTTGCGTAGAAATTCCCGGATACGCTCGAAGCTTCCGAGGAAGAGGAACAACGCGATCAACGGAACGATCAGTGCCGCGCGGGGCAGGCGTTTCGGTTTCAAGAATCCCCACAACGCCACCAAAAACGAAAGAACCGCCGCGCCGATAATCACCTCTAAAAGCGAATCGTACCATTTGAGAAAGGCCATGGTAGCCACCGCCGTGGGAAGGTTGCCCAACATGGCTTTGGGTATCATGGCCCGGTAAAGCAGCGCGCCCACGGCGCATACGGGCGTCCATATCAACAGCCAGAGCGAGAGATAAGAAACCGCTTTCTCACGGATAATATTCCCCTTTTTAAGGAAAATTAAAACGAGGAACAATGCGAATGCGCCGCCCAGCATCATGGCCAGGGGGGTGCGGAAGTAGAGTTGGGGGATGTAGAGCGGGTTGGCCACGCCGCTGAGGAAGCTCCGGTTTGTGAGCCAGTTTCCCGGGGTCATCATGAAACCCAGGATGGCAACGATAATGGCCACGGTGAGCCAGGAGAAAACAGTGAGGAATGCGCCGAATTGGATGTGGCGTTTTTTTGCCTGTGGGGATTGGTTTGATTTTTTCCACCGGAGGAAATAGATCATAACGAATACCACTTCGAGGACGAAGACAACCCATTCCGTGAACCAGGCGCCGTAGAAGACGCGGATAAGGCTCCCGATGGCGTCGGGGTTAACCAGTGCCACGGAGAACCAGATACCCACGCCGGTCAGGGCGCCGATGCTGGTAGTAACGATAAAAGCGACGAACATCATTTTCCTTGCCAGTTCGTCCCATTGTCCGGCCTCTTCCGGGGTATATTTTTGTTTGCGATACCCGAAGTATTCCAGGAGGGTGACCACCGGGATGAAGCCCACGGCAAGGGCGTGGTTGATCATGACGTGGAGGATGCCGATGAAAGCGATCAGCATTCGGTTACCGATCAGGTCGAGGTGAAATATCGGAAAATCCATGGTTTAATTCCTTTATTTTATTTAAAGTCTATTGTAAACCAAAAGCCGCAGAATTTCAATAATATATTTTTCGCAGTTGTTATGAAAATAAATTCTGCCACGGATGAACACGGATAAACACGGATAAAAAATAAAAAAAATCCGTGTACATCCGTGTAAATCCGTGGCTAAAGATTTTCATGGTTTTAGGGTGACGGCGTGCCGTCATGAAAGGCTGGCACTTAATTAATTTAACCTTATCTTGACTTTTCGTTTTCCCTATGATAAAAGGGATTCGAAAGTTCTTTAAAAGGAGGAAAAATGAAATCAAAGAAACTTAGAAAGAAATTAACTTTAAACAAAAGCACTGTTGTAGACTTAAACAAAAATGAGGAGAAAAATATCAGGGGTGGGTGTTCTCCCACACACCCTAATTCCGGCTGCACTAATTTTCCCAATCCATGCGAAGTTAAAACGTTCTTCGTCGTGTGCGATACGGAATTAGAATGCCCTTGATTACCTAATACCTTTTTTTCAATGTTCCAAAGGTTGGCATTTATTTAGTAGATGGACGATCACATCTTTTGCCATTATTTCGCCGTTTCGTCCCAATCCGAAGAAACGCAGACGGTACTCACCCACGAAACCGGGAATCGCCTGCCAATAAAATATTCCCTTCTCCGCGTCGAAGGTAGAACCGATAGGAAGCGGTTTCAATTGATTCCCCACCACCATGCAGCCTGCATAACCATGGGGAGGCATATTGAAGGGAAGATGAAGCTCCAACCGTTCCAATTCACGCATTTCTATGATTATGCGGCCGCTCTCATCGGGGTATTTTTGTTCCGGTTCCGCATCGTTTTCATATCCCCTGATCACGCCCACCGGGTCAACCGAATCGACGGGGATTTCCGTAAGAGGTTTCCCGTTCATCGCTTTCCGCACTTCCCGGGCCGTGGTCCCCCCGGCATTCAGGACATTGAAATACCGGCTGCCGATGCCTTCCGAATTTCCCGCGTCATCCTCCACCGTCCACTGGATAACATGAACACCGTTGGTATACGGCGTCGTGTCCAGGTTAAAATAACCCGCCGCGCCTTCGCTGTTATTGTAACCGGGGAACAGGGACGCAATATCTTCCCTGTAAATGTTGTAAACCGGGTTCCCCAGGGGAACGCCGTCCACCCACACCCGGATGGTGGAACCGTCGACGGGTATGGTGTTGGGAAGCGGCGTCAACACCCAGCCGTAATTGACATACGGGTTGCCCGAAACTGTGTCCCCCGGCCCCGGGGTATCGATGGCACCGAAGGGTTTCACCGCATGGGTATTGTCACAGGTGATCGTCCGTGTTCCCAGGGTCACCCGGTTTCCTTCCAGGTCTTCGGCCTCGGCACTGAGTGTGAACGTCCCGTTTCCACCCCCGGGTAAGAAATTCGTCAACAGCATGTAGCCCCAGCCGGCATTATAACTATTGGGATAGTAAGAGTACAACAATGCCACATCCGGCCGCGCCCCTTCCACGAATACCGCATCGCCGATGTACGCCTGTGAATCCCCCTCTTTCCTGAAAATTTGCACCCTTTGTACCCCGATATCGTCCAACACCCAACCCGTAACCGGTATACTGCCCTGTACCACCGAACCCTCCACCGGGGTATCCAACTGACCGAAAGGACTGAACAGCGATCCCGGTGCATAGATGCACAATACAACGTCTATGGTTTGGGGGGAGTTCCAGGCGCCGGGGTCTGAAACCGTTACGGTTCCTTCGTAGTAACCGTCGGCGAACCCCGCCGTATCCGCGGAAACCATGATCTCCCCGCTGCCGGTCCCGGAAACCGGCGTACAGTGCAACCAGTCGCTGTCGGTGGATACCGACCAGTTAAGCGTACCGCCGCCGCCGTTGTCGATCATTACCGGCTGCGCGGCGGAAACGGTGCCCCGGGCAGTGGCGTTAAAAAGCATTTCGGACCGGTCCAGCACGATCTGCGGGGAGACAATAGAAATTTCCGGTTCCAGGATAAGCAGTTTCCCGCTGTTTCCATCCGCCAGGTAAATATATTTCCCGTCTCCGAAAACGTCGGTTCCGGTTCCGGGGCTGTCATATTGTCCTTCAAGGGTGGGTAATGTGGGATTGGAGATATCGAAGACCGAAAGCCCGTGTTCCCTGTTCCCGAAATAGGCATAGTTGCCTTCCACGAAAACGCTTTTGCCTTCGACACCTTTAAAGTGACCCAAAGGAGACGGGGAGGCGGGGTTGGAAACATCGACGATATGAAGCCCCGTATATCCCGCGACATAGGCGTAATTGCCTTTTACAAATACATCGTACAGGGTGTTGAAATCACTGTAGTCCCCTTCGTATAAATATCCCGGGAGGGGGAGCGACGTGGGATCGGATATATCGAAAACCATTAAGATATTATCCAGGTAAAAATCCATACCCAGTGCATAGGCATAATTTCCCTGGACGTATACGTTGAACACCCATCCGTAATTGCCGAAATTCGCCGCCACCGCGGGCGCCGAAGGGTTGGAAAAGTCGATGACCTGGAGACCTTCATCGCTGCCGGCGGCATAGGCATAATTACCCTTGACGTATACATCCCGGACCATATCCCCGGCATCGGCAAATGTTACAAGCGAGGGTGACGAAGGGTCGGAGACATCCAGGAGCAGGACGCCCCCGGCATATTTTTGCTCATTCAGCAGGTAATCGCCGCATGCCACATAGGCATACCGGTGCTTGACGAACGGCTTCCAGGCTTTGTAAGGAGTCTCGTATAAGCTCACCGGGGTGGGAGACGACGGGGTTGATATATCGAGAATATAAAGCCCACTGGCCCCCTTTGCAATATAAGCGTAATTGCCTTTAACAAAAATCCCCTCGATGGAACCGGACGCATTGTAAGCCCCGGTGAATGCCGGGGAAGAGGGCGTGGAAACATCGACCACCCGGAGTCCTTTCCCCTGGTCCGCCACATAGGCGTTATTCCCGTCAACGGCAACTCCATACGCTTGCCCGGGAGTATCGTAACTTCCCGTAAGGGTAGGCGAAGACGGGTTGGAAATATTAACCACATCGATACCTCCCTCGACATTTGCAAGGTATGCATAATCGCCTTTGACCACAACGTCGTTGGACGCGGAAGCGGAAGCTTCGTAATGTCCCGCAAGCACCGGGGACGCCGGGTTGGAGACATCGATTACCAGGAGGCTGCCGTGGTGTTCCCGGGTTTCCACGTTTGTACATGCCACATAGGCGTAGTTGCCGCTGACCACCACCCGTGACTGGTAATAATACTTTGAAGCGATATAATCAGCCACCAGTGTGGGAGACGAGGGCTTCGAGATATCGATGATCCGGAAATTACTGAAATCATACCCCGTACCCATATAGGCCACGTAGGCATAATTGTCTTTTACATATACCGCGGCGGCATGCCGCAATTGGTCATATTGTCCCGCAAGTGTCGGCGAGGACGGTATCGAGATATCTATGATCTGGAGTCCTTTGGAGCTATCCACAACATATGCGTAATTACGTCTTACACACACATCCACCGTATCGGTGCCCAGCGGCACATAGCCCGGCGTAAGAACCGACACCGGGGCCAGCGGGTCGGAGATATCGATGATTTGCAGTCCTCCTTCATAATCGGCGACATAGGCATAATCCCCGCGAACGTAGACGCGCCGGGGCTTCCCCGGGGTATCGCAGTTTGCGACTTTAACCGGATTCTTTGGATTGCCGATATCGATGATATCGAGTCCTGCGCCGGAAGCCGTACAAAAGGCATAATCGCCTTTTAGAGCGACATGACCGTAGTCGCCGGTCCCCCATTCCCCTATTTTTTTCATCGTCACATTCCCGGGCAGTAGTGCGGCCGGGAGATACCCGATTACCAATAATAAGCCCAAAAGCCAGTGTCTCATTTTTAGACCTCTCTTTATTCGATTGAAAATAGTATCTTAAAATATTAGCACGATTTTTGTAGAAGGATATTAAGATTTATAATTCTTTATCTTTTTTTAATGGCAATTTGGAATTTGGTACCGGTCACCAAAATGCATCACTGTTTGAGATGATGTTTCTAACATAGGAAATCCCCCGGGCGGCCGTGCAAGGCGGGTCCAGCAGCATGCTGGTAGGGAATGATTTTCGCCTGGCACCTTTTCCTTTGCCTCCGGGAGGTTATCGAGTTGAACACTACCTAAAAGCAGCGTGAAACCAACTTAAAACAATTATCTTTTAGGATTAAGTGCAAAACACTATCCATTCTGCATTGAATAATTCCTGATAGCGGCCAGGATTTTTTCTTTTGTCCTTTCGTCAAAATCGTTACCGTAGAGCCTTAAAAAGAGTTCCTCTCTCCAATGGGTTTTATCTTCTATCGTTGACTTGATGATCTCTTTGGCAAATCCCAACATTGAGAGGCACATTTGAACCCGCTCCTCCCCGCTTCGCTGCATCGCCATCCGATGATAAATCTTTTCTATTTTCTCACTCGTGTCTTTCATTTAAAACCCTTTTTAAAAATCCTAAAAACCTATTGGCAATAATTGATTATGAGGCGGTTGGGATTTCGTAATCATACGGTAATTGAAAATTTCCCGCCACTACACCGGCTACCGTAATATCTTCATCTAAAGACTCCCAACGCAGTGCAAAACCATCCAAACGAAGAACCACCTCTTTCAACTGCTCCAGTGTTGCTTCCTTCAAAAGCTTAAAACGGTCGGCGGGAAAACCGATGATTCGCCCATCCGTCAACTCGATAAAGATCGTTCTTCCTTCGGCCCAGGCCCTGATTGCCGTCGGTTCCAGGGGCATTGATTTTTCAGTTGTTGTGAAACTCATCATATCTTTTAAATAGCACAGGT
>Ga0210082_1000189_pt1 | contig 12980 bp, 7 predicted proteins | sample White_ThreeSqA_D_2_FD_185592 | JGI IMG/M metagenome (GOLD analysis project Ga0210082, IMG submission 185592) | Wetland microbial communities from the San Francisco Bay, California, USA, that impact long-term carbon sequestration -... | ecosystem: Environmental > Aquatic > Marine > Wetlands ... | reverse complement strand
GTGTCTGAATTCGAGCCGAAGGGGTCGCAGCCGGAGGCGATTAAACAACTATGCGAAGGTCTGCAAAAGGAAAACGCCACCCAGACACTGCTGGGCGTGACCGGTTCGGGGAAAACCTTTACCGTGGCCCACGTGATCGAACAACTGCAAAAACCGACCCTGGTGGTTGCTCACAATAAAACCCTGGCCGCGCAGTTGTACAATGAATTCAAAGATTTTTTCCCGGAGAACCGGGTAGAGTTTTTCGTTTCTTATTATGATTATTACCAGCCCGAATCCTACCTTCCCCAGACCGATCAATACATCGAAAAAGACGCCATGATCAATCCCAAGATCGAACAGATGCGGCTGGCGGCCACCGCGTCGCTGGCGTCACGGAAAGATGTGATCGTCGTGGCATCCGTCTCGTGCATCTACAGCGTGGGAAACCCAAAAGATTTCAGGGAAATGGGATTCGAGATTTCCGTCGGCCGGGAGATCGAACGAAACCAACTCCTCCGGAAACTCATCGATATCCAGTACGAACGCAACGAACTGGAACTAATGCCCGGGCGTTTCCGCGTCAAGGGAGACACCATCGACTTTATCCCCGGTTACTATAACAATATCTTCCGTATCGAGATGTTCGGCGACGAGATCGAGCGCATTACCGAGATCGATAAAACCACCGGCGAAGTCAAAGAACAACTGAACTATCTATACATCTACCCCGCCCGTCACTTCGTCATTCCCCGTGAACGCCTGGACGGCGCCGTCGAGCGGATCAAAGAAGAATTGGACAAACGGTTGCCGGAGCTGGACATGGTCGAGGCCCACCGTTTAAAACAACGCACCCTCTACGATATCGAAATGATCCGGGAGACCGGTTTCTGTAAAGGCATCGAAAACTATTCCGTTTATTTCGAGGACCGGTCCCACGGCGAGAAACCCTTCTGCTTGATCGATTATTTCGGCGACGACTTCATCATCGTCATCGATGAGAGTCACCAGACCGTTCCCCAACTGCACGGAATGTACAGGGGCGACTATTCCCGGAAGAAAAACCTAGTGGATTACGGCTTCCGGCTTCCCAGTGCCTTCGACAACCGCCCCCTGCAGTTCCATGAAATTGAAGAGTATCTCCTGGCGAACCGGGTGATCTTCGTCTCCGCCACCCCCGGCGATTACGAGCGCCGGGAATCCTCCGCCGTGGTGGAACAGATCATCCGTCCCACCGGTCTCGTGGACCCCAAAGTCGAGGTCCGGCCCATCGAGGGACAAATGGCCGATTTGATCGGCGAAATAAAATCCACCCTTCAAAAAGGCCACCGGGTACTGGTAACCACCCTTACCAAGCGCCTGGCCGAAGAACTCACCGAGTACCTGGCGGAACAGGAAATCCGTACCCGTTACATGCACTCCGAGATCGAGACCATCGAGCGGACCGAACTGATCCGGCTGCTGCGGTTGGGAAAATACGACGTCCTCGTGGGCATCAACCTCTTGCGGGAAGGGCTGGATATCCCCGAGGTCGGTTTCATCGGCATCCTGGACGCCGATAAAGAAGGATTTTTGCGGGACACCAAAAGCCTTATCCAGATCATCGGGAGGGCCGCCCGGAATGTGGATTCCCACGTGGTCCTCTATGCCGACAAATTAACCGATTCCATCCGTAACGCCCTCTCCGAAACAGAACGCCGGCGGGACCTCCAGGTGGAATACAATCGGAAACATGGAATCGAACCCAAAACCATCATCAAACCCGTTAAAGAGAAAGAGATCGACTTAAAAGATACAAAAAACATCCCCAAAAAGAATGTTCCCAAAATGATCCGGGAAGCCGAAAAAGAGATGAAAGACGCGGCCGACCGGTTGGATTTCGAGCGGGCCATTTATATGCGCGACCGTATCAAGGAGTTAAAAAAACGTATGGGGAACGCTGAACCCAGGAACAACGGTATTTCATAAAAAAATTCAATTTTCGGCCGCAAAGTGGCTTGACAAAATTTTCTAATTTGTCTATAAATAGGTATGCGATATTATATACCGGATTTTTGTCTAAGTGCAGTGAAGGAGGAGCAATGCAAAAGGGGTTGAAGTACAAAATTATGGGACCTGTTTTCGGTGGCTTTTTACTGGTACTGATTGTTCTCAGTTTCCTGGCATATACCGTCGCATCCGACCAGATCAGCAAAATCGATGAGAATAAAGGAAAAACACTTTCAAAAATTACCGCCGAAAGCGTGATCTCCGCCCTGGGCTTAGATGACCGGATTACCTGCCAGGATAATCTGAAAAACCTGAAAAAGGATGAAGCGGTGGTTGTGGCCCAGGTATTTAACAAAGAAATGAAAAGCTATGCCAAAGTATTTAACCGCGGCGATATCGGCGACCCTAAATTGAAAAAAGACAAGGAAAAGGAATTGGAAGCAGAATATACCTTCAATACCTCGGCGCTGCAGGAGATCGGGAAGGACGGCGAAGATATAAAGATTAAAGAGATCGAGATCTGTGGACAAAAATGCCGATTCTTCAGCTCTAAAATCCTCGAATCCGATTCCAAAGACATACTGGGATATTTAACCATTGCTCTTTCACAAAAAAACCTGGACGATGCCACCGGTACCATATCCACGTCGATGACCATTATCAGCCTTGTCTTATTCCTGGTGATCGGGTTCTTCGGTAATTGGCTCATAACCCGGCAGGTCAAACCCCTGGTGGATGCCGGCGACATGATGGCGGTGTTGTCCGAAAGAGAAGGTGACCTGACCGCGCGGCTGGAAGTCAAAACCGGGGATGAGATCGGGAAATTGGCCGGGAACTTTAACCGGTTTATCGAAAAGCTCCGGGATATCATGGTCCAGGTCAAAGACACGGCCGCCAGGCTCAACGACGGTACCGGTGAGATTTTCGCGGGCAGTGAAGACCTTTCCGGTCAAACCGGCGAGCAGGCCGCCTCTATTTCGGAAACCTCCACCACCCTTGAAGGGTTTACCCATATCGTTAAAGTCAACACCGACAATTCCGCGGAAGTCACCCGGCGATTGGGAAATTTTAATGCGGAAATGCTGGCCAAAAGAGATTTGATGGTCAACGTGACCTCCACCATGAAAGAGATCGAGGATTCCGGTAAGAAGATCGATAATATTATTACCGTTATTAACGACATCAGTTTCCAGACCAACCTGTTGGCGTTGAATGCCGCGGTTGAAGCCGCCAGGGCCGGTGAAGCCGGCCGCGGGTTTGCCGTGGTGGCGGCCGAAGTCAAGAACCTGGCTCAAAAAACCGCCGAATCCTCCAAAACCATCCAGGATATCGTGAACAATAACGTGGCTTCCACCAAAAAAGGAATGGAACTGGTCAATGAAACGTCCGCATTCTTTGCCGCCGTTATGGAGATCATGAGCGAACTGGTTAAGAAGACCGGTGAAATCTCGGAGGGTTCGAAAGAACAGTCCACCGGGGTCGAACAGATCAACCGGGCCATCATGCAACTGGAAAATGTTGTCAATCAAAATGCCGCGCTTGTGGAAAAATTGTCCGCCGCCGGTAAGAATATGAGTGCCGATACGCACCGGTTGAATGCCCTGGTCGATCGCTTTAAACTGTAATATTAAATAATAAAGTTAAAAACGAAATACTTTTTGAGACCACTCGTTTTGCGTGTGGAGTGGTGTTTAGTTACACATTATAGACTATAAAATTTTGAGATGATTACAGCCACGACCATGGTAGAAAATGTCTTTAGCCGGGATTTCCTGGATTTGATAAAATCCGATGAAACCGCCGAGATCAACAGTATCGACAGCGACCTGGCGGAATTGCTGGCCGCGGGATTCCTTTCCGTCGACCCGAGACACCTGATCTGGGTGGTCGGAGAAAATGAAAATCTACAGGAGAAATCGGAAAAATTAAAGTTATGGATGCGCTTCCTCGACGTAAAAAAAACAGCCGTCCATTTCTATATAAAACCCTTCGAAGACCCATATATTAACAGCAACGGCAACCTTAACGCCGCGGCATATAAGATCGACCTTTTATCCGATCTCCAGGAAAAAAAACGACTGGTCGTTCTCACCACACTTTCCGCGTTAAGCATCAGGCTTGAACCGGAAGAAAAATGGAAGAACGTTTTTTTTAACGTTTCCGTCGACCAAACCCTCGTCAGACCGGAATTGACGGACCGGTTGATCTCCATGGGGTACCGGGCGCGTGGGATCGTCGAAGAAAAGGGAGATGTAGCCTGGCGGGGCAGTATCGTGGATGTCTTCCCTATCGATGGACGATACGCCGCCCGAATCGAGATCGAAGGCGAAAAAGTCATTTCTATCCGATGGTTTAACCCCGATACCCAGAAATCCATCGAAACACTCAAATACATCCGGTTCCCCATGGCACGGTTCTTCCTGGATTATGAAACCAATACCCACTATTTAAGAGACCGGGCCATCGGGATGGTTTCCTTAACCACCCTCCTGGGAGAATTCCGGCTCATCGGTTCCGATCGCAGGCGCATAGACGGCGAATTCGGTAAATTAATGGATCACTATGAAAAAATATATGAGATCGCATTGGAAAAGCGGGAGAAAAAAGAAACCATAAACGTCAATACCCTCCCCGAACCCCGCCGAATATTCCGTTTCTCCCTGGAAAAAGAAAAAATGGTTAGTGTTAATGAAACCTACGAAAGCATTACCTCACCCGTGGAGTTGGTCAAATTACGTCACAGCATCATCGATTTCGACCAGGAGGATATCGGTACCGTAAAAGATAAAATCGAACACAACGGATACAGGCTGTTTCTTTTCTCCGAAGAGAAAAAAATTGTCGATAACCTGCGTGAATATTTCGGAGATTTTAAGCACATCGAAACCGAGATCCCGTTTTCCTTTGAAAATACACGCACCTCCACCCTCTTCGTAACCCGCCGGGATTTTCAATTCCATGAAAAGGTGGATATCTCCGGGATAGACAGGGAACTGCGTTCCGAGAACCTGGTAAAAGAGATACGTATCGATGATCTCGTCGTACACCGGAAGCACGGGATCGGGAAATTCGTGGGATTCAAGACCCTGGGATTTGAAGGCAATATCTCCGAATTCTTAAAAATCGAATATTTAAATAATGAATTCCTTTATGTACCCGTCTATGAACTCGATGTGTTGAGTAAATATGTCGTATTCGAGGGGTACAGCCCCCAACTGGATAAAATGGGCGGCAGCAGTTGGCGGGCCAAGCAAAATAAAGCCAAACGGAGTATCGTTAGCTTTGCCAAAGAACTGCTGCATCTCTATGCCATGAGAAAGGCCATTAAAGGACGGTCCTACCCCCGGGAGCACGAGTTGGAAGAGAGACTGGGGCAGGAGTTCAAGTATGTCGAAACCGAAGACCAGAAGAGGGCCATCCGGGATGTACTCCATGACCTGGAAGCCGATTATCCCATGGACCGGCTTATTTGCGGGGATGTCAGTTTCGGTAAGACCGAAGTGGCCATCCGGGCCGCCTTCCGGGTGGTCAGCGGCGGGATGCAGGTGGCGGTACTGTGTCCCACCACGGTCCTGGCTTTCCAGCATTATAAAACCTTCAAAACCCGGTTTGCCCCGTTTCCCGTCAGGGTGGCCATGCTCTCGCGCATGGTACCGGACCGGGAAAAAAAATTAACCCGCACCGACCTGGCCGGGGGACGTATCGACATCGTGATCGGTACTCATTCCCTGATCGCCAGGGACCTGAAATTCAAACGGTTGGGACTCTATATTATCGATGAAGAACAGCGGTTCGGGGTTTTCCAAAAAGAGAAACTGAAACAGAACCGGGAAGACATCGATGCTCTTTCACTTTCCGCGACACCGATTCCCAGGACCTTATCCCTTTCCATGGCCGGGCTCCAGGATATCTCTTCCATCCAGACCCCGCCCATCGGCAGGGTTGCCATAAAAAATTACGTGGGTTGGTTTTCCCGGGAAGTTATGGTCTCCGCCGTATTAAATGAAGTGGAACGGGACGGGTTGGTGTTCATTATCCATAACAATATCGAACAGATATACGGTTTCCAGGAAGAGTTGGCCGAATGGCTGCCGGATATTCCTTCCGTGGTGATCCATGCACAGATGAAGAGCGAAGCCATCGAAACGAATTTAATGGATTTTATCGATAAAAAATACAGGGTATTGATCTCCACCACCATTATCGAGAACGGGATCGATATCCCCGATGTGAATACCCTGATCGTATTGGGCGCCGACCGGTTCGGGCTCACCCAACTCTACCAGCTCCGGGGCCGCATCGGCAGGGGGAACCGCCAGGCCTTTGCCTATTTCCTCGTCAAGACCGCCACCATTACCGATAAGGCCAGGACCCGTTTGGAAGCCATCCGGGAGTTTGCCGATCTCGGTTCCGGTTTCAAACTGGCCGAGTTCGACCTCAAGCTCAGGGGGGCCGGTTCACTCCTGGGCAATAAACAGCACGGCCATATCGAGGCACTGGGTTTCGATTATTATCACCAACTGTTGAATAAAACCGTTAGAGAGTTAAAAGGCGAGATCGAGAAAGAGAAAGAAACGGATATCAAGATCAATTTCTCTTATTCCATCGAATCCGATTACATCCCCAACAGCACCGAGCGAATAACCGTTTATCGCCGTATTCTCGAGGCCGGGACCTTTGAAGAGTTGGATGAATTACGAATCGACCTGGAGGACCGCTACGGACGTCTGCCCGGGAACATGGAGAAAATATTCTATACCGGCATGATACGGGTGCTGAACAGGCAGTGCCGGTTCGATGAAGTCGAAGTATCCCTGGGCAGCGTATCCATACGTTTTTCCGAAGCCGATACCGAGGCCTCACTGGTGAACCGCCGGTTCCTGGCAAAATTCAAGGATTTCAATATGGAAATCCTCGACAAAAAGACGTGCATTTTTTATTTCGACGATTATAAAGAATTCATCGAACATTTCAGGCTCATCTTCACCGAAAATGGCTGCTGAGAGGTCTTAACAAAACCCGCCGGATGGTGTACAATGGTACCGGCGAAAAAATTGTTTAAATAGGAGAATTTATCATGAAGAAAATAATAGTCGTTCCCGCACTGGTGGTCGTGTTTGTATTGGGAATCGTGATGTCGGATATCATCATGCAGGGTATTAACGGCATCCTGGGAACCGCCATTACTACGAAAGCGGATTTGAAGAAAAAATTGGAGGACGCACAAAAGAAACAGCAGGAAACCGATAAAAAGGTCGAAGCCGCGGATCAAAAATACCGGGACCTTTCCACCACCGTGGACAAAAAAAAGGAAAATCTCGATAAACTCATGGATGAACTCAATACCAATGTCAATCCTTCCCTGATAAAAGATATCCTCCTTACCACCCCCTCCTCCGAGACCGGGGACAAGGGGCGGATTTTCCTGGATGCCTCCGGTTCCGAAACCCTCCTGAAACCCACCGTCACCGGTGATCCCACGGTGGATGAATTTAAAAATACCTTTAATAAAAAAGCCAAGGAAATCCTGGATGTCTCCAAGGATATCATGAAAAATAAGATCGGGCAATTGAACCAGGAACTGCTGCGCATCAACGATGAGTTGAAAGACCGGAACGTCGAATTGATCGGGAAACTGCGGGAAGAGGAAAAATATAAAAAAAAGATCGGTGACCTGAACACCGAATTGGTCAGCACCAACGACCAATTGAACGAACGGAACGAGGAGTTGAATGCCAAACTGAAAGAAGTCGAGAAATATAAAAGCGAATTGGAAGAGCATAAAAAATATATCAACGACCTGGAAGGCATCAAGAGCGACCTGGAGAAGACCGTAGGTGTCCTGGAGACAAAGATAGAGGACGGACGGTTGAAAGTGAGTTTCGAGGGCGATATCCTGTTCGAGTCCGGTAAACACCAACTGCGGGCCGAAGGCCTGGAACTGCTGGAGAAGGCGTTCCCTATTCTAAGTAAAAACATTCAGCAGCACGATATTTTCATCGCCGGGCACACCGACAACGTTCCCATCCGCGAGGATGCAAAACAACGCTACGAATCCAACTGGATATTATCCACCTACCGCGCCATCGAGGTGGTCAAGTACCTCGTGGAGAAGGGACTCCCGCCCCGAAGCGTGACCGCCGCCGGGTACGGCGAGTACAAACCCGTGGCCGACAATTCCACCGACGAAGGAAAAGCTAAAAACCGCCGCGTCGAACTATTCCTGATCCCGAAAATAATCAAAAGATAGGGGAAACGAAGGGGAAAAGAATGAACGACGGGCCCCGTAAAAAGTTAACGCTGCCTTTACTGGTTGGGATTATTTTCCTTGCGATCTATGTTGCTCAAGCTGTCTGGGGAATCGTGACGGCAATCACCACCCAAAATTGGCCGTCCTTGTCCGGGAAGATCGTCACCCTGGTCATAATAGCCGTGATCATCTTCGTTTACCGGGACACCCTGAAACAGGGATGGGACGCCATGAAAAAGCGCAGGGAAACCGCCCGCCTGGAGTTCGAGGAGAGCAAGGGCGATATCGGTATCAAAGATGCCGCCATTTTTTCCCTTACCTGGAGCCGGGAGATTTACAAGACCATTCCCGAAGACCGCAAACGGTTGGTAAAGACGTCCTTTATCCTCATCGGTATTGCCATGGGTATTGTCATGATGCAAATGGACAGTTACAGTTTCTTAACCATCCTGACCGTATTCGCATTGATATTGGCCGGTGTCAATTTACTGCTCTGGAGCGTGGGCAGCGAGCGGGCCGAAAAAGACCGCATGCAAATCGAATTGGAGACCGCCCGGAAAATGCAGATGAGCCTGATGCCCAAACAGGACCCCGTCGTCCGGGGTTTCGATATCTCCGGCTGTTGTATCCCGGCCCATGATGTCGGGGGGGACCTCTTCGATTTTGTCCGGTCCGAAAAAGACAAAAACAAATTATGTATTTCAGTCGTGGATGTATCCGGCAAAGGCATGGATGCCGCCCTTACCGCCGTTTATACCAGCGGCGCCCTGGTGTCCGAAGCCCAACATGAATATGGTGTGGCCACCGCCGTCCATAATCTCAATACCGCGATCTATTCGCGCCAAAACCGCGGCCGTTTTGTCTCCGTGCTCATGGCCGCCCTGGATGTCTCCTCCCGGAAAATGCAGTTTGTCAATGCCGGACAGGTCCGTCCCATGCTGCTGAGGGAAAACCGCGTGACGGTTCTCACATCGCCGGGGCCGCGGTACCCCCTGGGCGTAAAAGAATCTCCCGTCTACGAGGCCGGCGATATCCAGTTGAAATCCGGCGACCAACTTCTCCTTTATACCGACGGCGTCACCGAAGCCATGAACACCGAAGAGGAAATGTTCGGTGAAGACCGGCTTAAAACGCTGTTCCTCGAACTGGGCCGGAAAAACGCCCGGGCGTCCGACATGGTGAACGCCGTCAGGCATGAGACCATGAGTTTCACCGGCGCCGCCCAACAGCACGACGATATTACCATCGTCGTCGTTCGAGTCATATGAGAACCGCATGCAGGAAATAACAGGACTGCTTCATTCGCTGAAAGAAATTGAATTCATCAGGGAATTCATCGAATTTTTTACCGGTCATATCGTTTTTAATATCGGGCTGCTCCTGATTGTCGGTTACCTCTTCGGGAAGCTGGCGGAAAAAGTAAAACTTCCTTCCATTACCGGTTATATCGTGTCCGGCGTACTCATGGGTGAATCGGTCTTTAACCTGGTCGGGGGAGGGGTTGAACATTCCCTGAACAGTATTACCGAAGTTGCCTTGAGCGTGATCGCGTTGACCATCGGCGGTGAATTCCGCATCGAAAAATTAAAGAGAGCGGGCACCAAAATATTGGTAATGACCCTGTTTGAAGCCGTATTTGCCTTTATTGCCGTTACCGTCGTGTTGACCGTCGTCGGTATGAACATAAAATACAGCCTTCTCCTGGGCGCCATTTCCGCCGCCACCGCCCCGGCCGCCACGGTTGTCATTATCAGGGAACTCAGGGCCCGGGGACCCTTTATCGATTACCTCTACGGCGTGGTGGCGTTTGACGACGCCGTTTGCGTGATCCTTTTCAGCATCGTATTTGCCGTCGTATCGCCCATGTTCGTGGCCGCCGCGGCCAACGTGCCCGACGCCGGCTTCTTGACCGGGGCCCTTCATGCCGGGAAAGAACTGGTTTTTTCATTGCTCGTCGGCTTCCTGGGCGGGATTTGCCTGCACCTGGCGATTCGGAAAAAATACAAATTAAATGAAATTCTTATCCTCTCCGTTTCGATCATATTTCTCTGCACCGCTTTTGCCGTGGTGTTTCATCTATCGCCGCTGCTTGCCAATATGGCTTTCGGGGCCATGCTGGTCAACCTTTCAAATAAAAACAAACGGGTGTTCAGCGTATTGGAACCCGTTACCCCCCCCTTGTTTGCACTTTTTTTTATCCTGGCCGGTATGGAACTGGATGTCGGTGTTATATTCAAAGGGGGGGTGCTGCTTTACGGGTTCATTTACCTGGTCGCCAGGTTCGGCGGTAAAATGGCGGGGGTCAATATTGCGTCGCGGGTTGTAAAAGCGCCCGCCAACATAAAAAAATACCTGGGTTTATGTCTTTTCCCCCAGGCCGGTGTTGCCATCGGGCTTGTCCTATTCGTAGAGACATCGCCGGTTCTAGCCGGTGCCTCCGCCGGGGTAAAGGATGCGCTGGGGCTTATTTTAGACATCGTCCTGGTGAGCGTCTTTATCAATGAATTGATCGGCCCCTCCATCTCCCGGTACGGCATTATAAAAGGAGCGGAATTGGAATAGAGGACGAGGGACGACAGGAGAAAAAAATGGACATTATCGATCTGGTGAACGAAGATTTGTGTGAGGTCGATTTTAGAGTTAAGACCAAAGAGGATTTGATCTATAAAATTGCCGATATGCTGACCCGGAAATTCGAGCATATGACCGCCGGGGAGATATTCGATGCACTCATGGAGCGGGAGAAACTGGGGTCCACCGGTTTCGGCGACCATCTTGCCATTCCCCATGCAAAATTGAAAAATATCGATACTTTTGCCATATGTATCGTCACCTTAAAAAAGGGGATCGATTATGAGAGTATCGACAGGAAAAAGGTAAAAGTCGCCGTCGCTATTCTCGGGCCCGAGGACCGGCAAAAGGATTACCTGAGGCTCCTGGCCGGTGTGTCGAAAAATGTCAGGAACAAGAGCGTCCTGGCCGAGATGATAAGTGCGCCGTCCGTATCCGCGTTGAAAGAGGCGTTCATTAAGAGCACCATTTCCCTCGAGGAGATTCACAAGAGGAAGACAAAGAACAAGTTGTTGATCATCCATTTGAGTGAGCACAAGTATTTCGACGATATCATCCAGGGTTTATTGGAGCGTGAGGTTTCCGATGCCGTGGTCACCGATTCAACCGGTGTAGAGAGTTTTTTGGCCGAGTCGCCGCTTTTCAGTGGTTTTCTAAATTTCCTGGCCGATCGTAAGGGGGATTACAAGACCATCATGGTGGCCGTCAACGAGGAGGAGATTCCCGCCCTGATCCAGGATATCGAGGAGATCATGGGAGACCTGGACAAACACACCGGTATCCAGGTCATGTCGCTGGACGTCGAATTCATCAAGGGAGCAATTTCGTCTTGACAAAAAACCGATAATGATACATAATAATTAAATAAAGGAGAACCCAATGCCTACACTTCATGTGAAAACAAACGAACAGGTCATGACGAAAATTTTAACCTTTCTCGATACCCTCTCCAGGAAAGGCGATGAGATAGAAGTCCTGGACGACAATATCTATGCCTATGAGAAGAGATACATCGATCAAGCGTTAGAAGATATCCGCGAGGGAAGGACGTATTCTATCGACGACGTGGAGCGGGAGTTATCTTGACGAGAGTGATATCGGTGTGGAAGATTAACCAATTGCCGGACGAAGGTAGACTTTATTTGGTTAACGAGGCGGTTTTTAATACGATGGAATCCCTTTCCACCGGGTAAATCTTTTCCAGCATCAACTCGCGGGCCGTGAAAATCGACGAAAACCCGAACCGCTTCTTCACATCGCTCACCCCGCGGCTCAACTGCTCGCTTCGTATGGAAATAAACGGCAAAATGTCCCGCTGTTTTGCAATATCTTCCACCTTAACTCCCACTAACCGAAGGGGCAGCTTTCTCTTCTTCAACAACTGGTCCAATAACAAAAGGCCCGTATCCCACAGGTTGCCGTAAGAATACGTGGGGTAGGGTAGAGAGGTCCGTTTGGTATAGGTGGTAAAATCACTGAACCGCACCTTCACCTCGATACGCCCGGCAAAATACCCGTGCTCGATCAGGTATACAGATAACCGGTCTACCAAATAGGCCAGGTGGGAAACGATCATGTCCCGGTCGGAAAGGTCCTCGGGAAACGTGGTCTCCCGGCTGAAACTTTTTGTCTTCGGCTCCCGGCGGTCCGGGTAACGGGACCGGGAATAAAAATGAGGTGCAATGGTCCGTTTCCAGATCGAGGGATACGACCGCTCCAGCTCTTTCACCCGCTTGATACCCATGGCCTGGAGGATCAAAAGGGTATGATTACCGATGCCGGGGATCTTTTCAAGGGAAAGATCGGAGATGAACGATCGCTCATCCCCCACGAAGAAAAACCCGCCGGGTTTCGCCGCTTCGGTAGCCAGTTTGGCCCCCAGCCGGGAAAACCCCAGGCCGGCTGAAACCCGAAGCCCGGTCTCCCGTTCCACGGTTTGTTTGATCTTCTCCGCCAGCGCGTATACCGAGGAATGAAGGTAACGGGAGCCGCTTAGATCGATATAGGCTTCATCGATGGAGACCGCTTCCACTTTGGGTGAAAACCGGCGCAGGCAGTCCATGAACTTTTCTGAAATCCGGCTGTACACATGATACCGGCCCCGGACAAAAATCCCGTGGGGACATTTTTGCCCGGCGGTTCGCAGCGCCATCCCGGAATGAACGCCGTATTTCCGGGCTTCATAGGAGGC